>LNAP01006030.1_pt1 | contig 10564 bp, 12 predicted proteins | sample 602601 | NCBI WGS metagenome assembly LNAP01 (sample SAMN02440304, study PRJNA202911) | soil metagenome | biome: Subtropical and temperate rainforests or woodlands; isolation source: soil samples (1 kg each in a 20% v/v slurry with milli Q water) were... ...
TCGCCCGCAGCAAGCGCCTCACCCAGCCCGACGGCGCCGCCGCCCGCCGTGGCCGCCACCCCCGCCCCGGTGCAGACCGCCGATCCCTTTGGCCTCGAGACCACGCTCGAGCCCAGGAAGGTCGTGATGGTCAAGGGCACCGCCAATTGGGACTCGGCCTTCGACACACTGATCGATGCCTTCAAGGCGCTGAACGCGCTGCTGGACAAGCAGGGCATCAAGCACGCCGGCAATTCGATGATCGTCTACACCTCGACCGACGACACGGGCTTCACCTTCCTCGCCGAGATCCCGGTCGATCAGGACCCGCAGAAACTGCCCAAGGACATGAGCATCGGCAAATCGCCCGAGGGCAAGGCGCTGAAATTCGTCCACCGCGGCTCCTACGACAACATGGACAACACCTATGAGGCGATCACCAATCACCTCGACGACAAGAAGCTGGAAGCCAAGGACACCTTCGTCGAGGAGTACCTCACCGATCCCCTGAAGACGGCGGAGGACAAGCTCGTGATCAACGTATTCGTGCCGCTGAAGTGAGAATGATGAAGAAGCCTGCCCTGCTCGCCGCCGCTTTCGCCGCCATGCTGCTGGCAACGCCCGCACGCGCCGACGATTTTCCGTCCGCCATTACGGTCAGCGGGGAGGCCACCGTCTCCGTGGCGCCCGACCTCGCGCAGATCGACGCCGGTGTCGCCAACGACGCCAGGACGGCGAAGGAAGCGTCCGACGCCAATAACGCCGCGATGGGCAAGGTGCTGCTGGCACTGAAGGGCGCCGGCATCGCCGAGAAGGACTACCAGACCTCGCGCCTGTCGCTGCAGCCGCAATACGGCCAGAACAAATCCACCGGCGCCTCCCCCGTGGTCGGCTTCCGCGCCTCCAACCGCGTCACCGTCAAAATTCGCGACGTGACCAAGGTGGCCGGCATCATCGACACGCTGGTCGGTGCCGGCGCCAACGACATCGGCAACATCTCCTTCGAGGTGACGCAGGCCTCGAAGCTGCTCGACGATGCGCGTGAGCAGGCGGTCGCCGATGCGCGCCGCAAGGCCGAGATCTACGCCAAGGCTACCGGCGTGACGCTGGGTGCTCCGCTCAGCGTCTCCGAAGGCGGCGCGCCTGTCCCGCTGTTCAAGGCACGGATGGCAACGCCGCAAATGGCGCCAGCCGCCGTTGCGCCGGGCGAGGAAACGCTGTCGGTGACGGTGAATGTGAGCTGGGCGATCAAGGGGAAAGAGCAGTAAGCGGTAAGAGGCACACTGCCTGCTGCGAATCCCGCTGTCGTCCCCGCCTAGTGCGCAATTGCGCACGGGGGCTGGGACCCATAACCACAGGCGGTGGTTATCGCACGACGCAGATAACTCCGAATCTTCGCCAAACCTCTCCCTGTGGTTATGGGTCCCGGGCTCGCGACTTCGTCGCGCCCCGGGACGACGAGCTGCGTGTGCGGCAACAGCGGGGCTAAATCTCCACCACCTGCCCGGGCTTCATCGCCACGAACCGCTGCTGCGGAATCTTCGCGGCATCCAGCGCTTCCACAAGCGCCTTCGCCGGCGCATCGATCGCTTCGTCCGTCAGCTGGAACGTGCCGTGATGATGCCCGAGTGCTTGTTGCGCGCCGCAATCCAATAGCGCCTTCACCGCATCTTCCGGATTCATGTGCTGGTCGCGCATGAACCAGCGCGGCTCGTAGGCGCCGATCGGGAGGATCGCCAGACGCAGCATCCCGTGCTTCTCGGCGACGCGGCGAAAATGCGTGCCATCGCCATAGCCGGAATCGCAGACCACGTAGATTTTTCCCGCCGGCGTCTCCAGCACGAAGCTCGCCCATAGCGCCCTGTTGCGGTCGAACATGCCGCGCGCCGTCCAGTGCCGGGTCGCGACCAGATGCACGGCAATGTCGCCGCCGAGTTCGACGCGATCGTGCCAATCGAAGGCCTCCACCTTGATCGCGGAATCGGCGCTGCGAATCGTCAAATCGTTGCCGAGCGGTGTCACGACACGCGGAGCGAAATTCCTGGCGAGCCGCGACAGCGTCGCGATGTCGAGATGATCGTAATGCCCGTGCGAGACCAGCACGACGTCGATCTTCGGCAACGCGTCGAAGGCGATGCCGGGATCGTTGCGCCGCTTCGGTCCGGCGAAGCTGACGGGCGACACCCGCTCCGACCAGACGGGATCGACCAGGATGTTGAGGCCGCCGGTCTGGATCAGCCAGCTGGCGTGGCCGACAAAGGAGAGGCGGACCTTGTCGCCCTCGACGCGCGTCGGTGGGGTATCGGCATGGGGGCTCGGAGCCCACTCCGGCCAGGTCTCGCGTTTCCGTCCGCCGCCAAACTGCCAGCGCAGGACCTCGCCAAGCGATTTCGGCGGCACGCCGTCCGGATCGAAGAAGTTCGAGCCGTCAAAATGGTCGGAGACAGGGCCGTCATAGGTTTTCATGCGGGACACCAGAGGGAGGGCATGCTGACCAGCGCGCCGGCCCCGGCAGGTAGTTCGACAGACGGCGGCGGGTGATTGGCACGGATAGGCTTCAGGGATGGTCGGCGGTAAGACATCACCGGCTATATGGGCAGGGCCGGATGAAAAGGAACCCGTGGCAGGAAAGGGTGCATTTTCAATGCCTTGCCCTCCCAATTGCGCTCCGCCACCTTAACTTTCCTTGACTTTTGGGCGGGAGCGGCGTTTAACCCCGCCACTTTCTCGGAAAGGCTTTCTTTTCGACCCGCCCACTGGCCCTGGAGGCCAGGGGCCAACGCCCGACAGCGCTATGCGCCCTCGGGCGCAAAGGTGTTTGGAAGATCGCGTTTCTCGCGAGCAGGACAAGGACAACGGCATTGTTCGACAATCTGTCGGAACGGCTTGGTGGCATTCTCGATCGTCTGACGGGGCGCGGTGCGCTGACCGAAAAGGACGTCGATGCCGCGATGCGCGAGGTGCGCCGCGCGCTGCTGGAAGCCGACGTCGCGCTCGAAGTGGTCCGCAGCTTTACCGAGCGCGTCCGCGAGCAGGCGATCGGCGCCACCGTCGTCAAGTCGGTTACGCCGGGCCAGATGGTGGTCAAGATCGTCCATGACGAGCTGATCAACACGCTCGGCGCGGAAAGCCAGACCATCGACATCAATTCCGTGCCGCCGGTGCCGATCATGATGGTCGGCCTGCAAGGCTCCGGAAAGACCACAACCACCGCGAAGCTCGCCCGCCGCCTGGTCCAGCGCGACAAGCGCAAGGTGCTGATGGCGTCGCTCGACATCTATCGCCCGGCGGCGATGGAGCAATTGGCCGTGCTCGGCCGCGATCTCGACATTCCGACCCTGCCGATCGTCGCAGGACAGCAGCCGGCGCAGATCGCCAAGCGCGCGCTGGAAGCCGGCAAGCTAGGCGGCTACGACGTCGTGCTGCTCGACACCGCCGGCCGCACCACGCTCGACGAAGACATGATGGCGGAGGCCGCAGCCATCAAGGCTGCCGCCAACCCGCATGAGGTGCTGCTCGTCGCCGACAGCCTGACCGGCCAGGACGCCGTGAACCTTGCGCGCGCCTTCGACGAGCGCGTCGGCCTCACCGGTATCGTGCTCACACGAGTCGACGGCGACGGCCGCGGCGGCGCGGCGCTGTCGATGCGCGCGGTTACCGGCAAGCCGATCAAGCTGCTCGGCACCGGTGAAAAGACCGACGCGCTGGAGGATTTCCATCCCGACCGTATCGCAGGCCGCATCCTCGGCATGGGCGACGTGGTCTCGCTGGTCGAGCGGGCTGCTGCCAACATCGACGCCGAAAAGGCCGCGCGCACTGCCGAGCGCATGCGCAAGGGTCAGTTCGACCTCAACGACATGCGCGAGCAGCTCCTGCAGATGGCCAGCATGGGCGGCATCAGCGGGCTGATGGGCATGATGCCCGGCATCTCCAAGATGAAGAACCAGATCGCGGCCGCCGGTATCGACGACAAGATCCTGAAGCGGCAGGTCGCGGTGATCGATTCCATGACGCGCGACGAGCGCCGTCATCCCGACCTGCTCAAGGCCAGCCGCAAGAAGCGCATCGCCGCGGGCTCGGGCCAAAGCGTCGAGCAAGTCAACAAGCTGCTCAAGATGCACCGGAACATGGCCGACGTGATGAAGGCGATGGGCTCGGGCAAGCGCGGCCCGCTCGCCGGCATCGCGCAAGCGATGGGCTTTGGCGGCGGCATGAAGATGCCTTCGCCCGAAGAGATGAAGGCCATGCAGGAGCAGATGCAGAGCGGCGGCGGACAGGGTCTGCCCAGCCTGCCGAAGGATCTGCCGCCCGGTCTTCGCTCGGGCCTGCCGAATTTGCCGGGGCTTACGGGCCTCAGCGGCAAGCCGACCCTTCCTGGGCTCGGCGGTTTTCCCGGCAAGAAGAAATGAGGAATTCGTCGCACGGGATCGCACCGGTCTCGTGCAACGCGGAATACCAACCAACCGAACAAAATGTACTTTGCAAACCGTACTTCGAAGGAGAACTGAATGTCCGTCGTTATCCGCCTCGCCCGCGCAGGCACCAAGAAGCGTCCCGTCTATCACGTCGTCGTCGCCGACTCCCGCTTTCCCCGCGATGGCCGCTTCATCGAGCGTCTCGGCTACTTCAATCCGCTGCTGCCGAAGGACAACGAGACCCGCCTGAAGCTCGACATGGAGAAGGTGAAGGCCTGGCTCGCCAAGGGCGCGCAGCCGTCGGACCGCGTGTCGCGCTTCCTCGACGCCGCCGGCGTCAAGAAGCGTGAAGTGCGCAACAACCCGGAAAAGGCCGTGCCGCGCAAGGAGCGCAAGGCGCAGGCCGAAGCCGCCGCGAAGGGTTAAGGCCAGAGCATGTCGGCGCTGGTCTGCGTCGCGCGGATCGGCGCCGCGCATGGGGTGCGCGGTGCGGTCAAACTGTGGACCTTCACCGAAGATCCCTTTGCCGTGAAGCGCTATGGTCCGCTGCTGTCCAAGGACGGCAAGCGCCAGTTCGAGGTCGCGCAGGCGCGCGAAGCGAAAGACCATCTGGTCGCGACGTTCAAGGGCGTCGCGACCCGCGATGAGGCCGAACGGCTCAACGGCATCGAGCTTTACGTCGCACGCGACAAGCTGCCTGCGACCGACGCGGACGAATACTACCACACCGATCTGATCGGGCTCGCCGCCGTCACCACGGATGGCGACGCGCTCGGCCGCGTGCTCGCGATCCATAATTTCGGCGCCGGCGACATCATCGAGATCGCCCCGCCGAAAGGCGCGACGATGCTGCTGCCGTTCACCTACGCGGTGGTGCCCGAGGTCGATCTCACGGGCGGCCGCGTCGTGATCGCGCTGCCGCAGGAGATCGAGGGCGAGGATCCTTCCACTAGTCGTCCCCGCGAAGGCGGCGACTCATAACCAAAGACCGTGGTTTTTGGCTAAGCTGGCGGCTCCGATCATCGCAAAACTGGCTGCGGTGATTATGGGTCCCAGGCTCGCGCTCCGCGCGCCCCGGGACGACGAGATCGGGAAACAATGACCAACCCCTCACTCTGGCGCGCGACGGTGCTGACGCTGTTTCCGGAGATGTTTCCGGGACCGCTCGGCGTGAGCCTGGCCGGCCGGGCGCTGGCCTCAGGGCTCTGGGAGATCGAGGCCCGGGACATCCGGGCCTCGGCCACCGATCGCCACCGCAGCGTCGACGACACCCCCGCAGGCGGCGGGCCGGGCATGGTGCTGCGTGCGGATGTTCTGGCCGCAGCGATCGATGCCGCGGAGATCGGCCCTCAGCGGCCCCGCCTCCTGATGAGCCCGCGCGGTCGGCCATTGACCCAGGCCCGCGTCACAGAGCTCGCGAAGGGCCCCGGCCCCCTGATCGTCTGCGGGCGGTTCGAGGGGGTCGATCAGCGGGTGATCGACGGGCGGGACCTGGAGGAAGTCTCGATCGGCGATTACGTGCTCTCGGGCGGCGAAATCGCCGCACTGGCGCTGATCGACGCCTGCGTTCGGCTGCTGCCGGGCGTGATGGGCAAGGAAGCCTCGGGAACCGAGGAAAGCTTTTCGGACGGCCTGCTCGAATACCCCCAATACACCCGCCCGCAGCTGTTCGAGGGGGCTCCGATCCCGGACATCCTGACCTCCGGCGACCACGCCAAGGTTGCGGCCTGGCGGCGGGCACAATCCGAAGCGCTGACGGCGGCCCGGCGGCCCGATTTGTGGGCCCAAATCCCGGCCAAGATCTCGAACAAGGCCCCGAATCGGGCCGGCAGCCAAAAAACGTCAAAAGACAAGACAGACGGGTGACAAACGCTCCGGCTTGCCTTATAGGAGCGGCCACATCCGCAATGGCTGGATAAACGAATTTCGCGCAGCCCCCGTTTCCAAGGCTGGGCGCGCCGATGGAGATTTACCCATGAACCTGATCCAACAGCTCGAAAAAGAGCAATTCGACAAGCTCTCCGCCAACAAGGAGATTCCGGAGTTCGGCCCCGGCGACACCGTGATCGTCAACGTGAAGGTGGTCGAAGGCGACCGTAGCCGCGTGCAGGCCTATGAAGGCGTCTGCATCGGCCGTTCCGGCGGTGGCCTCAACGAGAGCTTCACCGTCCGCAAGATCTCCTACGGCGAGGGCGTGGAGCGCGTGTTCCCGGTGATGTCGCCGATGATCGACTCGATAAAGGTGGTGCGCCGCGGCAAGGTGCGTCGCGCCAAGCTCTATTACCTGCGCCAGTTGCGCGGCAAGTCGGCTCGTATCGTCGAGAAGACCGAGCACGCCAAGGCCGTCAACGAGTAAGCTCCGCTTACAGTCGAGTTCTAGAAAGCGCGGGGCAAAACCCCGCGCTTTTTTGTTGCGTTAGCCGTGCGCGTCAAAGCCCTCGCGATTCCGGTTCGGCCTGCTATATATTCGTAGAATGTTTCCAGATCAGACCAGCATGGAGCCCGTCAAGCGCATCGTCATCGACGATCGCTCGCGGCTGCCTGGCCGGTTCTTCGGACGCTTCGCGACTTCGGCAACGTCAGAGCTTACGCGCGCAGCCTAAAAGCTGCGCTGACGATTTTGTTGCCCGGCGCGCCACCCGCGCTCTTCGCTGACACACATTCCGGAGCTCAAGCTCATGTCCAAGCCCACCACATTGTACGACAAGATCTGGCACGACCATCTGGTGCACGAAGCCGACGACGGCACCTGCCTGCTCTATATCGACCGCCATCTGGTGCACGAGGTGACCTCGCCGCAGGCGTTCGAAGGCCTGCGCGCCACCGGGCGCAAGGTGCACGCCCCCGAGAAGACGCTCGCCGTCGTCGACCACAACGTGCCGACCACCGACCGCACCAAGCCAAATCCCGATCCGGAGAGCATCGAGCAGATCAAGGCGCTCGCCGAGAACGCCAAGGAATTCGGGATCGAATATTACAACGAGTTCGACAAGCGCCAGGGCGTCGTTCACGTCATCGGCCCCGAGCAGGGTTTTACGCTGCCCGGCACCACCATCGTCTGCGGTGACAGCCACACCTCGACGCATGGCGCGTTCGGCGCGCTCGCGCACGGCATCGGCACGTCCGAGGTCGAGCACGTGCTGGCGACGCAGACGCTGATCCAGAAGAAGGCGAAGAACATGCGCGTCACCGTCGACGGCAAATTGCCGGACGGCGTGACGGGCAAGGACATCATCCTGGCGATCATCGGCGAGATCGGCACCGCCGGCGGCACCGGCTACGTGCTCGAATACGCCGGCGACGCGATCCAGGCGCTGTCGATGGAAGGCCGCATGACGGTCTGCAACATGTCGATCGAAGGCGGCGCGCGCGCCGGCCTGGTCGCGCCGGACCAGAAGGCGTTCGACTTCCTGCGCGGCCGTCCGAAGGCGCCGAAGGGCGCGGCTTGGGACGCGGCGATGCGCTATTGGGAGAAGCTGCGCTCCGACGAGGGCGCGCATTTCGACCACGAGCTGCACCTCGATGCGGCCAAGCTGCCGCCGATCGTGACCTGGGGCACCTCGCCTGAGGACGTCATCTCGGTGACCGGCTTCGTTCCGGATCCCGACAAGATCGCGGACGAAGCCAAACGTCTCTCCAAGCATCGCGCGCTGAAATATATGGGCCTGACCGCGGGCACGAAGATCACCGACATCAAGGTCGATCGCATCTTCATCGGCTCCTGCACCAACGGCCGCATCGAAGACTTACGCGCCGCCGCCAAGATCGCGGAAGGCAAGCAGGTCTCGGGGCATGTCAACGCCATGGTCGTGCCGGGCTCCGGCCTCGTGAAGGAGCAGGCCGAGGCCGAAGGTCTGGACAAGATCTTCACCAAGGCCGGCTTCGAATGGCGCGAGCCCGGTTGCTCGATGTGCCTCGCCATGAACCCGGACAAGCTGGCCCCGGAAGAGCGCTGCGCCTCGACCTCGAATCGCAATTTCGAGGGCCGCCAGGGCTTCAAGGGCCGCACCCATCTGGTGTCGCCGGCGATGGCGGCAGCCGCCGCGATCGCGGGTCACTTCGTCGACGTCAGGGAGTGGCGCTGAGCCACTTCCTCCGAAGGCACTAACGCAAAAAGGGCGCCGTCGAGGCGCCCTTTTCATTTCAAACCGTGCTTACCAATAGCGGTACGGATGGTGCCAGCGATGCCAGCGGCAGACGCGGCGCGGACCGTAATAGGTCCAGATCACCCGGCAGCGGCGCGGATGGCTGTAATAGGGATAGTAGCCGCCGTAATAGCGCCGGTGGAAATGGCGATGGCCATAGTAGTGCGGGCGATAGATTCCGTAGCGGTGAAATCCGCCGTGGCGATGCATTCCGCCATAGCGATAGCCGCCACCATGAAAGGCGGGCGCAGCGCGAAAGCCGCCGCCGCGAAAGCCACCGAAATGCGCCCCGCCACCGTGGAAGCCACCACCGCGGAAACCTCCGCCGCCGTGGAAGCCGCCGCCATGCCCGCCAGGCCCACCACCGCCGTGGCGCACCTGCGTGAGCATGTCGTCGCTTGCAGCCTTCGCCGCCGGCAACGCCGTCGGGTTGATCGGCGTCATCGCTTCTGCACGGCGCGCGGTTCCCGCCGACAGCAACAGCGTGGCCACGGCCGCGAGCCCGAGCAAGCGCATCGGGCTGGTCCCGAGACCTAAAACTCTCAGCATGGAATTCTCCCTGAATCTGGACAGCGGAACTGCCGCGCCGCGTTCCCGCTCGCGTCACCACTGTTCATTTGCGGTCGCTCCCAAGATGAAGTTAGGGACAGCGACGTGAACGCCTCATGAATGAACCGCGCCTTCGCAACGCGCGAGACGTCACCACCACGGCCCGAAGCCGAACACGAACGGCGCGGACACAGCGTAGGGATAGGGACTGTAGAATACGGGCCGCGCGTAATAATGCGGATCAGGACGCGGAGAGTACCGCACGGTGTCGGACCGCACATGGTGTCGCCCATCGAACACCGCGCGCCCCGCCGCAGCATCCGGCAGCTTCGCCACTCTGTGCGCAGCGGAAGCGTGAGGCAGGCCTGCGGCAAGCCCGACAGCAATGGCCAATGCGATCCATCTCGTCATGACGACGACCTCCGCTTGCAACATGGCGCATCATCGGCGCGCGACACGCGAATTGAGGGCGCCTCAGCCCCGGCGCCAGTAGCAGCTCATATGCGGCACGATCACCGTGCCGCTGGGGCGGTATTCCTGCACATAGGTGGCGTTGCATTCGCGGACCGCATCCGGCCCCGGGTTGTAGCGCGGATAGACGCCGTCAGGGCTGTAATAGGGCGTGACGCGGAGCCGGGCCGGGCGCCGCTTGCGCGGCGGCGGAGCATCGGGCGAGGCCGCCTGGGCCATGCGGACTTCGGTGCCAACCGTCTGGGCTTCAGCGCCAACGCAAAACTGCGAAAACAACCCCATGCACAGTAGAACCAGAACCGCTGTTCCCGCCCGCATCGTACCACCACCCACGTGAGCCAACCCCTTGAGGCGCCGTACGCTCCTCGTTTTCACGCGCGACGTCAACGCCCCGATCCTATAAAGCCGGATGCATCGCCTGGGAACCCGCGCTAAGAGGCGTATATGTGGACGGAATTGAAAGCGCCCTCGCTGGCCGAGATGGAAGCGACCGCGCATGACATCTTCGATCGCCTGCCGGCGGAGTTTCGCGCTCTCTGCGAGGGCGTGATCCTCCGCGTCGACGACTTCCCCACCGAGGAGGTGATGGACGAGATGCAGTGCGAGAGCGAGTTCGACCTGCTCGGCCTGTTCCAGGGCGTCAGCCTGCCCCAGCAGAGTTTTGGCGACGTGGCGCGGCTGCCCAACATGGTCTGGCTCTACCGGCGGCCGATCCTGGATTACTGGGCCGAGCACGACGAGAGCCTCGGCCACATCGTCCGCCACGTCCTGATCCACGAGATCGGCCACCATTTCGGCCTGTCGGACGACGATATGGCGGCGATTGAGGCTCAGGCAGAGTAGACCTGCCGAATTCGGCCTAGGATTCCGGCCCCGGTCGCGATAAATTCCGGTTCCTCTGACCACCCCGGGAAAGCGCAACCATGGACAAGTTCACCACGCTGGAAGGCGTCGCGGCGCCGCTGAAGATCATCAATGTCGACACCGACATGATCATTCCGAAGC
>LNAP01006031.1_pt1 | contig 10562 bp, 10 predicted proteins | sample 602601 | NCBI WGS metagenome assembly LNAP01 (sample SAMN02440304, study PRJNA202911) | soil metagenome | biome: Subtropical and temperate rainforests or woodlands; isolation source: soil samples (1 kg each in a 20% v/v slurry with milli Q water) were... ...
CCTGGACTACGTCGTGGCCAAAATTACTCGCCCGCTGCCGCCGTGGCTCCCGTCAGACCGGCTCACAGTGGCAGGGTAACTGCCGGATTTAGGATAATTTCAGTAATGTCTTGTTTCGTATAAATGAATGGTCACCTTTGACACGGACTTCGAAACCAAGCGTCTCTAGCGCATAGCGTAATTCTGCAAACGTGATGTTGTTGTCAGATGTCCCGCGCAGTATTGCAGCGAGGATATTTGCAAGCTTTCCCATTCAGGTAAAAGAACTGATCGCTGAAGCGCGAATAATATAACGGTGACCGCTACAACAGGAAAAGATCACACGGCGGCGGTGTAGGCGCCCGATTCATCGGGCGATGCGACGGGACGGATGATACGGGGGGGGGCGGAGGGCGATTTGCGGTGTGTCGCGTGGGCTACACTGTGGCTCATTACATTGTTGGAGGATCAAACCATGGCTGCAAATACGGTTGTAAGCCGGAAGCCCAGAAAATTCCGCCGATGTTGCATGTAACACTGATGAGCCGTAGAATGTTGCATGTAACGACAAGGAGGCCAGCATGGCACATGTAAATTCACGAGTTCAGAAGCACCGCGACGCCTTGCGCATGGCCGGACTTCGCCCGGTGCAAATTTGGGTGCCTGACACGCGCCGCCCCGACTTTGCCGAGGAATGCCGCCGCCAGTCCCGCCTTGCCGCTCAGGCGGACATGGCCGACACCGATATGCAGCACTTCATGGATGAAGCCTTAGCGGACGTGGACGGCTGGACGGAGTGAGGCGAGGCGATTTCGTGATCATTGCCATGCAAGGCGACTTCGGCAAACCAAGACCCGCCTTGATGATTCAGGCTGACCAGTTCAACGAGCACGCCACCGTTACCGTGCTGCCGGTAACAAGTACGCTTGTTGCCGCACCGCTGTTGCGTATCACGGTTTACCCGAATGCGGAGAACGGTTTGCAGAAGCCTTCGCAAGTAATGGTGGACAAGGCCATGACGGTGAAGCGGGATAAGGTGGGGCCAGCCTTTGGGCGCATTGATGCGGATGCGCTGGTGGAGGTGGAGCGTTGCTTGGCGGTGTTCTTGGGCATCGCCAAGTGACGGAAAACAGTTGTTTCCCGGCACTGGCCTGCCAACTGCGGAGGAACTCAGTCTGCGCAGCGAAAAAAATGCGCGACAAACCATGTCGGGTAGCAGAAGTGGCCGGAAACCTCGCTGCGACGGTTTTCCGGCGCACCTGCCGGAAAAATCTGGGCTTCCGGCTTACAACCCCTTGTAGGAGCCCGATTCATCGGGCGATAGGCGGGTGGCAAGAGCGGCGGTGGTTGTTGCAGCCTCCGCATCGCGCGATGAATCGCGCTCCTACAGGGCACGGTGGTTTTTGCGGACGCCGGATTTATTGGGCGATTGGGGATGTTCAGCATTTGTCCTTTTGTATTTGTTTTGAGAGCGATTGGTCTTCTATTTCATGCGCATCCTGATCTACGGCATTAACTTTTCTCCCGAGTTGACGGGCATCGGCAAATACACGGGGGAGATGGCGGCCTGGCTGGCGGCGCGCGGGCATCAGGTGCGAGTGGTGGCTGCGCCGCCGTATTACCCGGATTGGCGGGTGTGGGCGGGGTTTTCCGGTTGGCGGTATCAGGTTGCAGACGAGGCTGGCGGCCGCTTGCGGGTGGTGCGTTGTCCGCTATGGGTGCCGGCGCGGCCTGCGGGATTAACGCGCTTGCTGCATTTGGCGAGTTTTGCGTTGTCGAGTTTGCCGGTGCTGTTGGGGCAGTGGCGCTGGCGGCCGGAGGTGGTGTTTGTGGTGGAGCCACCGCTGTTTTGCGCGCCGGGGGCGTTGCTGCTGGCGCGCTTGTGCGGGGCGAAGGCTTGGTTGCATGTTCAGGATTTTGAGGTGGACGCGGCCTTTGATCTGGGCTTGCTCAGGGGGGCGCGGCTGCGGCGGATGGTGCTGGCGGGCGAGCGCTGGCTGTTGCGCCGGTTTGACCAGGTGTCGACGATTTCGCAACGCATGCTGGCGCTGGCGCAGGCCAAGGGCGTGGCGGCGGAATGTTTGGTGCTTTTTCCTAATTGGGTGGATGTCCTGGCGATCCAGCCGGAGGAAAGAAAAGTTCCCGGAGGGACGCAAAGCGCTGGCGCTGGTTTGAATCCGTTTCTGGACGAGACGGCGCCGCATGCGCTTCGCGCCGGGTTGCAGATCGAGCCGACGGCCTTGGTGGCGCTGTATTCGGGGAATATGGGCAAAAAACAGGGGCTGGAGATTCTGGCCGAGGCGGCGACGCGATTGCGGAATGCGGCCGGGCTGGTGTTTGTTTTTTGCGGCAATGGCGCGGGGCGCGCCGATCTGGTGGCTCGCTGCGCGGGTTTGCCGAATGTGCGGTTTCTGGATTTGCAGCCGCTGGCGCGCCTGGGCGAGCTGCTGACGATGGCGGATATCCATTTGCTGCCGCAGCGTGCGGATGCGGCGGATCTGGTGATGCCGTCCAAGCTGACGGGGATGCTGGCCAGCGGGCGGCCGGTGGTGGCTACGGCGCAGGCGGATACGGAACTGGCGAACGCGGTGGCCGGTTGCGGGGTGGTGACGCCGCCGGGCGATGCGGCGGCGTTTGCCGCCGCGATTGCCGCGCTGGCGCAGGACGCCCCGCTGCGCGCGCGCCTGGGCGCTGCGGCACGCGATTACGCGGTGCGCCATCTGGGCCGCGATGCGATATTGGAGCGGGTTGAGGCAAAATTACAGCAGTCGGCAGGATAGGTTCAAGGAAACCCGGATGAGCGCTGGCTTTGTACCTTGAACTTTGTACTTTGAATCTTGTACTTTGAACCTTGAATCTGTCTTCCATTCACGATGAAAAAAACAGCGGCTGCCTGGTTATCGATTATTTTTCTGCTCGCCTTGTTTGTCGGCGGTGCGCAACCGCAAGCGGCGGGCGTGATTCCCGAGCCGTGGGACAAGCTGGCGCATTCGGCGGCATTTGGCGTGTTGACCTTGTTGTTCATCCACGGCTTCGCCCTGCCCTGGCGCTGGGCGGCGGGCGCGGCCTTGCTGACCGGGCTGGCGGATGAATGGCATCAGCATTTTCTGCCGGGCCGCACGGCCAGCGTCGAGGACTGGCTGGCCGATCTGACGGGCGTGCTGCTGGCAGCCGCGTTGCTGTGGTGGTGGCATTCACGCCGATTGTAGGAGCGCGATTCATCGCGCGATGCGGAGGTCAAAACAACCACCGCCGCCCTCGCCACCCGCGTTAATCGCCCGATGAATCGGGCTCCTACACAACCGTGCCCATCCCCCCTGTAGGAGCGCGATTCATCGCGCGATAGCCGCGCCCTGAAAACTGGGACACTGGCTTGTTGATCCGGTGCGGTAAAATTCCATCAGGTTCTGGCTGCAAACATGTTCTGGCCAGATCAATATAATGCACTTTGCATAAACATTTCTACAGGCTTAGAGAATCATGCGATACCGGGGGGCTTTAAGAGAGTACGCGGCGGTTTGGGAATTGGTATTGCGCGTAGCAGATGTTGCCGCTGTGGTGCTTTCCGGCTGGCTGGCCGGCCTGATTTATCTGGGTGACATACCACATTTGCCACGTTATATCCTGGGCCTGCTGCTGTCCGGATCGTTGTGCCTGACGATGTTTCCGGTGTTCAATTTGTATCGGGCCTGGCGCGGCAATTCGCTGGGCGAGGAAATCCAGGCTATTACGCTGGCCTGGGCGGCGACACTGACGACGCTGACTTTTCTGGCGTTCATCACCAAGACCGGGGATGAATTTTCGCGTGGCTGGTTTTTTATCTGGCTGGGGCTTGGCTGGCTGTTGCTGGTGCTGGGGCGCGCCGTTTTGCGTTCGTTGCTGTATGCCTTGCGCCGGCGCGGGTTCAACCAGCGGCGCCTGCTGGTGGTGGGCAACCAGGCGCAGGCGAATATGTTGTCGGCACGATTGGCCGGGCTGCCGTGGACGGGCTTGTCGGTGGCGGGGGTATTTCCGTCGGCGCGGCTTGGGCAGTCGCCGACATTGGCCGCCGGCGAGGAGCGTGATCTCGCCGAGCTGGCGGCCCTGGTGCGGGGCAGCAGCGTGGATCAGGTATGGATCATGGCGCCGCTGCAGGAGGCGACGATGATCATCCGCCGGGTGCAGCATGCGTTGCGCCATGCGACGGTGGATGTGCGCTATGTGCCGGATACTTCAAGCTTCGAGTTGTTGAACCAGTCGATTACCGAGGTGGCCGGGTTTCCGGTGATCAGTTTGAATTCGTCGGGCATGAGCGGGATGGACTGGCTGGTGAAGATGGTGGAAGACCGTGTGCTGGCGGCGGTGATTTTGTTGCTGGTCAGCCCGCTGATGTTGCTGATCGCGGCCGGGGTGAAGCTGTCTTCACCGGGGCCGGCGCTGTTCCGCCAGCGTCGCCTGGGGCTGGGTGGCGGGGAGATCATGGTGTTGAAGTTTCGCAGCATGGTGGTGCATGCGGAAGCACCGGGCAGCGTGACGCAGGCAAGCAAAACGGATGGGCGAGTGACGCCTTTCGGGGCTTTTCTGCGGCGGACCAGCCTGGATGAGTTGCCGCAATTTTTGAATGTGCTGTGTGGCGAGATGTCGATTGTCGGGCCGCGGCCGCATGCGCTGGAACACAACGAGCAGTATAAGGGGCTGGTGGATAAATACATGTTGCGCCACAAGGTCAAGCCGGGCATCACCGGCTGGGCGCAGATCAACGGTTATCGCGGCGAGACGGATACGCTGGAAAAAATGCAGCGGCGCGTGGAACATGATTTGCACTATCTGCAAAACTGGTCGCTGTGGCTGGATTTGAAGATCATCGCGCTGACCGTGGTGCGCGGGTTTATAAGTCCGCATGCCTATTGAGGCATGAACAGGCGAGCCACCCCTGCCCCCATTTGATCCCCTTGTAGGAGCGCGATTCATCGCGCGATGCGGAGGCCAAAACAACCATCGCAACCCTCGCCGCCCGCGTTAATCGCCCGATGAATCGGGCTCCTACACAGCCGTGCCCGCCCCCCTGTAGATGCACCTAATCCGCGAAGGGATTGGGTGCGCTGACAGGCTGCGGCAGGTCGATGACCGGACGGGGCTGAGGCTCGGGCATGCGGGGTTTTTCAGCCTTGCGGGTTTCAGCTGCGGCGATTTCTTCGCGGTGGAAAAAAACACCGGCAAGAAAAGCAAAATAAATCGCATTGGCCGGGATGTGCAGGTTGAAGTCGACCAGGCCATGCAGTCCGAGCAGCAACACACTGATGCCAGCAGCCAGTTGAATGAAATGGAAATGCGACCAGTGCTCGCCCTTTAATACTTGCGGCCAGCGGCGGATGTAGCACACCAGAAAAACAAGGATCAGCACGGCGGCGATCAGGCCACCTTCGAAGAGCCATTCGAGATAGTCGTTATGCGCATGGTTGACGAACATCGAAATATCGCCGGGCTGGAAGCGCCGATAGACGTCGGGGAAAGCGCCAATGCCGCTGCCAATGGGGAAAAATTCACCGATACCCGCGAGCGTCCCGGAAAAAATCGCCCACCGCCCATCGTCGGCGATGCTTTGATCGGTGAAGCGTTCCAGCACGGGGGCGAGGCCGATTTCAATGGCCAGGGCCAGGCCGATCACGCTGAAAATGCTGACCAGGCTGGTGGAACGCTCACCCCCGATGCGGCGGGCGAAGAACAGCGCGCAGAGCAGAATCGACAGCATGCCCAGGGCCAGGCCGGTGCGCGAACGGGTAAACACGAGGCCAAGCAGGATAGCAATGCTGGCGGCGGCAAGCAGCGCGGCGCGGTTAAATTTGAAGTCATGCAGAAAGTATTGTGAGAGGTGCTGTGAAATACGCTGGCGCGAGCCTTTGTGGTGATGCTTGCGTGGCGCTTTTGCCCCGCGCTGGATATTCGTCATCAGCAAGGCGAGGGTGATCGGCAAGGCCATTTCGAGCAGCCCGGCGAGGTGGTCGCGGTTGGCATAGGTGCCGATGCCGCTGTTGCCATGCAGGCCGCCGAGCGGCCCGAATACAGTGACGGAGCCTGTGCCGAATTGCACCAGGCCAATGATCGCTTGCACAACGGCCATGCCGATGAACAGATAAGCCAGGGTTTTGAGTTTGCTGCCCGGCAGCGCCACGGTGGTCAGAAAAACGGCTACGGGGGGTAACAGGGTAAGCCAGGCGGCTTCGGTTGCCGCAGGTACTAGCGAGATGGGATGGGATGCCGGGCTGTTACCGATAGTGGCCAATGCGGCAGCATAGAAGTCACGCCCGCCCAGCATCGTCCATAAGGACTCAGGTAAAGGAATGAGTTGCACCAGCGGCAGGAAAAGCAAACCCCCGATGGCGGCCAGCAGCAATTTGGGCAAATGATGCGTGAATACTGGCCAGACTGACTTGAACGGCTGCATCGCCATCAGGGCGAACAGCACAAGCGCCGCAAGTTCGAGCAGGAGCAGCGGGACAGGCCGGTTGCCACCTTTGATCAAAGGCGCAAAAATCAGCATTGCCGCCAGCAGCGGCGCGGCAAAAAAAACAAGCCCTGTTTCGCAAGAAACAGGGCGGGTTGATGCAGTCACGGATGGATCAGATTGATGATTTAAAACGGGCTGACCGGATGGTCGTTATTGTTGTTGTTTACTTGATTGACCACCACGCCCGTGAAGATAAGACCGCCAATCAAGCCCTGCGTGGCTGTGATGCCGCCGGCTACGCCCGTGGGGCCCACTGTGCCGCCAGTTGAGCCTGCTGGCGCACCTGTGGTTCCGCCACCACCGCCGCCACCGGCATCAGTCATGGTGCCACCGATAGCCTGGGCATAGCGTAAAGGTTGTTGGGCGGCGCCCGTCTTGACCGCCACCGTACTGCAGGTGGCGCTTTTATCCAGCGCCAGCAGGCTGTTTTCACCCAGTTTGGTGACGCAGCCATCAGGATAAACCACCGCTGCGTTAGCGCCGTCCAGCGCGATCACGCGGTCGCCTGGTTGCAGCGCCATGCCTGACTTGGCTGAGATAAAACCCTTACCTTTATTGACCAGAATCTTGCCATCTACATTGGAAAGTATAGCCAACTGCAATGGCTCAGCCTGAACATTGACATGCATCAGACCCCCAAGCACCGCAAGACCAAGACCAAGACCAAGAGTAAAAGTTTTCTTCATGGCAAATCCTTAAGTGAAGGTGTGAAAGAAAAAAAGAAATATCTACGTGCAGGCATCTTACCTTAAAAATCTAGTCAGTCAAGTAATTGCCTATCCACTGCAAGGTCATCAAACCAGATTCCGCCTTTTGCCTCGAATTCGAGTGCTACGCGACCTGCCAGCTCTAAGCGCACCACTTGCGCCAGGCAGCCTGCGGCTGGAATATTGAATTGAAAGGCGAAATACCGCCACTGGTCGGTACCAACAAAGCGTTCGCTGGCGGCCAGCGGGATTTCCGTCCCCTTGTCCAGACAATAAACTCCCCACTGCACGCCACGTTCGGTTTCCAGGCTTTCCGGCCGCACGCGCCCGCGAAAGCTATAGCTGCCGGGCGAAAGCTGCATGTATTGGCGCAAATGCCGGTACGCAACGCGTGGCCCGCGAAACACGACATGCAGCGCCCGATCGCCTGTACTGCCGTAAGTCGAGGCGGTTTCGACCAGCACTTGCCCGACGGGATCGCTGATCCAGTCGAAACCGACGTTGCTGATAGGGTATTCGAAACCACCGTTGAACAGGTTGCCGACATTATTGATCTGATCCTTGCCCAGGCTGTTCAGCCAGACAAGCAAGGCTTCAGTCCATTCGCCCTGGCCTTGCAAGCGGGCAAGATAAGTGCGCAGCGCCGCCGCAGTGGGGGCATTTGACTCCGCAGCCGGAAGAGAAAACAAGGCGCGCACAGTCGCAAGTTGCTGCGCATTGGCTGCCGCATAGACAAGAAACTCTGGCCACCAGGCAAGTGGTTGCTGCAAAAGCGGCGTGAACGCGGGGAGTGCCGCCGGATTTTCAGCCAGCCGCAACAAACCGGGGAAAAGTTTTGCGCGCGCACCATGGTCAAAAGTCAGTACGACATTCCAGTGCTGCATCGCCTCGGCAATGTTACCTTGCCTCATCCAGAAAACCGCCGCCTCGCTTTGCACATCGGTGCGGCGCGGTGACATGAGCGTAGCAACGTTCATGGCCAGCCTGGCCGCAGGCAAATCATTTTGGGCTTCTTCATTCCGCGCCAATGCCGCGTAGTTACGTCCATCGGCAGGGTTTGCCCTCGCCGCCGCCTTTAATTCCCTGGTAACGTGCGCAGGGTCATTTTTTGCGGCTGTGTCCCATGTGCCAAGCAAAAACAGCGCCTGTGGATGCCCGGAATACCATTTCAGTGCAGTGGCTGCCCCTTCGGGGCTATTGTCCTGGGCAAAGTAATCAGCCAGGTTGACCGCAACAATACGTATTGCGATCATCGCCAGAATCGCCAGGCGGGCAGCCGCAAACAACGCTTCTCTTTTTTGCCTCATTCGACCATATCCCTATAACTGCATGTGAGCGCGCCATCCGGTTTTTCAGGCTACCCGATGAACCAATGCGATGATATTAACCCAACACCACTTTCCTTTGCATGGCGAATTCAGGAAGGGAGTGCAATTTTGGCTAATCGGGTGGCAGGCCGCCTTTCGCCCTGCGCTGCAATCCGGCTGGTGAACGTCACCCCGTCTTCACCCTCCGCCAACCCGGCTTGATCTGCTTCTCAGCCATGCCCGCCTTTCCTCTCCCGCCAGGCGGCGAACTCGGAGGGGCGAATTCGGTAGCGGGCGAAGTTGCCCTCATGCAGACTGTCCAGCTCGGTATGGACGAGGGCGACAAAACGCTGCCGGTCCGCCTCGGGGAGATGCTCGTCCGCCCAAGTCGCGACCAATGACATCATGTCGGATACGTTCTGCCGTACCACGGTGCCGACCACTTCGAGAAGTGCGGCGCGATAGCGCAGGCGGAACGGGTCGGGTTCGCCCAGTTCTTCCCGCTGCGAGAGGTAGCGCTTGACGGAACGCTCGTAGCCCCAGACATAGAGGTCGCGCAGCAGTTCAATCCGGTTGAGTTCATAGACCCCGAGCAAGCCCTCCACATAGGTCTGCGTCGGTACATCGATGAATGACAGCGGGCAAAGATTGTGTTTGATCAGTGGGATGTTGGCGGCGAGACGGGCCACGCGCTTGTTGACGTCCTCGAAGGCTTGCAGATACGACAAATGCACCAAGGCAAAGAAGGATTGTTCGAAGGGGTCGTCGATGCCGGTGGCGATGTCGAGACAGCACTGAAAATACTCTTCCAGCAATTGCGGAGTGGCCAGCGGGGTGTAGACCGAACGGCCAATGCCCACCGGTATCTGGCGGATGCGGCCACCGGCGGCGGGGTTGGCGAGCAGGTTATCGCTGAGCAGAGCATGCAGGTTGAGCATCGAATAGGCGTCGAAACCCAGTTCTGCGCCCGGTTCGACGAGAAACTCGATGGCCTGCTTGTGGTTCAGGATCATCTGGGTTTCAAGGGTGTTTTTCCCCTCGGCGGCTTGGCCGAAAGCGATCAGGCGCTCGGTTTCCAGCAAGGAGTAGGTATTACCCTCCAGATGGCTGGATGCCCAGGACAGGTCGATCAACAGGCGCCCAAGAAGCTGCCAGGCAAGTGTGCCGGCCGGCAAGTCGCCTTGATGCGTACGGCCGATGCGGTGCAGGTGATCGCGAGTGGCCTGGTCGAGATAGGGGCCGGCATGCGGATAAGAAAGCAGAAATTCGCGCTGATAACCGACGGGATCACGTTGTTGGATGGGGCGCACAACGGCATTGCGTATCTCGCGGCCGAGCGCCGAAAGGGGAATGGGCGATGCATCTTCATCGGCGACGCGCTCGGTTGCGATGGGACGATAGACCCGGCCTTTGAGCGTTCCGGCGGCGGCGATGCGACCGTTTTCGATGAGCAGCGTGAGTCGGCGTAGCAGCGACCGACGCTGGATCGCAACACCTGACGCTGCCAGCGACGCCTCCAGTTCGGCCATCCCTACCCCACCGGGAAAGGCCGCGACTTCCCGCTCGATCGAGATCAGGTCTTGCTCGGGGACTTTTTTTGGCATGGCTGTCTATGTGACGCAAATCCGAATATATACGACATATTAGCTTTTATTTGGCGATTATTATTTATATGCGACATGAAATAGCTCATTTAGATCGTATTTGGCGTACAAATTGGCCTTATTGGCACGATAACAAAGTATCGCGCCAATAAGTCATGCCCGGTCCAGTCCGTCGAGGGTTTCGACCAAGGCGTCCGTCAGTCGCTAACGCAAAACATCCTGCCTTCCATCCCGCGCGGGGCGGGACAGGCGTTTTATCAACGTCGGCCTTCACGCACCCTGTTCCCGCCTGGTTCAGCGCGCCGGCATCACCAAACCCAGCCTTTCACACAGATGCGAACTCATCTCCTGCAAAGGCAAAACGACATCAGCAGCCTCGATGGCTACCGCTTCACGCGGCATGCCCCAGACGACCGATGACGCTTGATCCTGAGCAATCGTCCAGGCACCCGCCTGATGCATGGCCAGCAATCCGGCG
>LNAP01006032.1_pt1 | contig 10562 bp, 13 predicted proteins | sample 602601 | NCBI WGS metagenome assembly LNAP01 (sample SAMN02440304, study PRJNA202911) | soil metagenome | biome: Subtropical and temperate rainforests or woodlands; isolation source: soil samples (1 kg each in a 20% v/v slurry with milli Q water) were... ...
GGCAGGGGCCCGAGTAAGACTCTTACACCGCAGCCCATCCACTTATCTCGGGCTCCGGCGTGTTCAAACAACCGGGACCAGCTCTGATCTCAGTGCCGCGCAGACCAGCTTCGCATCGATCGCATCAGACATCGACCAGCCCACAATCCGGCGGCTCGCCAGGTCCATCACCGCAGCCAGGTATAGCCAGCCCTCGCCGGTTGGAACATACGTGATGTCGGCCACCCACGCTCGGTTCGGCTCCCAGCCGTCGAAGCGTCGATCCAGGAGGTTGGGTGCCACCGGCAGGTGATGCCTTGAGTCGGTGGTGGTCACCCACGCCCGCCGATACACAGGGCGAAGGCCTTGACGCTTGAGGCTTCGCCGTACCCGCTCAGCGCTCGCGCGATCGCCTTGCTGGCGAAGCTGCTGCGTGATGCGCGGTCGACCATAGCTGCCTCGGCTGTCGCGATGCACGGCCTGCACCTTCGCATCTAGGTCTTTGTTTGCCAGGGCCCGTGCGCTTGGCGCTCGCACGCGCCATTGGCAGTATCCCGTGCGGGACACCGACAGCACTCGGCACAGCCGGCTGACGGTGTATTCGTCGCGATGATTCTCGATCCAGGCGTACTTCATCGCGACACCTTTGCAAAGTACGCCGTCGCTTTTCGAAGAATTTCCACATCCAGCTTTGCATCGGCGAGCTCCTTGCGAAGTCGGCTGTTCTCCGCTTCCAATTCCGTCACCGGCCGACGAAGCGGCTGCGCTGTGGCCGTCTCTGGCGCCGACCCCGCGTCCACTGGCCTGCGCTTGCGCGACCAGTTGCTCAACGTCGCTGAGGGAATCCCAAGCCTCCGCGCAGCCTCATGGCCGCCTACCGAATCCGACAGCCTGATGGCTTCGATTTTGAACTCGTCCGTGTACTGCCGTTTCGGCAATTTGCCATCTCTCATTTCATTTTCTCCGTACTCCAGAAGTTACCAACTTCTTGCTGTACGTGAAATCGAGGCACGGTCAGACCAGGCATGGGTGGATACCAAGTGCACGAACCAGCCACTGGCGACCTTCAAGGACCCGGTGCCGGGTGCGGCCGCCGCCTACGACCGGATCGCGATCAAACACTATGTGCGCACGCCGAAATTTGTCCAGCCCGCGTTCGATTCGAATGTCGCCAAGCTCAAAATCCGCGCAGGCTGGGGCGTCAGCGAAATGGATTGTGGGCACGACATGATGATCGACAAGCCCGCACAGGTGGCCGAACTGCTCATGCAGGCAGCGCTGGCCGCAGGATGATGGCCGAGGGCGCACCTGCTGAAGGTGTGCAGGCTTCGCGCGGAGCTTCGCGTCGCGATATGTTTCCCGGCGCAACGCCGGTCAAGCCAGCAAACGCGCCATCAAATTGTTGCTGGCCTTGCGCAGCGCCGGCAGGAAGGTTTCGCGCAACTCCGCCAGCGTCATGCGTTCCGCGCGCACGGCAATGCTCATGGCAGCCATCACCCGACCCGAGCGGTCCAGCACGGGCACGGCCATCGAGCGCACGCCGATTTCGAGTTCGCCATCGTTGCTGGCGTGGCCCTCTTCGCGGCAGCGCGCAATAAGCGCCAGCACATCGCCCACACCGGTGACTGTGCGCGCGGTCAGCGGTGGACGTGGCATGGCGCGAACGCGCCTAGCAGCCTCTTCCGGCGGAAGGCCCGACAACAGCACCCGCCCCAACGCCGCGCAATACGCAGGCAGCCGAGAGCCGATGCCAAGCCCCGTGCTCAAACTGCGCCGCGCGGTCGAGCGCGCGATGACGATGGCGTCGTCGCCTTGTAGCATGGCAAGAGACGCCGACTCCCGCGTGCGTTCTGATAGCGCGTCGAGCAGCGGCTGCGCCAGCGACGGTGCGGGCCGTGATGCAAGGTACGCGTGGGCCACCAGCAAGGTCTTCGGCAGCATCCAGAAGCGCTTGCCATCGCTGTCCAGGTAGCCCAGCGTCTGCAAGGTGAGCAATGCGCGGCGCGCCGAGGCGGGCGAACTCTGCGTGAGCCGCCCCACCTCCGACACCGTGAGGCGGTTGTGCTGGCGGCTGAAACAGGTCAGCACGTCGAGTCCTTTTTGCAGTGACACCACAAAATTCTTGTCGGATGCCACCTCCACCGCTGAGGAAATAGTCGGATTTATGCGCATTGCGCAACTTTAGCTTGTTGCACGCCAACTGCAAAGAGACACTGAAATCCCCCCGAAAGACCAAGAAGACGGAGACAGACAATGTTCCAGACAATCGCCCGGCGTATCCGCGCCCCGCTGACCGGCGCCTGCCTATTCGGCCTGGCGGCACTCACTGGACATGCTCAAGCACAGAACGCCAACAGAATCGCACGCCTCGTCGTGCCCTTCCCAGCTGGCGGTACCGCCGACATCTTGCCGCGCGTAGTGGCTGACAAACTGCGAGATCTGTATCCCGCAGGCGTGGTGGTCGAGAACCGTACCGGCGCGGGTGGCAACATCGGCGCCGACGTGGTGTTCCGCGCCGAGCCCGACGGCAAGACGCTGCTCGCCTCGCCCCCCGCGCCCATCGCCATCAACCAACACCTTTACAAGAAGCTCGGCTTCGACCCCACGCGATGGGTGCCCGTGACAGTGCTGGCCACCGTGCCCAATGTGCTGGTGGTGAACCCCAAGCTACCGGTGCACAGCCTGGCGGAGTTCATCGCGTATCTGAAAGCGAACCCCGGTAAGGTGAGTTTTGCTTCGCAAGGCAACGGCACCACCTCGCACCTCACGGCCAGCCTGTTCATGCAACTCACCGGCACGGAGATGACGCATGTACCGTACAAGGGCACCGCGCCCGCGCTGGTCGACCTGATAGGTGGGCAGGTCGACGTGTTCTTCGACAACATCTCCTCGTCGCTGCAGTTCGAACGCACCGGCAAGGTCCGCATTCTCGCGGTGGCTGACGAGCAGCGCTCCAAGGCGCTGCCCGCCGTGCCCACTTTCGCCGAGCAGAAGCTGCCCGCCATGAGCGCGGTGACGTGGTTCGCGGTGGTCGCACCGCCGGGCACGCCGGCGAGCATCGTCGCCACCACGCAGAAGGCGATGGCTGACGCGCTTGCGCTGCCCGACGTGAAGCAGAAGTTCGCCGAGCAGGGTGCCGAACCGCGCGGCTGGGACAGCGAGCGCACGGGCCAGTTCATTCAGGCTGAATCCATCAAATGGCAAAAGGTCATCAAAAGTGCCAACGTGACGCTGGAATAGGAGAACCGACATGCAGCAACAAACCATCCACTGGCGCGACGACGCGCTCACCCGCATTCCCTATTCGCTGTACAGCGACACGCAGGTACCTGAGCAGGAGCAGGAAAAGATCTTCCGGGGCAGCGTGTGGAACTACCTCTGCCTCCAGGCGGAACTGCATGAGCCCGGCAGCTACCGCACGACTTTTGCCGGTACCACGCCGGTGGTGGTGGTGCGCGACGGCGATGGCGAAATCTATGCGTTCGAGAACCGCTGCGCCCACCGCGGTGCACTGATCGCCCTGGAAAAATCGGGCAAGGTCGACAACTTCCAGTGCGTCTACCACGCGTGGAGCTACAACCTGCAGGGAGACCTGACGGGCGTCGCCTTCGAGAAAGGCGTCAAGGGCCAGGGCGGAATGCCCAAGAGCTTCTGCAAGGAGGAGCACGGCCCGCGCAAGCTGCGCATCGCCACCTTCTGCGGACTCGTGTTCGGCAGCTTTTCCGATGAGGTGCCCGACATCGAGGATTACCTGGGCCCGGAGATCTGCGCGCGCATCGAGCGGGTGCTGCACAAGCCGGTGGAGGTGATCGGCCGCTTCACGCAGGCGCTGCCGAACAATTGGAAGCTGTACGTCGAGAACGTGAAGGACAGCTACCACGCCAGCTTGCTGCACATGTTCTTCACGACCTTCGAGCTCAACCGGCTGTCGCAGAAGGGCGGTGTAATCGTCGACGAGAGCGGCGGACACCACGTGAGCTATTCGATGATCGACCCGGGCGCTAAGGACGACACCTACAAGGACCAGGCGCTGCGCTCGGACAACGACCGGTACCGCCTGAAGGACTCGAGCGTATTGGCCGGCTTTAAGGAATTCGACGACGGCGTCACGCTGCAGATCCTGTCGATCTTCCCGGGCTTCGTGCTGCAGCAGATCCAGAACTGCCTGGCGGTGCGCCAGGTGCTGCCGCGGGGCGTAGATCGCACCGAGCTGAACTGGACCTACCTCGGCTACGCCGACGACACGCCCGAGCAGCGCATCGTCCGCTTGAAGCAGTCCAACCTCGTCGGCCCTGCCGGCTTCATCTCGATGGAGGACGGGGCGGTGGGCGGCTTTGTGCAGCGCGGTATTGCCGGCGCTAGCGACCAAGAAGCCGTGCTGGAAATGGGCGGCGGCGAATCCGACTCTAGCGAGGGCCGCGCCACCGAAACCTCGGTACGTGGTTTCTGGAAGGCCTACCGCCACCACATGGGATTCTGAGCATGATCAACCTGCTAAATATTGCCACCTTCAACTCGCGCTATGCGCACACCATCGACAGCGACGCGCTGGAGGCCTGGCCGGCGTTCTTCACGCCGGACTGCCACTACCGCATCACCCACATCGAGAACGAAGCCGAGGGTCTGGCCGCCGGCATCGTGTACGCTGACTCGCGCGACATGCTGGAAGACCGCATCGCCGCCCTGCGCGAAGCCAACATCTACGAACGCCAGCGTTACCGCCACCTGCTGGGCATGCCCATGGTGTTGTCGGCCAGCAACTCGGCGGCCGAAGCACGCACGCCCTTCGTTGTGGTGCGCATCATGGCCACCGGTCAGACCGAGGTGTTCGCCACCGGCGAGTACCGCGACCGCTTCGTGAACGAGGCCGGTGAACTGCGACTGGCCGAACGCGTGGCCATCTGTGACAGCACGGTCACCGACACGCTGATGGCGCTGCCACTGTAGGTCCGGCGCTTTCCGCCGCGCTGCCCAGCCCGCCTGCGCACTCTTTCAACATGGAGACATCAATGACATTCAAGAATCACCGTGGTCGTGTCGCGATCGCGCTTCTGGCGCTTGCCGGCCTGGCCGGCCCCACGTTCGCACAGGACATCAAGGTCGGTCTTGTTGCACCGTTTTCCGGACCTTTCGCCGAGTATGGCAAGCAGATGCATGCAGGCATCAAGGCCTATCAGAAGCAGCATGGAGACAGCGTTGCGGGCCGCAAGATCGTGTTCGTCGTGCGCGACACGACTGGCCCGGTGCCTGAACTGGCCAAGCGTTTCTCGCAGGAACTGGTGACGCGCGAGAAAGTGGATTTTCTCGCTGGCTACGGCTTCACGCCCGAAGCCCTGGCGGCAGCACCGGTGGCCGAGCAGGCCAAGATTCCGATGGTGGTGATGAACGCCGCCGGTACCACGGCGGTGGCCAAGTCGGCCTACTCGGTGCGCTTCTCCAATACCCTGCCGCAGGTCGCGGCGCCGATGGGCCGGTGGGCAAAGCAGAACGGGATCGGCAACGTCGTGACCCTGGTGGCCGACTTCACGCCCGGCATCGAGGCGGAAACCAGCTTCAAGGAGAGTTTCAGCAAGGCCGGCGGCCAGGTCGTCGAGTCCATGCGCGTGCCGCTGGACAGCAAGGACCTCACGCCCTACATCCAGCGCATCAAGGATCGCAAGCCGCAGGCCGTGTTTATGTGGTTGCCAGCGGGGGATATGACGATCTCGATCATCAAGCGCTTTCGTGAGCGCGGTCTGGCCGAAGCAGGCATCAAGCTGATCGCCACAGGCGACCTGACCGACGACCATTTGCTGCCGGCCATGGGCGAGGAGGCCGTCGGCCTGGTCACGACCTATCACTACTCAATGGCGCACGACTCCCCAGAGAACATCGCTTTCAAGAAGGCATTCAAGGAGGCCAACCTCGAATCGGGTCGGCCGAACTTCATGACCATTGCCGCATACGACGGCACCGCCGCCATCTACGAGGTCGTGCGCCGCCTGAACGGGAAGATCGAGGGCGACAAGGCGATGGGCGTTCTGAAGAATATCAAGCTGACGAGCCCACGCGGCCCGATCCAGATCGACCCGGCCACGCGCGACGTGGTGCAGACGGTGTACGTGCGACGTGTCGAGCGCGTGAACGGCCAGCTCGAGAACGTCGAGTTCTCCAAATTCAACAACATCAACGCGAAGGGCGAATGAGCCATGAGCATGCTTGCACTTCACAACCGCAAGGCGGTGATTACCGGCGCCGCTTCCGGGATCGGTGCCGCCACGGCGCGGCTGCTGCGCAGCCAGGGCGCCTACGTGATCGGCATCGACCACCGGGAAGTGGCCGACGCGGATCTTTTCCTGCAGGTGGACCTGCAGAAGCCCGCGTCAATCGACGCGGCCATTGCGCAGGTGGATACCGGCGTGGAAATTCTGTGCAACATCGCAGGCGTGTCGGGCAACTCGGCCGCCCAGTTGGTGCTCGACGTCAACTTCGTGGGTCTGCGGCACCTCACCGAAGCACTGCTGCCCAAACTCCAAAGCGGAGCCAGCATCGTGAACCTGGCCAGCGTCGCCGGACAGGGCTGGCGCACCCGCTGGGCCGAGACCCGTGCGCTGGCCAGCACGCCCGATGCCGCCGCGGCGCAGTCATGGCTGGCCGCCCACCCGGACTGGCAGAACGACGCTTACCGTTTCTCCAAGGAAGCCGTCATCGTCTGGACTGCTCTGCGCGGGGTCGAGCTCAAGGCGAGCCACGGCATCCGCATGAACGCGGTGAGCCCCGGGCCGGTCGAAACTCGCCTGCTCGCGGAGTTCAGGGCAACGCTCGCGCCGGGCCAGGTCCAGGACTCGATCGCGCGCGGTGGCGGCCGTGCAGGCAGGCCGGAGGAGATAGCGGCCGCGGTCGCATTCCTGGCCAGCGATGCCTCGGCCTGGATCAACGGCGAGAACATCACGGTTGACGGTGGCGTGAGCATGTCGCGGCTGGTCGAGAAGGAGAGTCTTTCTTGAGCGACTTCATCGGCATTCTTTTCGACGGCTTGGCCTACGGAAGCCTGCTGTTCCTGATCAGCGTCGGCCTGTCCGTGGTCATGGGGTTGATGAACTTCGTCAACCTCGCCCACGGCGCGTTCGCGATGTTCGGCGGCTACATCCTCACAGAGTGCATGCAAAAACTGGGGATGCCGTTCTTCGCGGCATTGCCGCTGTCATTCGTCGGTGCCGCACTCGCCGGGCTGGTTCTGGAGCGGCTGCTGTACCGCCGGCTCTACAGCGCCGGCGCGCTGCAGCAGGTGCTCTTTTCCATCGCGCTGGTCTTCATGGCCATGGCGGCGGCCACTTACGTCTGGGGGCCCTCGCAGCAACCGGTCTCGCTGCCCGATTCACTGCGCAAGCAGATCAGTCTGTTCGGCCTTCAGGTCAGCGCCTATCGGGCCTTCCTGATCGCGGCCGTGGCGATTCTCACGGTGGCCTTGATCTGGTTGATGGAGCACACCCGTTTCGGCTCGCAGATCAGGGCGGCAGTCGACAACCGGCAGGTTGCCGCGGCGATGGGCATCAAAGTCAACGTGGTATTCAGTCTCGCCTTTGCGTTGGGTTCGGGTCTTGCAGGCCTGGGCGGTGCGCTGGGCGTCGACGTGCTGGGCCTCGACCCAGCATTTCCCATCAAGTACATGGTGTATTTCCTGCTCGTGGTGGCCGTCGGCGGTGTCGGCAGCATCCGCGGGCCACTGATTGCGGCATTGGCACTTGGCGTGGTGGACGTGGTCGGCAAGTACTACGTCCCGGCCATCGGCGCGTTCCTCATCTATGTGCTGATGGTGATGATCATCGTGTTTTTTCCCAACGGCACCAAAGCCATGAGGCACTCATGAACAAGCTTTCTCGCCCCAACAACCTGAGCGAATTGCTGGCCGTTCCGGGTGCAGTCCTGCCGGATGACCAGTGGCGCCGCGTGGAAATCGTGTTCTGGCTGACGGTTCTGGTGCTGCCGTTTCTGGCATCGGACTACCTGATGCTGGCAAGCCAGATCCTCATCACCTGCTTGTTCGCGATGTCGCTGGACTTGATCCTTGGCTACGCGGGCATCTCGTCGCTGGGTCACGCCGCATTCTTCGGTCTGGGGGCTTATACCGCCGGCATCCTGTCCGCACGCGGCTGGGGCGAACCGGTTTCGGGTCTTCTCGCGGCTGGCGCCGTAGCCGGCCTAGTGGGTTTCGCGACCAGCTTTCTCGTCGTTCGCGCGCAGGAGCTGGGCCGCCTGATCGTGACGCTGGGCGTCGGCCTGGTGCTGTTCGAGGTCGCCAACCAAGCATCGTGGCTGACCGGCGGCATGGATGGCCTGTCCGACATGAATACCGACAAACTGTTCGGGCTGTTCACTTTCGGCCTCGACGGCAAGACAGCTTATGCCTACACCTTCGGGGTGACGTTGCTGCTGTTCGCTCTCATGAAGCGCGTGGTGAATTCGCCATACGGCCTGTCGGTGCGCGGCATTCACGAAGGCGGCAGGCGCATGCCGGCGATCGGCGCTAACACGCAGGCCAAGCTCGTGGGTATCTTCACGCTGGGTGCTGCGGTGGCCGGCGTGGCGGGGGGCTTGCTCGCGCAGACCACGCAGTTCGTCGGCGTCGACTCACTGGCCTTCTCGCGGTCGGCCGAACTCCTAGTCATGCTCGCGCTGGGCGGCACCGGACGGCTCTACGGCGCGATTGCCGGCACCTTGCTGTTTATGCTGGCGCGTGAACAGTTGTCCATGCTCAATCCCGCGTACTGGCAGTTCTGGGTCGGCCTGCTGTTGCTGGTGATCGTGATCTGGGCGCCCGGCGGCATTCTCGGCGGCTGGTATCGCCTGGTTCAGCGGCGCGCCATGCGCCGCGCGTCATCCGACAAGGCTTGCGCATGACACAGATTTTGCGCACGGAAGGACTGTCCAAGTCCTGGGGCGGCTTCGCGGCCAACACAAACATCTATCTGAGCTTCGCCCCAGGTGAGCGTCGCGCGCTCATCGGCCCCAATGGCGCGGGCAAGACCACCTTCATCAACTTGCTGACGGGCGTGCTGCAACCCACCAGCGGCGATGTGTTCCTGGGCGATGAACGCATCACCGGGCTGGCGCCGCATGCAAGGGTCGCGCGCGGCATCGTGAGAACCTTCCAGATCAACACCCTGTTCCCCGGCATGACCGTGCTGGAGTCCGTCTTCATGGCCGTTGCCGAGCGCCGCCGGCTCGGCGGCGTGTGGTACCGCGCTGCGGCGACCGAGCACGAGATGCGCGACGAAGCCATGGCGCTGCTGGAGAGGTTGGGCCTGCACCGCGACGCCGGGAGCACCACGCGCAACCTGGCGTATGGACGTCAGCGGCTGCTGGAGATCGCCTTGGCCATGGCTTGCAAGCCGAGCATCCTGCTGTTGGACGAACCCGCAGCCGGCATCCCGACGGGCGAAAGCGCAGAGCTTTTCGAGGTGCTGGAACGCCTGCCGCGTGACGTCACGGTGGTCTTCATCGAGCACGACATGGGCCTCGTGTTCCGTTTCGCCGAACGCATCACGGTGCTGGTGGGGGGATCTGTGCTGGTGGAGGGAACGCCCGGCGAAATCGCCGAGAACCCCCTGGTGCGCCAGGCATATTTGGGGGAGGTCGAGCATGACTGACTTCCTGGTCGCGAACGAGCTGTCGGCGGGGTACGCCGAATCGGTGGTGCTGGACAAGGTGAGCCTGAACCTGCGAGAAGGCGAAAGCCTCGCGCTGCTGGGTCGCAATGGCGTAGGCAAAACGACGTTGCTGGCCACGCTGATGGGGCTGACGCACTTGCACGGCGGTTCCATGCGCTGGCAAGGCTGGGACTTGGCCGCGCTTGCGGTCCAGCAACGCGCGCAGGTCGGCATGGGCTGGGTTCCACAGGAGCGTTTCGTGTTTCCTTCGCTGACCGTCGAGGAGCACCTGACGAGCGTCGCCCGTCCCGGGCCCTGGGACATGAAGCGCATCTACCAGGTTTTCCCGCGGCTGCAGGAGCGCCGCCGCAACCTGGGCCACCAGTTGTCCGGAGGTGAGCAGCAGATGCTGGCCATCGCGAGGGCGCTGGTGCTCAACCCATCCATTCTTCTGCTGGACGAACCCATGGAAGGGTTGGCCCCCATTATCGTGCAGGAACTGATGCAGGTGCTGCGCACCCTGAAGTCCAGCGGGGGCATGTCGCTGGTGGTGGTGGAACAGCACGCACGCCTCGCACTGGCGCTGACCGAACAGGCCGTGGTGCTCGACCGTGGACGCGTGGTGCATGCCGGCCCCAGTGCTGCGCTGCTGGCAGACCCCGAATTGCAGGCGCGCCTGCTCAGCGTGAGATGAACGCAATAACCCCTTCCGGCACCGCCGGTACACGCATCGCACTCGCCGCCGGCGACCCCAACGGCATCGGCCCGGAAATCGTATTCAAGGCCCTGGCCGCGCTGGCGCCCGAACAACGGGAACGCATCACCGTCTTCGGCCCAGGCGCCGTGCTGCAGCGCGCCGCCGCCTTGTGCGCATTGGCGGACCTGTGGCCGAAGATCCGCCACGTCGAAGCCGGCAGCCTGCCTCACAGCGCCGCCGTGCCGGGCCGCATCGAT
>LNAP01006033.1_pt1 | contig 10560 bp, 10 predicted proteins | sample 602601 | NCBI WGS metagenome assembly LNAP01 (sample SAMN02440304, study PRJNA202911) | soil metagenome | biome: Subtropical and temperate rainforests or woodlands; isolation source: soil samples (1 kg each in a 20% v/v slurry with milli Q water) were... ...
AGCATCGGCTGCCGCGGCAGGCGCGGACGCGGTGGTCACGGCCAGCAGCATCAGTCCCATGCCGGTAGTCTGGAACATTGCCGCCAACGGCGGCAGGACGGCCTTGCGACGGGGCAGGCGCGACGAACGGGAAATTCGGGAAACCATGAAACGATCCTTCGTAGGGAACTGGGTGACGCTCGCATGTCGCGACGATTCACCCGGTACACCGGACGAAGCGGAAAAAAGTGTCAGCGGATCGGCGATTAATTTGTAACGGACGCGCCCGGCGCCACCGTGACCCAGAACGGCGTCACGCGGCTGATCCGCACGGGCAACGTTTTCTCCAGCAAGCGCAGGCTGCCGTCGGTATCCGACAGCGGAAACGCACCCGACACCCGCAGTCCCGCCACGGCCGGATCGCAACGCAGGACGCCCGGGCGGTAGCGCGCCAGCTCATCCACCAGGTCGGCCAGGCGCCAATTGCGCACGGCCAGCATGCCTTGCTCCCAAGACGTCGACGCCGCATCGGCCGCCGCCAGCGGCTGGACCTGATGGGCGTTGAATACCGTCTGCTGTCCGGCCGGCAACACCACGGCCGCCACACCCGGATCTTGCGGCTGGATTTCAACCGCGCCGTCGAACACCGCCACCCGGATGCTGTCGCGTTCATCGCGCACCATGAAGCGTGTGCCCAATGCGCGGATCGTGCCTTGGGACGTCCGCACAATGAAGGGACGATGAGCGGGCGCCGGGTCGCGGCCGGTCGTCAGCAGGATTTCGCCAGCGCGCAGCCACAGCATGCGCTGTTCGGAGGTGTAGAGAATATCGACCGCGCTGGCCGTGTTCAGCACCAGCCGGGTGCCGTCGGCCAACTCCAGGTGGCCCAGCACGATGGCGCCGCCACCCACGGTGCAGTGCGCGCCAATGGTGGCACTGCCGGCCACGCCCACGCATCCGGCCATGGCCGAGTGTTTGCCGATATGCACGTTGTGACCGATCTGGATCAGGTTGTCGAGCTTCACGCCGTCTTCAATGACGGTGTCCTGCAGCGCACCGCGGTCGATGCAGGTGTTGGCACCGATTTCCACATCGTCGCCAATGCGCACGGCGCCCAACTGCTCGATCTTGACCCATTCGCCGCCCTGCGGCGCAAAGCCGAAACCGTCGGCACCGATCACCACGCCCGCGTGCACGATGCAGCGCGCGCCGATGCGGCAGTCTTCGCCCACCGTCACGCGCGACTTGAGCACCGTGCCTGCGCCAATGTGCGCACCGCGCTCCACAACGCACAGCGGCCCCACCGAGGCACTGGGATGCACCACCGCCGACGCATCCACCACGGCGCTGGGGTGCACACCCGGTTGCACGGCTGCGCCATGGTGCTGCCGCCAAAGCTGCGTCACCCGGGCGAAATAGACATAGGGGTTGTCCGCCACAATGCAGGCACCGCGCGCCAATGCAGGCTCACGCATGGCAGGCGCCACAATGACACAGGCCGCCCGGGAGGCGGCCAGTTGTTGCTGGTAACGCGGGTGGCTCAGGAAACTGATGTCCCCTGGGCCGGCGGTTTCGAGCGGTGCAATGCGCAGGACTGCGGTATCCCGCAGCCCTCCTTCCAGCGATCCACCCAGCGCGTCAACAATGTTCCCGAGGAGCAAACTCACGCGCCACCTGCCCTGCGCCGCGGCTTACTTGCCAGCGGCATTCAGCGCCTTGATCACCCGGTCAGTGATGTCGTGCTTGGGGTTGATATAGACGGCTTCCTGCAGGATGACGTCGTACTTTTCGGCTTCGGCAACCTGCTTGACCACCTTGTTGGCACGCTCCAGAACCTGGGCGAGTTCTTCGTTCTTGCGGGCGTTCAGGTCTTCCTGGAACTCACGGCGCTTGCGCTGGAATTCGCGATCCTGGTCAACCAGCTGGCGCTGGCGCGTGGTGCGCTGGCTTTCGGCCATGGTGGGGGCCTCACGCTCAAATTTCTCGGTCGCCGTCTTCAGGGTGTTGCCCATGTCGATGAGCTCCTTCTCGCGACGGGAAAACTCCTGCTCCAGCTTGGCCTGGGCCGCCTTGGCAGGCAGCAGATCCACGAAGAACGGCAATTCCGGCGCGCGCGCAGCGCGCATGCCCACGGGCTCGATCCGCTCGCGCCACCATAGCCCCGCCACCACCGCATGCAGCGCACACGATGCCAGCAGCGCCCACCACGCCACCCGCCTCGCGCGCGGCCGCGCATCCATGATTCCAGCCGCGCCCAGATGCATCGCCAGCACTCGTACAGTACGCCCCGGACAGCGGGCAACGCGGCGATGATAGCCCCGCGCGCAGTGAAGATTTGTGAAGATGTTGAGCGCTGATGTAGCGCACAATCATGTACTCGAGTCAGGCGAGGGGAAACCCCAAATCCCACCACCAGCACCCCGGGATACAGTGGCGGATAGGCTTCGCCGTGGAGATTATCATTCCGTTTTCCTGGAGACTTCCCGACGTGTTTGTGCGCTCGCCGGACGGTGTCTTGCACCGTGTGGTGCGTCACGCCACGACCACGGAAACCATCGCCCAACTTGAAAGCATGCCCAGCAATTACCACCTGGATTGCGAATGCATGCTCGATAACGGCGAGACCCTGCACTGGATCGGCGACAACCTATATCGCCAATTGAATGGCGGCATCATCTTCACCGCCGAAGCCGCAGCCACCACGCCCCGCAGCGATGCCCGCAAGAACGCTGCCGCCAAGAGCAGCCTGCGCGACGCGCGCAGAAAAGCCGCGCCGCGCAAACTCCCCGCCCAGGGGCAGAGTCATTTACCATTAGCTGTCGTCAATCTAAAAACCGGCAACGACTGGAGCCTGATACGCGCCTGGCGCGAGCATCTCAATATCAGTACCACTGATATGGCTGCACGCCTGGGTGTGGACCACTCCATCTATATCGAACTGGAAAGGCCGCGCCCGCGGCCCAGGCAGGTTATCCTGGACCGCGTATCCGAAGCTCTGGGCGTCTCTCCCGACCAGCTCGACGATTCATTGTTTGGAGGGCACTTTCATTAGCGCCCGGCGCAGGAACATCAAGCTTCCCGCCCTGGCGCACTGAAATGCCCGAACGACTTTGGCGCCGTATATCCAATGGCCCGCGCATGGAGGTATCGCATATGCTCGGCACCGCAAGACGATTGACCGACGTCCTCGCCACCGCGCCGGACGGCACGCTCTACCGCATTGAACGATTTGTCTCAGACCCTGACGCGTACTCCGCCTTGGGTACCTCGCGTTTCGATCCGAAGACGCATTGCATATGCCGCACCAGCACGGGCGAAAAGGTCGCGTGGCTGGGCGGACAGACCTACCGGCTCGTAAAGAGCGGCACTTCGCTGACGGCGGTGGACCGACGACGCCACTAGGCTGTGAGACCGCCGCCGCGCATGCCGTGGCGGCGATCCCTCTCCCCCAATCTTCCAAGGCTGCAGCCCGGCGCGCAATACCGTGCACGTGGCGCCGCAAGCGCTCGCACTTGAGCCAGATCAAGGAATTCCCTGCACACCCGGCAGTACGCTGGATGCACACATGGAAAGATCGGCGCCGCAGCCGCGGCGTCCCCAGGCAGCAGGCACCCGGCATGGCCAAGAAGTTTCCCTTGCACCCGAAGCACCCCGAACGCATATGCTGGGGCTGCGACCGCTATTGTCCTACCGACTCGATGGCTTGCGGCAACGGCTCCGGCCGCACCATGCATCCCGCCGAGACGCTGGGAGACGATTGGTACACGGTCGGCGACTGGGGATTCGACGCGGACGATAAAGCCCAGGTCCAGGCGCCAGTCCCACCCCCGGCGCACTGACGCAATATCCGCGCGGCAAAACAAAAAAGGCCTTCGATCCAAGATCAAAGGCCTTTCTATTTTCTTTCTGTGTAAGCCAAGCAAGAAGCTTGGTGCGCCCGGCAGGATTCGAACCTACGACCCCCTGGTTCGTAGCCAGGTACTCTATCCAGCTGAGCTACGGGCGCTCCGAAAGAGGCGTGTTTATACCATGAAAAATAAAGGGCGCGCAAATTGGCCGGGCCAAACGCGCATGCTCCGGACAGGCGTCGTCCCGACTCGCCGGCCTTTCCACGCAGCTCCTTCCACAAAACGGACATAAAGAAAATAGTTCAGAAACCCCAGTTCATGCATCCGCATTGCGAAACTTCCACGTTCGAAAAATAATTGGTTTCCTGTGCATATAGGTCAAAACATGCGCCCACGAGCGGAAAGCAGCTTTTGCACGGGACCTCTCGCCGACGCCTGCAGTCGGGGCTCTATTGCCCCCAACCCTGTCAGAAGGAACTTGCATGAAGATCAAGAAATCCTCGGGCGCGCTTCTGCTCGGCATCGCTGCCGCGGTCCTGGCGGCCGGCTGTTCCACCACTCCGAAAACGACGGAGTCCGGCTTCCTGCCGGATTACTCGCTTCTGCGCCAAGCGCCCGCGCCCGACGGCGGAACCCGCCTGGTCTACCTGAATCCCGACTTCAACCCATCGCGCTATACCGCGGTCTGGCTCGATCCCGTCGTGTATTACCCGGACCCTCAGCCTTCCGCGGACGTTTCCATGGAAACCCTCACCGAGATCCGCGATGCGGTCAACGAAACGCTGCGGCGCAAGGTCGGCCAGCAGGTGAGGCTGGTTGATCGCGCCGAACCTGGCGTGGCCCATATACGCATCGCCATCACCGCGGTAGGAACCTCGGAACAAGCGCTGCGCGCCTACCAGTACATCCCCATCGCCCTGGTCATGACCGAGGCCCGGGCCGCCATGGAAGGAGGCATGGCGCGCAATGCGACAGTCGCCATCGAATCGCGGGTCACGGACAGCGTGACGGACGAATTGCTGTATGCCTCCGTGCGTGGCGGCACAGGCGAGAAGGTCGCCAACGCCACCCAGGGCGCGGGCGGCGTCCGCTTGTCCAAGCTGCAACCGCTGATCGATGAATGGACCACGGGCGCGGCGCGGGAAATCGGGAAGTACGTCCGGCAACGATAAGGCCAGGCATCGGCCTCGGCGCAGCCTTGCCTGCGCCGCGGCTATTCGTGATTTTCAAACCATGATTTCGTTGGAGCGATCCCATGAAGCTGACACGCCGCACATTGAATGCAGGTGGCCTTGCCCTACTCGCAACCAGCGTCCTGGGCACGCCAGCCCGAGCCGCCGATGGATTGGTCGCGGATTTTCCCGAAGGCGACGAGCAGTTCGGACTGGCAACGGATGTCTACGTCTACGCCTACCCCCTGGTGACGATGGAGATGACCAGAAGAGTCATCACCAATGTCGCGGAGCCCAAGGGGACGCGCGCGCCGATGGGACATCTCATCAAGCTGCGCCAGTATCCCGACGCCAAGTTCCGGGACGTGACCGCGCCAAACGCCGACACGCTCTACACCACTTCCTTCTTCGATGTCGGCGACGAGCCCTGGGTCGTCAGCCTGCCCGACATGAACGGACGCTACGCCCTGTTTCCAATGCTGGACGGTTGGACGACGGTGTTCGACGTTCCCGGAAAGCGCACGACAGGCACCGGGCCGCAAACCTTCGTGATCAGCGGCCCCGGATGGGAGGGCGCGATTCCGCAAGGCATGACCCAGTACAAATCGCCCACCAGCATTGTCTGGCTACTGGGCCGCATCTACTGTACCGGCACGCCGGAAGACTATGCTCAAGTCCACAAGCTGCAGGACGAAGTGAAGCTCTGTCCCCTGAGCGCCTGGGGCAAGGACTGGAATCCGCCTGCGGGCAAGGTCGACTCCGCGATAGACATGAAGACCTCGGTACGCGACCAGGTCAACAACATGGACGCGATCGAATACTTCACCCTGTTTGCACAACTGCTCAAGCGCAATCCGCCCAGCGCCGCCGATGCCCCCATCGTTGCGAAGATGGCGGCGATAGGCATCGTGCCCGGCCAGGATTTCGACAAGAGCCAGCTTGACCCCGCCATTGCGAAGCGCGTCCCACAGGTCGGGTTCGGCCGCATCATGACGCACTTCAAGTCCAGCGGCGGCGACATCCAGGACATCGATGGCTGGGGGTTCACGACCAAGACGGGCATCTACGGCACCAACTACATCCAGCGGGCCCTGGTCACCGCGATAGGCCTGGGCGCCAACCGCCCGCAGGACGCCGTCTACCCCACCTCTCTGAAGTCGGATACCGGCGCCATCAAGCGCGTCTACAGCGGCTCCGAAAAATATGTGCTGACCTTCAAGAAGGGTCTCACTCCGCCCGTCTCCGGCTTCTGGTCACTGACGATGTATGACGCGGGCTATTTCTTCGTCGACAACCCGCTGAACCGCTACTCGATCAGCGCGCGCCAGGCCCTCAAGACGAAGCCAGACGGCTCGATCGATCTGCTCATCCAGCATGAATCGCCCGGACCCGATATGGAGTCGAACTGGCTGCCCGCCCCCAAGGGAAAATTCATCTTGATGATGCGCCTCTACTGGCCCAACGAAAGCAACCCGTCGATCATCGACGGCTCCTGGACCTTGCCTCCCGTAAGAAGGGTCAGTTGATACCGGCGCTGCACTCCGTCGGCTCCAGACCGGCTTTGCGTCCACGGCGGGCGTGATGGATTCGACTCATCACGCCCGCAGCTTGGGGAGGGTTTGCGATGAAAAAGATAATCATGGGCTGCCTGGCTTGCGGGCTGCTGCAAGCCGGGGCTGCGCTGGGCGCCGAAGCAGACCCGGCTCCCGCGGCCGGCTCTCTGCCGTCAAGCGAATGGCAGTTTTCGGTCACGCCCTACTTCTGGGCCGCCGGCCTGTCCGGCAAGACGTCGGCATCGCGTTCGCCCGTCATCGATGTCCACGCGGACTTCGATAAACTGTTTGACAACCTCGACTTCGGCGCCATGCTGATAGGCGATGCGCGCAAAGGGCGCTACAGCATATTCGGTGACCTGATCTACACCAAGATCGGCACGCAAGGAGATACGCCGCACGGCTTGCTGGCCAGCAGCGCGGACGTAAAGACTTCCACGTTCGCGGGACTGCTCGGGGTCGGCTATTCCGTGCTGGAAAACTCGCCGCATCAATTGGACGTGGTGGCCGGCTTGCGCGTCTGGTCGGTCGACACCGACATCACGCTCAAGGGCGCGCACCTGAATGGCAGAACGCGCAGCGATGGCGCTACCTGGGTCGACGGCCTGGTGGGCGTGCGCGGAAACTACGTCCTGAGTTCGAAGTACTACATCACCGGCTGGGGCCTGATCGGCGCAGGCGGCGCAGAAGCGGATTGGGATGTGGGCCTGGGCATCGGCTACAACATCAGCAAGAACGTCTCGGCAGCGATTGGCTATCGTGCGCTGGGCGTGGATTACAGCAGCGGCGGCTTCAAGTTCGACGCGGTGCTGCAAGGGCCGATGGCGGGCGTGACGATCCGCTTCTAGACGGCGGCGCAAAACAAAAAGGCCTTCGATACGAGATCAAAGGCCTTTCCATTTTCTTTGCTGTATTGACCAAGTGAACTTGGTGCGCCCGGCAGGATTCGAACCTACGACCCCCTGGTTCGTAGCCAGGTACTCTATCCAGCTGAGCTACGGGCGCTCCGGCAAAGAGGCAAAATTATATCAGAAAAATCTTGCCGTTTTTACTGCTCTTGCTATTTTTACTGCTCTTGCTATTTAGTCGCTTTATTCAATTCCGTACTGGCCGATTAAAACCAATGCTAAATCAAACTTGGTGCGCCCGGCAGGATTCGAACCTACGACCCCCTGGTTCGTAGCCAGGTACTCTATCCAGCTGAGCTACGGGCGCATTTGCGTTTAAAAGCAAGCCTTGAATAATAGCGTTATTTCGCGAACCGCGCAAGTCAGACGCTAATAATGCGGCTCATGACGGCGGCAGATTGCTATGTGATGAAGAACGCTCAAGCCGTCCTATCGGCCGCATCCAGTCTCGCCAGCACCCCCCTCGCCTGCTCCACCACATCGCCATCATTGGGCCGGAACTCAAGCCGCAGCGCCTGCGGCAATTGCGTGAAGTGCGCGTGGCAACTGCGCGCATAGGCCGGGTCGTAGTGCCGGTCTATCAATTCCTGCGCCAGCGCGGCGCGCGCGCCGCTGTCGACCAGGGCCAGCCAGCCATTCACGCGCTCGCGGCTGTGCAGGCCGACCATGCGTAACAGCTGCGCCTTGAGCGATTCGGGATCGTCGAACAGATGCGTGTAGTCCTGCAGCAAGAAGGCCGCCCGGTCCTCGCGGCTGGAACGGACCTCGACGCAAGGGCTCGCATGCACCGCCGCCAATAGCGCAGCAGGCAAGGCGACCGCGCCAATCTTGCGGCTTTCCGCCTCGACGAACACCGGTCTGGATGCATCGAACGCGCGCAGGCTTTGCGCCAGCCGCGTATCGAAGCCTTTCTGCGAGGGCTGCGCAACGCCGGCCCAGGCGCCCAGCAGCGAGCCGCGATGCGAGGCCAGGCACTCCAGGTCCAGCGTCTGCGCGCCGGCCTGCTCCAACGCGTTCAACAAGCGCGTCTTGCCGCTGCCAGTGGGCCCGGCCAGCACGATGTAGCGCAAGCCCAAGGGCAGGCGCTCCAGCGCGTCCAGCGTGGCCTGGCGATAGGTCTTGTAGCCGCCGTCGAGCTGGCGCGCGCGCCACCCTATCATGTTGAACATCGTCGTCATGGAACCGGAGCGCGTGCCGCCGCGCCAGCAATAGATCAACGGGCGCCAGCCCTGGCGCCGGTCCGCGAAGGTGGTGTCCAGATGCGCGGCAATATTGCGCGCCACCAGCGCAGCGCCGACGCGCGAGGCCTCGAAGGGCGAGACTTGCTTGTACAGCGTGCCCACCACCACGCGTTCTTCATTGCTCAGCACCGGCGCATTGATCGCGCCGGGAATGTGGTCGTCGGTGAATTCGAGCGGCGTGCGCACGTCGATGACTTCATCGAAATCGTCCAGCCGGTCGAGCGTGGCGAGCAGGTGTTTCAAGGGATCCGCGCCTGAAAGGGAATCTGCGATTTTCTCATGCGAGGCAGGTTCGTTTGCCAGCCCGCCGCGGACCCATGAAAAAACCCGCAATCACTTGCGTGATTGCGGGTTTTTTATCTCCGGTGCTGACCGAAGCCAGACCGGAGAGAATCTGGCGGAGATGGTGACACCATAAAACCGACCCTAATCCATTGATAACAAATGGTTTTTTTCAGTACGAAAAAACAAATACCCGCCAAAATACCTTCAACGAAATTCGGGAGAATAGGAAGGCTGAGCACCCCTATTCGTCCTCCCGCTCAGGCATAAGAAAATTCGCGATGATGTACTCCATGTCGCGGGCGGGTAAAAAGTTGGCGAGCCACTCTATATCTTCCGGTAGCACGATCCAATTGCAGCCCGCCAACTTTGGAGCGTCTTTGATGAGCAGCCAATCTCGTACAACGCTGAAAACATTGCTGCCGCTACGCTCTCGTTCACTGCCAGGGAACTGCTCTGCGTAGCCTGGCGGAATGATCCCATTGAGATCGCTGAGTGTTTCGATTCCAAAAGCATCCAACTCTTCCAGCAGGTCCGGCATCCGTTCAGGGTGGGAAATCTCCTCCAGGTGCGCCCCATGCTCGGCAGCCCATCGCTCCACAAACTGAACGACGCTCACAGCGTCTATCTTGGAGCTCAAATCGCCCTTCTCGGCCTTCTCCCGCAAACTCTCCGCATACTGGTCGATTTCTTGCGAGAGTCGATCTAAGCCTCGATCAGCAAGCTCCAACAAGCCTGCGTGCAAGTACAGTTGTCGCTGCATATCCTCTGGCAGTCCCTCCTGAAACTTGTAGTTTTTGTCATGTTCCAGTTCCGCCCACGCGTGCTGCAACACCGTTCGAACTTGGATTTCGAACTTCAACGCAGCCAACCCGCTGTACTCTTTCAGCGCCTCCCGGTCGGGCCCAATGTCACAGATCAAGTGCACAGACCTATAGCCGGCCTCTCTCACAGATAGCAGCTTGTCCTTGTCAATAGAGTTTTCCTCATCCACGCGAAAGGCACTTCTGATTAGGCTGACGGCCCTGGCAACGTCCGATTCAACATACACAATGACCCGAATGCCGCTGAGATCCGTAAGTTCCTCCTCCGGATTGGAGTAATTCTTAACCTTGCATTTCTGCTCCACGCTTTTGCGGCTTTTGGTGCGCCCAGCCACCGCCAAAAACGGAATATTTGCATCTACCAAGATGGTCTTTACCAATGGCGCTATCGTTTCCGTCAGCCGGGCGTGTCTGTCCAACAGCTCGTCAATTCGATCACTCATCTTTTTTAGGCGGGTTGCGTTTTTGAAAGAACTCACAATATTGCTTACTTGCAATGTACATCGGTGATCCCCCTCACGTACCCGCAAAGGTACCTACGCATGCAATGCAAAGTCCAGGGACGATGCGAAACACGTGGACCAATGAAAAAACCCGCAGAGCGTTAGCTGCTGCGGGTTTTGAGACATCGCGGTTCAACGCGGTATCGGTATTTGGCGGAGATGGTGGGATTCGAACCCACGATGCAGTTTTTAGCCACATACTCCCTTAGCAGGGGAGCCCCTTCAGCCTCTCGGGCACATCTCCGAAGAG
>LNAP01006034.1_pt1 | contig 10559 bp, 10 predicted proteins | sample 602601 | NCBI WGS metagenome assembly LNAP01 (sample SAMN02440304, study PRJNA202911) | soil metagenome | biome: Subtropical and temperate rainforests or woodlands; isolation source: soil samples (1 kg each in a 20% v/v slurry with milli Q water) were... ...
GACAGATCCCCGGAGCGGGTCACGGTGAAGACGTACCAGGTGGAGCCGGCCTGTCCCTCGGACTGAGTAAGCGTCGCCGGGCCGATGGAAAGGGTCGGCCCTTGCGGTTCTTCGGCGGCCGCAGCCGAGAACATCGGGCTTGCGGCCAGCTGTTGACTCCCCGCCGCGGCGCCGCTTTGCGCGGAGCCGGAGGGAAGGCTGTTGCCGGCGCCTGGGATAATCACGCTTGTCGGCGGTGTAGACTTGAACCCAGCCACAGTCGCGGCGTCGAACCGTCTAGCGTACCTCACGACCGAGATCAGCTGCGAGCGGCCGTCGTATTGGTAGACCGTCGTCGCCCCTGCTGCGTCGATTGTCTGGGCGAGCCGATCGGCTTTGTCGTAGACCCTCCACTCCCAGCGGTCGGCCGGATCGGCGGCTGGGCGTAGGCTGGCGATCGCCACGTTGGCCGGTGAGCCCGCGCCGTCGACGAGGCTGGCCATCTGGCTCGACGTAAGTTTGTAGGCGTACCGCGTCGTGGCGATCAGCTGATCACGGCTGTTGTAGCGGTACTCCGTCAGTGACCGGTCCGGCCCGACTGTGCCAATCTGCCGACCAGCCGGGTCATAGAGGCTGTGGGTGGCGTTGCCCTGGCTGTCCGTCACGATCCGCAGGCGTCCGGCAAGATCGTACTGGTAGGTGCTGGTGCTTGCGGCGCCGCCGTCGCTTCCGGCCGTGTTGAAGCTGATCAGCTCACCGACACGATTGTACATCGACGTCTGGACGAGGCCGTTGGACAGGGTCACGACCAGCTTGCTGCTGGCGCCGGTCTCGCTGAAGACAAACGTCGTGGTCTGCCCAGCGGAGTCCGTGGAAGCGATGGTGCGGCCGAGCCCATCGTAGACATACGACTGGCCAGACGCGACAGTATCGGGACGCCGGCTGAGCAAGCGGCCCGCCTGATCATAGATGTAATGAGTTTTGCTGACATCTTGGGTCGTGTCACCCGAGCCGTCCGCAAGAACTCGGCCGTAGGAAGACACGACACTCACCTTGCCGCGGAAGTCGTACGCAGTGTCGACCCGATTGGATCCGCTCTTATCGGCGATGTTCTGCACCCAGCTGGCGAGGTCCTGCTCTGTCGACCCCGAGTTGGTGTAGAGATTTTGAGTGTACTGTATGGCGGCGGTCTGGAGTCCGGCAGCGTTGTACCGATACTCGGTAACCTCGCCTTCGGCCCCGATCACGAACCTTAGATGGTTCTCCGAGTCGTAGGCGTAGCGGGTGGTGGCTGGATCGCTGGCCGCGGCCGCGCCCTGGGCGGCCACCACGTAGCGCGTCTCGGTCAGGACCTCGTTCTTGGCGCCGTAGGTTCGGACAACGGTGTCGCCTGCACCGTCGACTTCCTTAAGGCGGTTCCCGTTGGCGTCGTACGTGTAGGTGACGACCGATCCGTCCGGCGCCGTGACGGTGGTGACGTCACCCTTGCCGTTGTAATTGAAGCCCGTGACGTCCCCGTTTGCCGAGGTCAGGCCCACCAACCGGCTTTGACTGTCGTAGGCGAACTTGGTGACCTGATTGTACGGATCGGTAATCGTCGTCACGAGCGCAGTCGTGTCGTAGGTGAATTTCGTCGTGCGCGTGATGCCGTCTCCGGCGTTCACATCGACCTGGGCTACCCGGCCGCTGGCCCAGGTGAACGAGACGTAGCTGCCGTCGGACTGAGTGATCCTCGAGATCAGGTTCGACGTGTTGTACTCGTAGGTGGTTGTGTAGACCTTCCCGTCCGCCGTGCTTCCATCTTCCGGCGACAAGTCTACGGTGACGAGCGTCAGGCGATTGCTGGCGTCATAGCCATACTTGACCCGGGTTAGGGTCTTCTGGACGCCGCCGTCGGTGTACACGGTGCGGCAGCTCGTCAGGTTCCCGTTGGTGTACTGGAACTGGGTCGACTCGCCGTTCTGGGTCGTCACCTGCGCAAGCAGACCCGCCGCGTCATAGGTGAACGTGAGGGCGTTGAGGTCGGCGTCGATCGACTTGGTGATCCGTCCGCCGTTGGCGTTGTCGTACTCTTCGGTCGTGCGGGTGGCGCCGTCGGTCCATGTCCAGGTCGAACCGCTCAGGCGAAGGACATCATAGCCGCCTTCGCCCTCCCGGGCGACGTAGCCGCTGACGGTCGCATCCCAGGAATAGGTGATGTCGGAACCGTCCCAAGAGGTGTGACGAACGGTGCTGCCGGCGGTGTTCAGCGTCCCGGTCAGGTTGCTGACCTTGCGGCTTGTGCTCTGCTGCCAGCGGTTGGTCCCGCTCGCTTTGCTGTTGAACGTCCGGCTTAGGGCGGCGTCCGGGCCCATGCCGAACAGCATCTCGTCGGTATCCTGGACGATCAGATTCCCGGTGGCCGCGTTGACGAAGACACCTTCGCCCGCTTGACCAAGCACCGCCGTTCCCAGCTGTCCCGCTCGCCCCAGGACCTTGACCGAACTGCGCTCGAGACCCAGGCCGGCACCCGCAACAACGGCGACCATCGCACTAACCCCGTATGAGTGCGGGATGACGCCCGCTCATAGTGTTAGTCCGCACGCTGGAGCTTCAGTTTAGGGGCAAGCGCGCCTTTCTTGCGTTCCCCGCCACGCTAGCGGGGGACCGGCAGGCGCCGCGTCCTCTTCGTCCTGTCACGTTCCGCCAATAGCTGGGCGGTTCTGTGCTCAGTGCATGGTCCGTTTGGCGGCGGACTGCTGAAGCAGGAACTGAGCGGAGCTCACCGGCTCTTGGCTCTCGTTCGTCTGGCGCTGAAGCTCCTCTAGACCGTCGATGATCAGCTGCATGTCACGGTTGAGCGGTGGAACGTCGGTATTGCGAGCCATACCGTCTTTCAGCAGATCGATCCCTTCCCGCAGCTGATCCCGGGCGAGCGTGACGAGCCCGGTCGCGAACAGCCGGAGGGGGTTGGTCGGGGGACGCTCGTCGAGCGGAAGCCAGGTCTGTTGTGCGGTCTGCGGATCGCCCGAACTGTATTGCAGGAAGCCGAGCTGAAAGCGGGCGATGTCGAAGCTGGGATCGAGTGACAGCGAGCGCCTCATCGCGTCCTCCGCGTCCCCGTAGCGCCGCAGCGAAGCCAGGACCGAGCCCCGCAGGAAGTGAAGCGTCGGATCGCTTTGGTAATCGACAAGGAGCTGATCGACCGCCTGCAGTCCTGCCTCGTCGTCCTGGCCGGCAGTCGCCAGCGCGACCCGGAGCACCTCGGGTGGGCACGTCTTCCAATGTTGCGGCGCGTCCATCTGGCCTCCTATCGTCTGACTTCGAAGTTCGGCGCTCTTTGCAGAGCCTCCCGCACGCGGTCGATGGCCCCTCGGTGGAGCTGTGAAACGCGGCCTTTGCTGAGGCCGAGAAGGGTGGCGATCTCCTCGAACGGCACGCCCTGGAAGTAGTGTTGTCGGATGATGGCCCGTTGTCGGTCGGGCAGATCATCGATCAACCCCCTCACCCGGCGCAGAGCGTCTTTCCAGACAAGGCTGTCGTAGGCCGATGGGCGTGGATCGACATCCTCTTTCCCGACCACGAGACCGCTGCCCTCCAGCATGAAGCCGATCGCGAGCCCAACGGCCAATTCCGCAAGCGCGCGCAATGGATCGGAGGCGTCGGCATCGGACTCCTCCCGCACAGAGAGCGAGCGCAACCGCTCTGTCCGGACCCGGTTCCTGAACGAGATCTGCTCTCTCACCTCGCTGAGCTTACTGATCCCGTTCAGGATGCTGCCGCTGATCCGCCGCCCCGCATAGGCCTTGAAGGGCACCCCACGGGTGAAGTCGTAACGATCCAGGGCTTCGAGCAGGCCCGTACAGGCGAGCTGCCCGAGATCATCGAGATCTATGTCCAAACCGCCCGCCCGGTGGTGTCGGCGGGCGACCTGGCGGGCGAAGGGCAGGTATTTCGTGAACAGGCTCTCACGGGCGCCGGCGTCGTGGTCGTCGCGAGCGGCGCGCCACAACAATTGTTCTGCTTCGTCGGGAAGTTCCGAAGCCGACTGCGGCGCGACGATCTCACCTGAAGCTTCCAACGACGCCTTCCAGCACCAAGCTCCAACCGTCGATGAGCACGAACATCAGGACCTTGATCGGCAGTGAGAGCGTCGCAGGCGGCACCATCATCATCCCGAGCGAGAGCAGGATGCCTGAGACCACCAAGTCGATGAGCAGGAACGGCAACAGGATCAGGAAGCCGATCTTGAACGAGACGCGCAGCTCATTGAGCATGAAGGCTGACGTGAGCTGCATCAGACCCACGTTCGCGGCGGTGTCGGGCAGCGGCTGCCTGGCCATTTCATAGACAGACTTGATGTCGCGATCGCGCACCTGTCTCAGCATGAAGGCGCGGAGCGGACGCGATCCCGCGTCCAGGGCACGTTCGGCCGGCATCGCGCCGCTCAGAAAGGGCCTGAGAGCCTGATCGTTCATCTGCGAGGCGGCCGGCATCATGGTGAAGGCCGTCAGAAACAGAGCCAGACTCACCAGCACCGCATTGGGCGGCGTTTCCGGCATCCCGAAAGCATGACGGATCATCGAAAGCACGACGATGATCCGAACGAACGGCGTCATGCAGATCACGACCGCAGGGATGAGAGCCGCGAGGGTGAGGACGACCGCAGTGCGGACGATGTCCATCGATCCCGATCCGCCGGCCAGCGCCTGGCCGACGGTCTGCTGCGGGTCCGCGGCCCAGCTGACTGCGGGCCATCCAAAAGCCAGCGGCACGGCGACCGCGACCGCGACCACGACGACCCGCAGCTTAAGGTTCCGCCGGCGATCAGTCATGCGGCGAGCCCTTTGGCGCCGCCGGCGTGAGTTGGGCGCCATGCGGGGTCGCCGTCAGGACGAACTCGCTCGCGCCGCAGCGGAGCAGGAAGACGTCCGTTTGATGGGTTAGTCGCAGGCTCCCTAACACCTGGAGGGGGTTGTCAGTCGGATGGGTTGCTCCGCTCCGCATCCCGTCGAGCAGGGCTCTGAACGCCGCCTGCGGGCCCGCTGCGGGGCCGCGCCCCAGCCGGGAGCGCAGGGCGAAGGCTCCGGCGATCGCCAGAACCACGCACAGCAGGAACGCGGACGCGACGCGCCACCATGACGGTCCGGCGTCGTCCGCAGCGCCTCCCAGGGTCTGCGCCGCAGCAGGCGTCTGAGCGGAGAGCCCGACAACGATCCCCCACGTGCAGTTGAGTAGAGGGCACGACGGGAGCTTCATGCCGGAACGGACACCTCGACCAGCCGAACGCCGAAGTTGTCGTCCACAGCCACGATCTCGCCACGCGCCACGAGCGCGTCGTTGAGATAGAGCTCGACCGGCTCGCTGAGGAGGCGGTCCAGCGTGACCACCGAGCCGCTCTTGAGTTCGAGCAACTCCTCGACGGTGAGCGAGACGTTGCCCAGCTTCACCTTCAGCTCGACCCGGACGTCCTTGAAGATCGCAGAGTCGAGAGGAACCAGGCCGGCGCCGTTGTCGACCCCGCTGGACAAAGGCTGCCTCTGCGGCTTGTCCGGTTTAGACGGTGCGTTCATCGACTTCCCTGACACTACCGTCGCGCAACGTAAGCGCACGACGCCCTTGCTTCTCGCCGAGCTTGCCGCTTGCAACCATCGTGCCCGATCCGGCGAGCGTGATGTCCACGGGGTCGCGGAGCCGTCGGCCCAGTACGAGCACGTCGCCTGGGGAGATCGTCCGGAGTTCCCCGAGCAGCAACTCGATGCGCCCGAGAGACGCCTCTAGAGGGACCTGTTGGCTTCTGAGCGCGTGCAGCCGAGGCGCGAGCGGCGCGATTGCAGCCCGGGGCGGCGGCAGCGACGCCTCGCACATCGGGAGCACGAGTTCGAAGGGCGCGAGGACTGAGACGAGCACGTCCTGGCCCAGCCCGACGCCGAAACCAACGACTCGCGTCGGGACCCGCGACGGGAGCTCGGCCATCGTCGAGCCCGCTTCCGCCTCCAACCCGAGGCCGATCTCCAACCGCTGTAAGAGATCGCCGATCATCTGAGAGGCGAAGGGCCGGAGCACCCAAAGATCGCCGCGCTCCACGCTCCCGGACGCTGGATCGAGGTCCATCACACACCCGAGCAACCGGAGCAGCGCCCGCTCAGTCACGCTTGCGCTCAGGACCGATCGATAGACGATCGACTCAGGCGGGTGATCGCCGGCCTGCGCGCCCTCCCGTGTCTCGAACTCGAGCATCGAGGGTTTCGCATCGGCGAACCAGGAATCGGCCCACGCCTCGACGACCGTGGCGAGCTTGGTGCGCAGTATCGGCCGATCAGCGACGCCGATCGGCAGCCATGGCCTCGCCCGGTCCGTCAACCCTGCCCCCTGATCCCGAAGAGCTGCTGGATCATGTCGTTCGCGACGCTCACGACCTGGGATGAAGCCTGGAAGCCGCGCTGGATCAGGATCAGCTGCCCGAACTCGTCAGACAGATTGACGTTGGAAGCTTCGAGTTGCTTGGCCACCAGCTTGCCGACGCCGTCCTGACCGCTGGGCAACAGCCGCACCTGACCGTCGCCGCCCGCTTCGAAGAGGCCGTTGCCCAGGCGCACCAGCTGCTGCGGGTCCCGGAAATCAGCGAGCGCCACGGCGCCCAGCAGCTCGGTCTCGTTGTTGGAGTAGGTCAGCTTCACCTGGCCATCGTCGTCGATGGTGACGCTGGTCAGATTGCCCACGCCGCTGCCGTCTGCGTCAGAGACCCTTAGGCTGGAGGTCGCGCCGGACGAGAAGGAGGTGACTCCCTTCGAGAAATCCAGGACCACCGAGAGCGGATCCGCCCCTGCCGGCGTGACGTTCACGGTTATGGAAGCGGTCGTCGGATCGACGGTGCTGCCGATGAACTTGAGTTTCGAAGTCGCGACGGTCGCGCCTTTGTCGTCCGTCACCGTCACGTCCCACTCACCGGGCGCGGTGGAGCCGACAGCCTTGAACTTGATGGACCAGACCTGCTTGCCCCCGTTGGAATCGAAGACGGCAATGTTCGACAGGGTGTGTTCGGTGCCCGTCGAGGACAGATTGTCGGCGAAGGAGATCTTGCTGGTCGGGGTGGGCGGCTTGAGGCGCTTGTCGTCGATATTGAGCGTGGTGGCCTGACGGGACTCGTCGAGCACCGCCAGATGGAACTTCGTCCCCTGCATGGAGATGAAGCCGTCTTCGTCCACGCCGAACTGCCCGGTCCTGGCGAAGTAGGTCTTCTCGCCGTCCTTCAGAACCAGGAAACCGCTCCCCTGAATCGCCAGATCGAGATCACCACCCGACTGGCGCAGGTCACCCTGACTGAAGTTGACCGCGGGCGTGGCCATTCGAACGCCGCTCCCCGACTTCTCGCCATTGGATCCCGACGAATAGGTCAGCCCGCCCCCTCCGGTGCTGAACACATCGCTGAAGCTCACGTTCGTCGCCTTGAAACCTGGCGTGTTCAGGTTGGCCACGTTGTTGCTGATGGTCTGCAACCCCTTGGAATAGGCGTTCAGTCCGCTCAGGCCGATGTAGATGGAGCCCAGCATTGTTGTTCCTCCTCACCGCACCTGCGTGACGGCGCCAAGCGATAGATTTGCGATTGTCTGACCGTCTGCGGTCTTGATCGTGAGCAGCGGTCCGGAGGCGGAGAACGAGACGCCTTCCACCTTTCCGGAGATGCTGCCCGCCTCCTGTTGGACGTCGACGGTACGGCCGAGCAGGCCGGTCGCCTGGTTCGCCGCCTGCGCCGTCAACAGAGTGGTGATCTGATCGTTGAGGCTTTGGCTCTGCTGGAGCTGAGAGAACTGCGCCAGCTGAGAGACGAACTGGAAGTTGTCCATCGGCTTGAGCGGATCCTGATAGGTCAGCTGCGTCAGGATGATCTTGAGCAGGGACTGGAAATCCAGGCCGAAGGCGCTCTGCGCGCTTGCGGTTGCGCTGCTAATCGGAGCCAGGGCCATGGGACCTCCACAGGTTGGGGGTTTGCGGTTGCGTACCGCCGTTGATGGTGAGGCCGGCAAGGGTCAGGCCGCGCTCGCTCAGCGCCTCGACGACGAGCCTGCGCAAGCGCTGCTGAGTGTCCGGCGTCATTCCGCGGGCGCCCACGACCACCTCAGCCTGCCCCTCGTCGACGTACAAGACGATGCTGGCGTCGCTGGTCGGATCAGCATCGAGCTGTTCGAGCAGGTGCTCCAACGAGGCGCCTTCGGGGCCGGCGTCGGGCAGTTCGACAGCCGCCATATCCGCGCTGAGAACTTCAGGAGCAGCCGCCGCACCGCCCGCTGCAAACGTACGCAAGCGCTCGATGGGTCCCGGCCTGCGCGACGGCTCAGGTTTGCCGAGCTGTCCTGCGGCAGGACTGGCCGGCATCGTCGGATGTCTGTCCGACGCTTCGGTCGCTGCGAGCGTGTGGATCTCAGCCTCCTTCGAGGAGGCAGGCGGTGACTCAGCGCGATGTCCACTGGACGTTTGCTCCTCGCCCGGCGCGGGCCGCATTCGGCCGAAAACGCCCAGCTCCGAAAATGGGAGAGCGCGCTCAGGTTCCGGCGGTCGTTCGTTGCGCAAACCGGTCTTGTCGTGACCGGTTGACCGGGGCGCGTGTCCAGCGCCCTGCTCCCGGTCCTGGATAGAGTCTGGATCGAGAAACAGGCCTGGATCCTGCCCATTGCGAGGGTCACCGGCTTGCAAGCTTGTCTCACCTGCCGCTGGGCGGCCCGAAGGCCGCGCGGCGGCGCCGTCCTGCGGTCCTGCAGATGACTTGTGCGCACGGTCCGCAGCACTACGGCCCTGCCCGTAGCCGGCGGCATGGCGTGCGGCGGCTGCGGGTTGCCGCGCCCCATCCTGCTGGCTCTGCCCCGCCGAAGCTCTTGCCGCCGAATGGGCAGGGCGCGACGTCTGCCTGAGCACTTCTGAGAACGCCCGGCGGTTCGCGGGCGCGAGCGGGCTGCTCTCCTGCGAGCGCGCCAGAGGGTGTTTCTCCACCTTCATCGGACACCTCTCGGCGTCTTTCTCAGGTCTTCGGCCGTGTTGAGCGCTTCTTCGTCGAGGTGCTGCGTGAGAGCGCGTCGAGAGCCCGCAAGCAGCGTTTCCGCTGTCTCACATGCCGCGATCGCTGCGCGCCAGGCGACCCGGGCATCGGCGGCGGCCGCTTCGACGTCGCGCAGTTCCAAGTTTGCGCGCTCGAGATCGGCGACCCCGGCGACGACTTCGCGCGCCCAGTAACCTGCCATCTGGGGGTCGAAGGAGGAGGAAGACACGGTTGACGACCAGCAGGCTTGACGGCTGTCCAGCTCGGCCGACGACGCTTCTCGCTTGGTGTGAGCCTCCGACCGTCGAACGCTCAGACGCCCGACCTCGGCTTCTGCAGCCAGCTGTTGCGCGGAACGGACCTCCGTGACGGCCCTCATCAGACGCAGGCGCTCCAGGTGGCGCATTTCAGTGAGCCTGCCCGATCGCAGCCGCCAACGAGGCCATGGCGGTCCTACGTTCCACTCGCTCATCGACGGCCTGGCGCAGGAAACTCACCAGCCGCGGATGAGCGGCCAGGGCTTCGTCGATGTCGATGTTGGCGCCGGCTGTGTAGACGCCCGTCTGGATGAGGGTGCGGGAATGTTCGTAGGTGCTGAGCAGGCTGAGCGCCCGGCCTGCAAGTGCACGCGACTGGGGGTCGAGAAGGCTGGAACCCAGCCGGCTGATGCTCTTCGGCACGTCTATGGCCGGGAAGTGACCCTGTTCCGCAAGCTTCCGGGAGAGGACGATGTGTCCGTCGAGAAGCGACTTCATCATCTCCGAAATCGGATCGTCGACGTCGTCGGTTTCGCTGAGCACCGTCATGATCGCGCTCACCGCCCCGCCGGACTTGAGGGCGCCGCAGCGCTCCACCAGCTTGGGAATGGCAGCGAATACCCCCGGAGTGTAGGCTCGAACGGTCGGCGGCTCGCCGGCGGCCAGCCCGAGCTCCCTCAGGGCCATGGCCAAGCGGGTCACGGAATCCAGCAACAGCAGAACGTGCTTGCCTTGCCTGCGCCAGTGATCGGCGAGGGCGAGCGCATATTCCGCCGCGCGCACACGCATCGCGGCAGCCTCGTCCGATGTCGCCGCCACCAGCACGGTGCGCGCCTTCGCCTCGGGCGAAAGGCCTCGGGACCACAGGGCTTCGACTTCCCTGCCCCGCTCGCCCACAAGGCAGATCACGCATCGGTCGGCCGAGACCTGGCGCGCCAACTGCTCCATCAGCGATGTCTTGCCAACACCGCTGGCGGCGAAAACGCCAACCCGCTGGCCCTGCGCCAACGGCATGAGGCAATCGATCGCGCGAACGCCGGTATCGAGACTTTTCGCAGATGAGGTGCGCTCTAGGGGCGACGTGGGGAGACCGCCCAAGGCCGAAGACTGCGTCCTCTCGAGCGGACCGTCGCCGTCAAGAGGGCGACCGAACGCATCGACGGCTCGACCCAGGAAGGCGTCCCCCACCGCAACCTGGTCGGACCTCCCGACGGCCACGACCCGCGCGCCTGGAAAGCTACGAAGGTCTGTTTCGAACGGCGCCAGCACGACCGCGTCGGGGCCCACGCCGACCACCTCGGCCAGCGCGG
>LNAP01010904.1_pt1 | contig 10558 bp, 6 predicted proteins | sample 602601 | NCBI WGS metagenome assembly LNAP01 (sample SAMN02440304, study PRJNA202911) | soil metagenome | biome: Subtropical and temperate rainforests or woodlands; isolation source: soil samples (1 kg each in a 20% v/v slurry with milli Q water) were... ...
CACACATCGAGAGGAGGTCGAAGCGAAGCCGACCGGAGGCGATGCCCCCAGATGAATGCCGGAGCGAAGGAACGCCGAGCCCAGGCGAGGGGCCGGACGCTGGGGCGAAGCGTTTTGGTTCCTTTTGGGCGTTTGCAAAAGGGACTCGCTGTAAGAGCGAAACCGCCAGCAGCCGCTACCGCAGGAATGGATATGTACGCCATCAACAGGAGCATGGTCGGCTACCAGGCCGCCAAGCCCAAACTGACAGCGCCGTCAGTTAGCAGTCACCTTCCTGACCGCCGAACAGGTTTATAAAGGAAGGTATAAACCCGACCCGACTCCCGACCACCTAGCCCGGCGCCCCCACTCGCATGCGAACCCAGAAAAAAACCGCCTTGATCGCAGGCCTGCTGATCGCCCTGGCAGCGAGTGGCGCGTGGTACGCCACCAAACCCGCCACCGCCAAACTCGCCGCGCCCACAGCGATCCCGGTTCGAGTCGTCAGCGTCACCGAAAAAGACGTCCCCCGCTACGTCACCGGCATCGGCTCGGTCCTGTCCCTGCACAGCGTCGTAGTCCGCCCGCAAATCGACGGCATCCTCACCAAAATCCTGGTCAAAGAAGGCCAATTGGTGAAACAAGGCGACCTGCTCGCCACCATCGACGACCGCTCGATCCGCGCCAGCCTCGACCAGGCTCGGGCACAACTCGGCGAAAGCCAGGCGCAACTGCAAGTCGCGCTGGTCAACCTCAAGCGCTACAAACTGCTCAGCGTCGATGACGGCGTATCCAAGCAGACCTACGACCAGCAACAAGCCCTGGTCAACCAGCTCAAAGCCACCGCCCAAGGCAATCAGGCGTCAATCGACGCCGCTCAGGTGCAGCTTTCCTACACACAGATTCGCTCCCCGGTCACCGGCCGCGTCGGTATTCGCACGGTGGACGAAGGCAACTTCCTGCGCATGACCGACACCCTGGGCCTGTTCACCGTGACCCAGATTGACCCGATCGCCGTCGAGTTTTCCCTGCCGCAACAAATGCTGCCTACCCTGCAAGGCCTGATCGGCGACCCCGAGCGCGCACAAGTGAAGGCCTATATCGGCGCCGACACCGACGGCGAAACCGGCAACCTGCTGGGCGAAGGCCACCTGACCCTGATCGACAACCAGATCAACGCCAACACCGGGACCATCCGCGCCAAGGCGGAATTCAACAATCCCGGGCAGAAGCTCTGGCCGGGCCTGCTGGTGACGGTAAAAATTCAGACCGCCCTGGATAAAGATGCGCTGGTGGTCCCGCCCACTGTCGTACAGCGTGGCCTCGATCAACATTTCGTGTACCGCGTCAACGGCGACAAGGTCGAAACCGTCACCGTACAAATGGTCTACCAAGGCAGCGGCCAGGACATCATCAAAGGCGTAAAACCGGGTGACGTGCTGGTCAGCGACGGCCAGTCGCGGCTCAAACCCGGCTCGACCGTGCAGGTAATGACCGAGCCGCCGCAAGTGGTGCAATCGGAGTCGAAGCCATGAAGGGCCACGGTTCTGTCTCAGCCTGGTGCATCGATCATCCGGTGGCGACGATCCTGCTGACCTTTGCCCTGGTGTTGCTCGGCGTCATCGCCTTCCCGCGCCTGCCGATTGCGCCGCTGCCGGAAGCCGAATTCCCGACCATTCAAGTCGCCGCACAATTGCCCGGCGCCAGCCCCGAAACCATGGCGTCGTCGGTGGCCACGCCGCTTGAAGTGCAATTCAGCGCCATCCCCGGCGTGACCCAGATGACCTCGAGCAGCGCCTTGGGCTCGACCAACCTGACCCTGCAATTCACCCTCGACAAAAGCATCGACACCGCCGCCCAGGAAGTGCAGGCCGCAATCAACACCGCCGCCGGCAAGCTGCCCAAGGACATGCCGAACCTGCCGACGTGGCGCAAGGTCAACCCGGCCGACAGCCCGGTGCTGATTCTCAGCATCAACTCAACCTTGATGCCCGGCACCGAACTCAGTGACTTGGTGGAAACCCTGCTCTCGCGTCAGATCAGTCAGATCGACGGCGTAGGCCAAATCAACATCACCGGCCAGCAACGTCCGGCAATCCGTGTTCAAGTCTCGGCCGACAAACTCGCGGCCATCGGCCTGACCCTGGCGGACATTCGGCTGGCGATCCAGCAAACCAGCCTCAACCTGGCCAAAGGTGCGTTGTACGGTGAGTCGAGTATCTCGACACTGTCGACCAACGACCAATTGTTCCACCCCGAGGAATACAACCAGCTCATCGTTTCCTACAAGGACGGTGCCCCGGTTCACCTCAAGGATGTCGCTAAAGTCGTCAACGGTTCGGAAAATGCCTACGTTCAGGCGTGGGCCGGTGATCAACCCGGGGTGAACCTGGTGATTTCCCGGCAGCCGGGCGCCAACATCGTCGAAACCGTTGATCGCATCCAGGCCGCCCTGCCCGGCCTCGAAGCCATGCTGCCGGCCTCGGTGCAGGTCAAGGTGCTGGTCGACCGCACCCAGACCATCCGCGCCTCCCTGCATGAAGTGGAAATTACCCTGCTGATCGCGATCATGCTGGTGGTGGCGGTGATGGCGCTGTTCCTGCGCCAATGGTCGGCGACCCTGATTGTGTCCGCCGTACTGGGCGTGTCGCTGGTCGCCAGTTTCGCCCTGATGTACATCATGGGTTTCAGCCTGAACAACCTGACGCTGGTGGCAATCGTGGTGGCCGTGGGGTTTGTGGTCGACGATGCGATTGTGGTGGTGGAGAACATTCACCGCCACCTGGAGGCCGGCGACGGCATGCGCGAGGCGGCGATCAAGGGTGCCGGCGAGATCGGTTTTACCGTGGTTTCGATCAGCTTCTCGCTGGTGGCGGCGTTCATTCCGTTGCTGTTCATGGGTGGCGTGGTCGGGCGGCTGTTCAAGGAATTCGCCCTGACCGCCACTTCGACCATCATGATTTCGGTGGTGGTGTCGCTGACGCTGGCGCCGACCCTGGCCGCGCTGTTCATGCGCGCCCCGGTGCATCACGCCCACAGCAAACCCACGTTTGGCGAACGCTTGCTGACAGGTTATGAAAAACTGCTGCGCCGTGCCCTCGCCCACCAGAAACTGATGATCGGGGTTTTCTTTCTGTCACTGGGCCTGGCGGTGGCCGGTTACATCTTTATTCCCAAGGGGTTCTTCCCGGTGCAGGACACCGGTTTTGTCCTCGGCACCACCGAAGCCGCCGCCGATATTTCCTACGGCGACATGGTGAAAAAACACCTGGCGATGGCCGAAATCGTCGCCGCAGACCCAGCGGTGGCGGCGTTTTCCCACTCGGTCGGGGTCTCGGGCAGTAACCAGACCATCGCCAATGGCCGCTTCTGGATTTCCCTGAAAAAACGCGGCGACCGCGACGTCTCGGCCAGCCAGTTCATCGACCGGATCCGTCCGAAACTGATGAAAGTCCCGGGCATCGTGCTCTATCTGCGCGCCGGCCAGGACATCAACCTCAGCTCCGGCCCGAGTCGCGCCCAGTATCAATACGTGCTCAAGAGCAACGACGGCGCAACGCTCAGCACCTGGACCCAACGCCTGACCGAAAAACTGCGCGCCAACCCGGCGTTCCGCGACATTTCCAACGACCTGCAACTGGGCGGCAGCATCACCCACATCAGCATTGACCGCAGCGCCGCCGCGCGTTTCGGCCTGACCGCCAGTGATGTCGATGAAGCGCTGTACGATGCGTTCGGCCAACGGCAGATCAATGAATTCCAGACCCAGATCAACCAATACAACGTGATCCTGGAACTGGACACCCAGCAACGCGGCAAGGCCGCAAGCCTCAATTATTTCTACCTGCGCTCGCCGCTGAGCGGGGAAATGGTGCCGCTGTCGGCCCTGGCGACATTCGATGCGCCAACGGTTGGCCCGTTGTCTATTGCCCACGACGGCATGTTCCCGGCCGCCAACTTGTCGTTCAACCTGGCGCCCGGCGTGGCGTTGGGCGATGCGGTGATCATGCTCAACCAGGCCAAGGCCGACATCGGCATGCCGGCCGCCATGAGCGGCAACTTCCAGGGCGCGGCGCAAGCGTTCCAGAGTTCGCTGGCCAGCCAGCCGTGGTTGATCCTGGCGGCGCTGGTGGCGGTGTACATCATTCTCGGCGTGCTCTACGAGAGCTTCGTCCATCCGTTGACCATTATTTCAACGCTGCCATCGGCGGGGCTTGGCGCGGTGATCATGCTGTGGATCTGCGGCCAGGACTTTTCGATCATGGCGCTGATCGGGCTGGTGTTGCTGATCGGCATCGTCAAGAAAAACGGCATCCTGATGATCGACTTCGCTCTCGATGCCCAGCGCAATCGTGGCTTGCCGCCGGAAGAGGCGATTTACCAGGCCTGTATCACGCGGTTCCGGCCGATCATCATGACCACCCTCGCCGCCCTGCTCGGCGCCCTGCCGTTGATGCTCGGCTACGGCACCGGCGCCGAACTGCGCCAGCCATTGGGCATCGCGGTGGTCGGCGGCTTGCTGGTGAGCCAGGCGCTGACGCTGTTTACCACTCCGGTCATATACTTGTGGCTTGAGCGGCTTTTCCATAAGCCCAAACCCGCACCGATGCCGGCGCTGGCAACCACAGACTGAGGCGGGGTCATGCGCGTTCTGATTATCGAAGACGAAGAAAAAACCGCGGACTATCTGCACCGCGGCCTGACGGAACAGGGTTACACCGTGGACCTGGCGCGCGACGGCGTCGAAGGCCTGCACCTGGCGCTGGAAAGCGACTACGCGGTGATCGTCCTCGACGTCATGCTGCCGGGCCTCGACGGCTTCGGTGTATTGCGCGCGCTGCGTGCGCGCAAGCAAACCCCGGTGATCATGCTCACCGCCCGCGAGCGGGTCGAAGACCGCATCAAAGGCTTGCGCGACGGGGCCGACGATTACCTCGGCAAGCCGTTTTCCTTCCTCGAACTGGTGGCGCGCCTGCAAGCGCTGACCCGGCGCAGCGGCGGCCACGAACCCGTGCAAGTGAGCATCGCCGACCTGTGGATCGATTTGATCAGCCGCAAGGCCACCCGCGCCGGCACCCGCCTGGACCTGACCGCCAAGGAGTTCTCGCTGCTCAGCGTTTTGGCCCGTCGGCAAGGTGAAATCCTCTCGAAAACGGCGATTGCCGAGATGGTCTGGGACATCAATTTCGACAGCGACGCCAACGTCGTAGAAGTCGCGATCAAACGCCTGCGGGCCAAGCTCGACGGGCCGTTCGACGAAAAACTGCTGCACACGATCCGGGGCATGGGTTATGTGCTGGAGAGCCGCGGTGTCCAGTAATTCGATTGCCCTGCGCCTGAGCGGGATGTTCACGCTGGTGGCGCTGCTGGTGTTCCTGTTGATCGGCTGGGCCTTGTACCAGCAGGTCGACAAAGGCCTGGGTTTGCTGCCCGAGGCGGAGCTGGACGCGCGTTACAGCGTGCTCGAATCCACCGTCGGGCGATATGGCACGCCGGAGCATTGGGTGAAGATCAACAACAAGCTCAAGTTGCTCGGCGAAGAAGACAAGCGCATCAGTTTCTGGATCATCAGCGGCGACCCTCACTACGAATACGGCAACCTGACACCGCAGATCCGCGCCTTTGCCGAAGGGCCCCTGGGGATGCGCGACATGACGTTGCCAGACCAGCCTTATCCGCTGAAAGTGCTGGTCAGCCAGTTCCCGGCCAAGGATCAACGGCCGCCGCTGCGTTTCATGATCGGTATCGACACCGAGACGTTTTTCCAGACCCAGCATCATTTGCTGATCGCGCTGATCAGCCTGGCAATTATCGGCGTGTTGCTGGCCTCGGCACTGGGTTATTGGGTGGCGCGGATTGGCCTCAAACCCTTGATCAAGTTGTCGCAGGAAGCCCAACGCCTGGCACCGCCGTTGCGTTCCGGGCGTTTGCGCTTATCGCCGCTGCCGCCGGAGCTCAATCAGTTCGTCAATTCGTTCAACTCCACACTGGAGCGAGTCGAGCAGGCCTATTCGCGGCTTGAGTCGTTCAACGCCGACGTCGCCCACGAACTGCGCTCGCCGCTGACCAACCTGATCGGCCAGACCCAGGTCGCGCTGACCCGTGGACGCTCGGCGGAACACTACTTCGAAGTGCTGCAATCGAACCTCGAAGAGCTGGAACGGCTGCGTTCGATCATCAATGACATGCTATTTCTTGCCAGCGCGGATCAGGGCAGCAAGGCGACCAAACTGACTTCCACCTCGCTGGCCGACGAAGTGGCCACGACTCTGGAATACCTGGATTTCATTCTTGAGGATGCGCAGGTTCAGGTGCAGGTCAGTGGAGATGCGCAGGTGCGGATCGAGATTGCGCATCTGCGCCGGGCGTTGATCAATTTGCTGAGTAACGCGGTGCAACACACCGGGCCCGGGCAGGTGATTGAGGTGCGGATCGAGGTCGAGGAGCACCAGGTGAGCATCGGCGTGGCCAACCCCGGGTCGCCGATTGCCAGCGAGCATTTGCCTCGATTGTTCGAGCGTTTTTATCGCGTCGACGCATCGCGCAGCAACAGCGGGAATAACCATGGGCTGGGGTTGGCGATCGTCAAGGCGATTGCGCTGATGCATGGCGGTGATGTGTTTGTGCGCAGTGATCACGGCATGAACACCTTCGGCATCCACCTCCCGGTCTAGACCCTTCCCTGTGGCGAGCGAGCTTGCTCGCGCTGGGCTGCGTAGCAGCCCCCCAATCAGCCACTCAGGTTCCTCAGGAAAATCGGGGGGTTGTTTGCGACTGCTGCGCAGTCGAGCGCGAGCAAGCTCCCTCGCCACAAAAGCCATTTCCCGCCGCTGGCTACTGTTGCTTTTAGCGCAACAGTCCTTTCATGAATCCGCTCTTTTTCCCCTGTCCAATCCCCCTTATCTTTGCCGCACCAAACAGCACTTGCCAAGCAAGAAGGTTTTAAAGATGTCCAACACTATGGGTATTGCCAGCGCTTTCGTTTTGTCCTCTTCGCCGTGGCTGAAGAATCGCCGGCCTTCGTCGCGCACAATGCCGCACGCGCCGCTTCGTATGAAGAGCATCAGGGCGAAATGACAGCCAAGGCTAAAGAGGCTGCGCAAACCCCTCAAGCATCGATGTCTTCAAGCCAACCACGGGTTGAGAAAGACAGCTGATCCGACCCGTTTGCTCCTTTTCCCTCGACACTTTTCATCGGCTCTTCCCTTTGAAAAGTTGTCTTCAAAGCCGCTGCTATCAGCGGCTTTTTTTCGTTGTGGTTTAAACGCCGTCCAGTTCGTCTTCACTGACAAGAAACATTTTTCACTTCAAGAGTATGAAGTGTTTAGTTGACCAAGGAGCTTTACCGCAAGTGCGTTTCCCTCTCCGTTTCAACCCGCTGTTCATTGCAATCGCTGCAACGATGACCCCCGCCGCCTACGCCGCCGACGAATCCAGTCAGGAAGGTTTTGTCGAAGGTTCGAGCCTCAACCTTAATGTCCGTAACTACTACATGAACCGCAACCGCCTGCAGCAGACGGACGACAACATCGAGTGGGGTCAGGGTTTCCTCGGTCTCTTTGAATCGGGCTTCACCCAGGGCACCGTCGGGTTCGGCGTTGATGCCCACGCCATGCTGGGGCTCAAGCTCGACGGCGGTGGCGGCACGGATGGTTCGAGCATCCTGCCGATCAGCGATGGCAACGGCAAAGCGCCTGGGTCGTTCTCAACGGCGGGTGGCACGCTGAAAATGCGTGCTTTTGATACCGAGTTGAAGGCCGGCGACCTGTTCCTCGCCAACCCGGTGATTGCCGGCGGCGAAACCCGCATGTTGCCGCAGACCTTTCGTGGGGTCAGCCTGACCAACCACAGCTTCGACGGCTTCCTGATCGAAGGTGGCCAGGCGAGCTTCACCAAGCCGTACAACCAGAGCGGTCACACCCGCATCGGCACCTCCTACGGCAGCCTGGCAGACGGTGACGACAGTCAGCACCTGAACTGGGCCGGTGTGGCGTGGAGCGGTCTGCCGGGGTTGACCAGCAGCCTGTACGCCTCCGAACTCAAGGACATCTGGAACCAGTACTACTACGACCTGGATTACACCTACGCGCTGAACGACCTGGTCAGCCTCAACCCGGGCCTGCATTTCTATCACACGCAAGACACCGGCGATGCGCTGCTGGGTAACATCGACAACAACGCCTACAGCCTGCATTTCACCGTCGGCGTGGGCTTTCACAGCGTTACGGCGGCGTATCAGCGAGTCAACGGCAACACGCCGTTCGACTACATCAGCCAGGGCGACAGCGTCTTCCTCGACAACTCCCAGCAGTATTCTGACTTCAACGGCCCGAACGAGCGCTCGTGGAAACTCAAGTACGCCTACGACTTTGCCGGTCTCGGCCTGCCCGGCCTGACCTCGGCGCTGTCCTACTCCCGAGGCGAACTGGACCTGACCAAAGTCGATCCGGACAGCCGCGGCTACGCCTCGTGGTACAGCGCCGACGGCAAAAACGCCAGGCACTGGGAGCGCGACATCGATCTCAAGTACGTGATCCAGGGCGGCAAGGCCAAGGATCTGGCGGTGCGCATGCAATGGGCCACCAACCGCGGCGGCAATGGCTATGGCGCGCTGGATCAGGACACCGATGAATACCGGGTGATCGTCGACTACCCGCTCAATGTCTTCTAAGCTTCACTAAGCAAAAGGCCAGCATTTTTTTGCTGGCCTTTTTTTTATCCGGCATTTATACAAGCGCTCTGGACGCGACCGGTTTCTGGAACTCTGCCCGATTCTTGTAAAAAACTTTTATAACGCCTTATTTGCAGAAGTCAGAACCATGAGTGTGAGCAATGAGAAATCTCAACATCCGATCAGCTCGACACGATCGGAGCAACTTCTGACTCTCGGCAGTGTGCTGTTGGTGATTGCGATATTCAGCATTGTGACCTTCCTGCTGATCCGTGAACGCGCCAACGCCGAGTTGTCCGCCGCTCGCGCCGCCAACAACATCGTGCAATTGATCGACGCCGATGTGCTGCGCAATGTCGAACTCTATGATATTTCCCTGCTGGGTTTGATCGCCGCCTCCCGGCGAGAAGATCTCAAGAGCGTTTCTCCCACCATTCGCCATCTGGCCTATTTCGACCGCGCCACCGCCGCGCCGTACAAGGGCGACATTTTGTTGCTCGACAACAAGGGCGACGTGATCGCCGACTCGGCGTCGGTGGAACCCAGGCAAGGCAACTACGCTGATCGCGAATACTTCCAGTCGCACGTGAACAACCCGGCCCCGGGCATGTTCATCAGCCCGCCCTTCCGGGCCAGGTCGGCCGAACACGATTGGCGTATCAGTTTCAGTCGACGGGTGAGCGGCTCCCAGGGTGAGTTTCTGGGGGTTGCCGAAGCCGCCATGCGCTTGAGTTACTTCGATCAGTTGTTCAACAGTTTGAGCATCGGCCGCGACAGCACAGTCAATCTGATCAGCAAGAACGGGATTCTCCTGGCCCAGCAACCACGCCTGGCCGAAGAGCTGATCGGCAAGGATTTCAGTAACCGCCCCAATTTCCAGCGCATCGTCAAAGAAGGCAACGGCAGCTTCACCAGCATGTCCGATCTATACCGTGACAAGCGCCTGTACACCTTCTCCAAGGTCGGAAATTTGCCGTTGATCGTCATCGTTGCACTGTCCAGTGATGAAGTCTTTTCGGCCTGGAAACGCACTGCGGTGGTGGTCAGCTCTGCAACCGCTGCCTTGTGCGTGAGCCTGCTGTGGCTGACGTGGGTGCTGCGCCGGGAATTGCGCCGGCGTCACAATGCCGAACACGAACTGGCGCAACTGGCCGCCACCGATGCGTTGACGGGGCTGGCCAACCGCCGAACGCTGGATCAGGCCCTGCGCCATGAATGGTTTCGCGCTCAACGTTCCGGCATGCCTTTGTCACTGATGATGATTGATGCCGACCATTTCAAAGCGTTCAACGACCGCCATGGCCATCAGGCCGGCGACGAAGCGCTGCGCTCGCTGGCCAACGTTATCAGCGCCCACGTGCGACGACCGGCGGACCTGGCTGCCCGTTATGGCGGCGAGGAGTTTTCGGTGATCCTGGCGGAAACCGATAGCGCCGGTGCGCGGCAGATTGCCGAAAACATCCGCAAGGCCGTTGAGCGGTTGCCGCTGGTTGAGGGAGCTGATGGGCCGATGACTGTCAGTATCGGGATCAGCACCTGGACGACAGCGACGGATATCAGCCTGGAGAGTTTGCTGTTTGCGGCGGACAAGGCGTTGTATCAGGCCAAGGAAAACGGACGGAATCGGGTGGTCGACACGGCTTGAAATCTGCGGTGTCGCTACTGGCCTCTTTGCGGGCACGTCGGATCGCCGCACCGCCCGCGCCTACAATGGCGCTCGGTCTACCTCTTTCCCGCGGGCATAAAAAAAGGCCACCCGAAGGCAGCCTTTAAAAACTAGAGAGGTTTTTGACTTACACGGCCGCTACGGGACGCATGTAAGAGATCGGTGCAGTGCTGGCGTCTTCGAAAGTCACGACTTCCCAAGCATCTGTCTGCTCAATCAACTTGCGCAGCAGCTGGTTGTTC
>LNAP01006035.1_pt1 | contig 10557 bp, 14 predicted proteins | sample 602601 | NCBI WGS metagenome assembly LNAP01 (sample SAMN02440304, study PRJNA202911) | soil metagenome | biome: Subtropical and temperate rainforests or woodlands; isolation source: soil samples (1 kg each in a 20% v/v slurry with milli Q water) were... ...
GTGCTGGCCGACGGCTCCGCCTTCGAGGGTGGCACTGCCCTTAACTTCGATCTGCCGATCCAGCCGCGCACCTTCGGCGCGGGCACGGTGATCCCCGTGTCCAGCGAACTGACTGCGGCAATGCTGCTGCCGGCGGGCACGGTGCTCGCGGCCGACGTGCGCGATGCCTCGGGTCTGGTCATTCACGCGGCCGGCAGCATCGTCGGCGAGACCGTGACGCTGCTGGTCGACGCCAACAATGCCTGGGCGCTAAAAGCCTGACGGCCAAGTCGGGAGGCGTGAATGGCGCGGTTGCGGGCGGAGGATGCGGAGAAGCGGGCGGCGAGCGGCCATGGCCCTGACTTCCTCGAAGCGTTTGCGCGCGGGCTCAGGGTGATCGGAGCGTTCAGCCGCGAAAAGAAGCACATGACCTTGAGCGACGTGGCGCGCGCCACTGACCTGCCCAAGCCCAGTGTGCGTCGCGCGCTCTATACGCTGACCTGCCTCGGCCTGGCGGCGAGCGATGGCCGTACCTTCCGGCTCACCCCGAGGATCATGGAGCTGGCCTCGGCCTATCTCGGCTCGAACATGGTCTCGACCGTGGTCCAGCCGGCCTGCGAGCGCATCGGCGATCGCACCGAGCAGTCGTGCTTCGCCGCCGTGCTCGACGGCTACGACATCGTCATGATCGCCCATTCACTGCACGGCCGGCCCGACGTGCTGGCGCCGACCATCGGCCTGCGCCGCCCCGCCTTCAACACGGCAGCCGGTCGCGCCATCCTGAGCCAGCTTCCCGACCAGGTGCTCGATGCCTGGCTGGAAAAGCTCGAGCCCAAGGTGATGACCGACTTCACCGTCACCGACAAGAAAGCGCTGCGCGCCGAGATCCTGCACGTGCGCAAGCAGGGCTACGCCATCACTGCCCAGGAAATGCGCCGCGGCTACCACGCCGTCGCGGTGCCGCTCAGGCGCTACGACGGCGCCACCATTGCGGCGGTGTGTGTGGCGGCCTGGGTCGAGGATTCGGCGGTGGGTTCGTTCGCCGAGAAGTACCTGGCGGCACTCAAGGAAGAGGTTGAAGCGCTACAGCCGCAGCTTCTCTAGACCCGAGAGCCCATCTTGCACAAACGCTGGTCATGTATTACTCTTACCAGTAAGAGTAGGAGACGACCGTGCGCATCACCTCCAAGGGACAGGTCACCATCCCGCAGGAGATTCGGGAGAGAGCTGGCCTGCTGCCCAACACAGAAGTCGACTTCATCTACGACGGCAAGACAGTTCGCCTCGTGAAGGCCGGCCGCGGAAAGACAAGTCGGGGAGCCCGGCTGGTCGCCCATATGCGCGGCCGTGGTAGCGGTAGCCTGACGACAGATCAGATCATGGCATTGACGCGACGCTGATGAGCGCCGTCATCGTCGACAGCAACGTCCTTCTCGACATCTTCACCGAAGATAGCCGCTGGCTGTCCTGGTCGAGCAACGCCCTCGAACGAATCGCCAACGAATCCCGGATTGTCATCAATCCTGTCATCTACGGTGAGGTATCGATCCGCTTCGAAAGGATCGAAGATCTGGATGAGGCTCTGCCTCCGGCGATCTTCGAGCGCGAGGACATTCCATACGAAGCCGCTTTTCTCGCCGGCAAGGCCTATCTAGCCTATCGGGGACGGGCCGGGACCAGGTCATCGTTGTTGCCGGACTTCTATGTCGGCGCTCACGCCGCCATCCGCGGCTACCGTGTCGTGACGCGCGATGTAGCGCGTTATCGCACTTACTTCCCAAAGCTGGGACTTATTGCGCCTTAGTCGCCCCGGGCAAACGGATTGTCGTCGCCGTCCCAGTAGCGCCGCAGCAACGGTATCTGCAGGAAGGCGAAGACCAGCGTCAGCGGGAAGCTCAGGAACATCTTGCTGGCGATCCAGGTGTCGGTCGAGAAGCCGCGCCACATCACCTCGTTGACGACGGCCAGCACGAAGAAGAACAGCGTCCAGCGCACGGTGAGCTTGCGCCAGCCCTCGTCGGTCAGGCGGAAGGCGGCGCCGAAGATCGGCTTCAGCAGAGGTCGGTTCAGCAAAAGGAGCCCACCGCCCAGGATCGCGCCGAACAGGCAGTTCACGATGGTGGGTTTCAGCTTGATGAAGGTGTCGTCCTGCAGCCAGATCGTGAGCCCGCCGAACACCAGCACGAAGAAGCCGCCGACCAGCGGCATCACCGGCCAGCGCTTCTCCAGCCAGCGATAGCAGGGCAGCGCGATCGCCGTCGCGACGATGAACACACCGGTGCCGACAAAGATGCCCCAGCGGCCGTTGGCCACGAAGAACAGCAGCAACGGCCCCAGTTCCAGCGCCGTCGCGTAGAGACGACGCATGCCGTGTTCGGGTTGTGCGCCTTCACTCATGCGAGCCCCATCAATCCGCGCGCAAAGGCCCGCGCCTCGAATGGCCTGAGATCGTCGATGCCTTCGCCGACGCCGATCGCCACCACCGGCAGCTTGAACTTCTCGGCCAGCGCCACCAGGACGCCGCCCTTGGCGCTGCCGTCGAGCTTGGTAACCACCAGGGCGTCGACCGGCGACATGGTCTTGAAGGTCTCGACCTGGGCGTGGGCGTTCTGGCCGGTCGTCGCATCGAGCACCAGCAGGCAGGAATGCGGCGCCGCCGGATCGAGCTTGGCGAGCACGCGCACGATCTTGGCGAGCTCGTCCATCAGGTTGGCCTTGTTGTGCAGGCGACCTGCCGTGTCGATCAGCAGCACGTCGCAGCCTTCGGCCTTGGCGCGTTCCAGCGCCTCGTAGGCAAGGCCCGCGGCATCGGCGCCGGTGTCCTTGGCGACGACGGGCACGCCCGCGCGATCGCCCCATACCTTGAGCTGCTCGACGGCGGCGGCGCGGAAGGTGTCGCCGGCGGCCAGCATGACCTTGCGGCCCTCGCCCTTGTAGAGGTTGGCGAGCTTGGCAATGGTCGTGGTCTTGCCGCTGCCGTTGACGCCGATCACCAGCACGACGTGTGGCTTCTTCGCCGGATCGATGACAAGCGAGGTCGCCACAGGCTGCAGGATCTCGGCAATGTCGTCGGCGAAGGCGGCGCGGACCTCCTCTTCCGTGACTTCCCTGCCGAAACGCTCCTTGCCGAGCTTCTGGACCAGGCGCTGGGCGACGCTGACGCCGAGATCGGCCTGGATCAGGGCGTCCTCCAGCTCGTCGAGCGTCTGCTGGTCGAGCTTCTTCTTGGTGAAGAGGCCGGTGATGCTCTCGGTGACGCGCTTGGTCGATTTTGCGAGGCCGGAGCGCAGCCGCGACAGCCAGCCCTCGGGTTTGGCCTCGGCTTCCTGAGCGTCAGGCGTCTCGCTCGCCACTTCGGGTTCAGGCGTCTCGGGCGCGGAGTCACCCTTGGAGCGCCACCGCGACAGCCAGCCCTTCTTCCCCTCTTCGGCTTTAGGTGTCTCGCTCATCGGACCACCTTACGAAAGCAGCGAGCGATCGAGCTCGCCCTTGAACGCGACGGCGATGCCGCCGGTCATCAGGACGTGGTCGTCGCGCAGCCATTCGATGGTGAGCGTGCCGCCCTCCAGGACGACGTCAGCCCTGCGCGGCACCAGGCCGCGCCGACTCGCCGCCACCACGGCCGCGCAGGCACCCGAGCCGCAGGCGAGCGTGATACCGGCGCCGCGTTCCCACATGCGCAGACGCAGCCGGCCCTCGCCCAGCAATTGGGCGACGCCGATGTTGACGCGCTCGGGAAAGAAGCGGTCGTGCTCGAGCTTGGGGCCGAGCTCGCCGAGCGGGATCGCCGCGGCATCGTCGACGAAGAACGTCGCGTGCGGGTTGCCCATGTTGGTGCCGACGGGATCCTGCAGCGGCCCGACACCGACCGGCATGTGGTTGGTGTCACAGGCCTCACGCACGGGAATGTCGCGCCAATCGAGGCGCGCCAGGCCCATGTCGACCGTGATCACCGGCAGGCCGTTGCTGCCGACCCCGGTCTTCTGCGATTCGAGGAGGCCGGCGACGGTCTGCACCGTGACCTGGTCGGTCTTGCGCTCGTCCATCACCACCGAGGCGACGCAGCGCGTGGCGTTGCCGCAGGCCTGGGCCTCGCCGCCGTCGGGATTGTAGATGCGCATGAAGACGTCGGCGTCGCGCTCGGTCGGCGGCTCGAGCACGATCAGCTGATCGCAGCCTACGCCCAGGCGGCGGTCGGCGATGACGCGGCGGCGTTCCGGCGTCAGGTCGAGCGCGACCGCCCGGGCATCGAGCACGACGAAGTCGTTGCCCAGCCCGTGCATCTTGAGGAACGGCGTGGTGGCCATGCGGCGCTATATGGCCGTTCGGCCCGGCCAGCGCAACGAGCGTGGCCGGACCTGGCCGTCATGGGGTCCGCCCAGCTCCCGCACATCCAGGGTCGCAAGCCGCTTGGTGTAGATGGTCATGTGCAGGATACCCAAGGGGTCGTAGGGCATGGCCGGCTCGACGAACAGCGAGCGTTCGGCGTCCCAGGCCGGCGTCGCGTGGTGGATCGGCCAGTTGCAGCGGCTGGGCAGCGGCTCGCAGGCAAACCCCTTGTCGTAGACCAGGACGTTCAGGGCCACCTGGTCGGTCATGTTGGTCGAGCGCTGCAGGGCTTCGCCCATGACGTCGGCCCAGCCATCCCAGTGCGGCGCATCGGCCTCGAGGGCGAAGACTCCGGCATTGATCATGGGATAGCGGATCAGCCGCTCGGCGGTCGCCCTGTCGAAGCACGCTTCGTAGGCGGCACCGTTGATCGAAGAGAACTCGCCCCAGGCGTGGCGATAGTGACGCATGGAGCGATGAATCTCCGGCGCCACCGCAAGCGCGCCGGTACGAGCGGCTCGCTGGAACAGCGCGATCGCATCGCCCTGCTGCACCCAGCAATCGCCATCGATCCAGAGATAGAGATCGAAACCCGGGAAGTAGCGCGGCAGGAAAGGCCGCGCCGTCAACGCCTTGTAGCCATCCTTCAACTTGTCGCGACCGGGAAAGTCGAAGTCCCATTGCGGCACGACCAGCGTCGCTTCCTGATCGCGGCACCAGGCACGTTGCTCCTCCGTCAAACCGCAATCGAGGATGCCGAGCGCCAGCGCCCGACCTTCCGCCGCCGCGCGCAGCGACCCGACGCAATCCTCGATAAGGTCGAAATAGCCGGCATCGCCGCCGGTGATCGCGATGGTTCGTTCCGACACGCCGGAAGGATGGCCCATCGGCCCCTTGCTGTCGCCTGCCATTCAGCCACAGTGCGCCGGCGGAGGACACCATGGCCAAGCATGTCGACTACTACGTCTCCTTGAACTCGCCCTGGACCTATCTCGGGTCGAAGCGCTTTGAAGAGATCGCCAAGAAGCACAACGCACACGTCACGATCTGGCCCGTCGATTTCGGCTCGGTCTTCGCCGTCTCGGGTGGACTGCCGCTGCCCAAGCGCGCGCCACAGCGCCAGGCCTATCGCATGATGGAGCTGAAGCGCTGGCGCGACCACCTGGGCGTCAAGCTCAACCTCGAACCCAAGTTCTTTCCCGCCAACGAAGTGCCGGCCGCCAAGTGCGTGCTCGCCTTGCGCGAGCTCAGCCGCATGGCCGATGCCATGAAGCTCGCGCACGCCGTGCTCGCCGCCTTGTGGGCCGAGGAGAAGGACACCGGCGATCCTGCAACCCTGCGGGAGATCATCGCAGGCTGCGGGCTCGATGCCGACCTCGTGCTCAAGGCGAGCGAGGCGCCCGGCATGGCAGAGAAGCGCGAGTCCTATACGAAGTTCGCGATCGACCGCGGCGTGTTCGGCGCGCCCTCGTTCGTGATCGACAAGGAGATCTTCTGGGGTCAGGACCGGCTCGACTTCGTCGATCGCAAGCTCGCGGCCTGAGCGTAAGCCTCACCCTGAGGAGGCGCGTAGCGCCGTCTCGAAGGGTGGACCCAACGGCGCTGTGGCCACCCTTCGAGACGCGCCGCTTCGCGGCGCTCCTCAGGGTGAGGTTCCGCTGATATACGCCGCTGCCACGACGGCAAGGCCGTTGTTGACGATGTGCGCCACCAGCGACGGCCAAAGCGAATCGGTGCGCTGTCGCAGCCAGCCGAACCACAGGCCGAGCGGCAGGACGAGGATGACATGGGCCGGCTCGATATGAGCGGCGGCGAAGAGGACCGAACTCACGAACCAGGCGATCGTCGTTCCCCAGCGTCCGGCCAGCCAGCCATAGAGCAGGCCGCGAAACACCAGCTCTTCGACCAGCGGCGCCAGCAGCGCCATCACGGCCAGGCTCGCCGCAAACAGCGCCGGCGTCCGGGCCACGTCCATCGCCTGCTTCACGCCCTCGGGCTCGATGCCGAGCTGCGTGACCGCGACCGACACGACCAGGGCGCCGAGCGCGCCGAGCACGATCGGCCAGAAGCCTGCCGGCCGAAACCCCAGCGCCGGCAAGGCCCGCCAGCCCATGGGGGCGACCGCGACGGCGAGCGCAATCAGGCTCGATATGAAGAAGAGGGCGAGCATCGCCAGCATTTCACGGCTGCCGATCAGCCATACCGCGGGCAGCAGCACCAGCGGCAGGACGGCCAGGAAGATCGCGATCGACCATCCACGGATCGGCCGTAAATCGTTCTGGATCAATGGGTTATCGTCCGCCGTCAAGCCTTTTGACTCCTTGTCCGGCAGGCCTTATACCCCGGCCGTTCAATCGGTCGTGCCGATTTAATGGTTCCCCCGTCGGGGAGCTCCGCTGACCCGCGAAGGTTCGCGCATCGGCGCGATACGTGTTTGGGCGAACGTAGGGTCGACGAGCGAGATGTTCGAGGGTCTGAGCAAACGTCTGGGTGACGTCTTCGACAAGCTTCGCGGGCGCGGTGCGCTCTCCGAGGCCGATGTCGACGCGGCCCTGCGCGAGGTCCGCACCGCGCTCCTCGAAGCCGACGTGGCCCTGCCGGTCGTCCGCCAGTTCATCGACGGGGTGCGACCCAAGGCGATCGGCGCCGACGTCATCCGCTCGGTCACGCCGGGCCAGATGGTCGTCAAGATCGTCAACGATCACCTGGTCGAGATGCTGGGCGGCACCGTCGCCGACCTCGACCTCAACGCCATCCCGCCGGTCGTCATCCTGATGGTGGGCCTGCAGGGCTCGGGCAAGACCACCTCGTCAGCCAAGATCGGCTATCGCCTGAGCCAGGGCCCGCAGGGCATGGCGGCCGAGTTCGGCGGCAGCTTCTCGGTCAAGCGCAAGGTCATGATGGCCTCGCTCGACACGCGTCGCCCGGCCGCGCAGCAACAGCTCAAGATCCTGGGCGAGCAGACCGGCGTGCCGACCCTGCCGATCGTGCCGCTGGAGATGCCGCTCGCCATCACCAGGCGCGCTCTCGAGACGGCGCGCCGCGAGGGCTTCGACGTCCTGATCCTCGACACCGCGGGCCGGCTCTCGATCGACGAGGAGCTGATGAAGGAGGTCGCCGACATCAGCGCCCTCTCCAAGCCGCAGGAGACGCTGCTCGTCGCCGACGCCATGACCGGCCAGGATGCGGTCAACGTCGCCAAGGCCTTCAACGATCGCCTCGCCGTCACCGGCATCGTGCTCACGCGAGTGGACGGCGACGCGCGCGGCGGTGCTGCGCTCTCCATGCGCGCCGTCACCGGCCGCCCGGTCAAGCTGATCGGCGTCGGCGAGAAGTTCGACGCGCTCGAGCCGTTTCATCCCGACCGCATTGCCGGCCGCATCCTCGGCATGGGCGACATCGTCTCGCTGGTCGAGCGCGCCGCCGAGACGATCGAGAAAGAGGATGCCGAGAAGCTCGCGGCCAAGGTCCGCAAGGGCCAGTTCGACATGGACGACCTGCTGAGCCAGCTCCGGCAGCTGCGCAAGATGGGCGGCCTGTCGGGCCTGATGGGCATGCTGCCGGGCGCCATGCAGGCCAAGGCCGCCATGTCCAAGGCCAAGATCGACGAGGGCCAGCTCAAGCGCCAGGAGGCCGTCATCCTCGCCATGACGCCCAAGGAGCGGCGCAACCCCGACATCATCCACGCCTCGCGCAAGAAGCGCATCGCCAAGGGCTCGGGCGTGCAGGTGCAAGAGGTCAACAAGCTGCTCAAGCAGCACGCCGACATGCTCAAGATGATGAAACGCGTCAACAAGCTCGGAGAGAAGGGATTCATGCGCAGCCTCGGAGGCATGATGCCGCCGCCCGGCTTCCCGCGCTGAAATTGTCGAAGGAGAAAGAATGCTTGCTATTCGTATGACCCGTCACGGCGCCAAGAAGCGGCCGTTCTTCCACATCGTCGTGGCCGATTCGCGCAGCCCGCGCGACGGCCGCTTCATCGAGAAGCTCGGCACCTACAACCCGCTGCTGCCGCGCGAGCACGCCCAGCGCATCACGCTGGACAAGGAGCGCATCGATCATTGGCTGAAGGTCGGCGCCCAGCCGTCGGACCGCGTCGCCAAGTTCCTGGCGCAGGCCGAGATAATGAAGCCGCGCGAGCGCCGCGAGCAGACCAAAAAGCCGCAGCCGCGCGCCAAGGCGCAGGAGCGCATGAAGGCGGCTGCCGCTGCCAGCGCCGCTCCGGCCGAAGGCGAGGCCAAGGAGGCCGCTGCGAGCTGATGAAGGAGGCCCGCGTCCTGCTGGGTGTCGTGGCCGCGCCACATGGAGTGCGCGGCCTGGTGCGCATCAGGAGCTTCACCGAGGACCCGATGGCGATCGCCTCCTATGGCGAGCTGTCGGACGAAGCGGGGAAGACGCGGTATCGGGTCGAGGCGCTGAGCACCGTCAAAGGTGCGGTGCTGGCCCGGATCGAGGGCGTAGCCGATCGCGATGCGGCCGAGGCGATACGAGGATTGCGGCTCTATGTGGAGCGCGAGCGATTGCCGGCGACGAGCGAGCGGGAGTGGTACGAGGCGGACCTGATCGGTCTGCCGGCCGTCGGGACGGACGGCCGGGATTGGGGAAAGGTGATGGCCTTCCACGATTTCGGCGCGGGCCGGACGATGGAGGTCTCGGGAGGCACGGCGTCACGCCAATCGGTGATGCTGCCTTTCACCGATGAAGCGGTGCCCGAGGTCGACATCGAAGGCGGCAAGGTCGTCGTCGAGCCGCCGGCGGGTCTGCTGGTGGGAGGCAAGGAGAAGGAGGCGTAGGAGCAACGTGTGGCGCGCTGTGGCGCTGACGCTCTTCCCGGAGATGTTTCCGGGCCCGCTGGGCGAGAGCCTGGCCGGCAAGGCGTTGAAGGAAGGCGTGTGGTCGCTGGAGGCGGTTGACATCAGGCGGTTCGCCAAGGACCGCCACGGAACGGTCGACGACGCACCCTTCGGGGGCGGCGCCGGCATGGTGATGAAGCCCGACGTGCTGTCGGCGGCGATCGAAGCGGTCGCCCAGTCACCGGGGATGTCGGGAGTGCCGAAGGTTCTGCTGTCTCCCCGCGGTGCGCCGTTCAGTCAGGCGCGCGGACGGGAGCTGGCCGAGGGTCCGGGCGTGGTGCTGGTGTGCGGGCGGTTCGAAGGCGTCGACGAACGCGTCATCGAGGCCCAGGCGTTGGAGGAGATCTCGGTCGGCGATTTCGTGCTTTCGGGCGGCGAGATTGCGGCCATGGCGGTGATGGATTGCTGCGTGCGGCTGCTGCCCGGTGTGATGGGCGAGCCTCAGTCGGCGAACGAGGAGAGTTTCGAGGACGGACTGCTGGAGTATCCGCACTACACAAGGCCCGCGAGCTGGACCGGGCCCGACGGAACCGAACGGCGCGTGCCGGAGGTTCTGGTCTCGGGGCATCACGGCAAGGTGGCGGAGTGGCGGAGACTTCAGCGGGAAGAGATTACGCGGCGGCGGCGGCCCGATCTGTGGGCCAGGCGGCAGGTCGCGAAGGTAAACGACGAGAAATGACGAAAGGATGGATGCGATGAACATTCTCGACACGATCGGCCAGGCCACGATCGACAAGGTGCAGAGCGAGCGGCCGGTGCCGCGCTTCGAGCCCGGCGATACGCTGCGCGTGCACGTCAAGGTGCAGGAAGGCAACCGCGAGCGCCTGCAGGTCTATGAGGGCCTGTGCATCGGCCGCAAGAACGCCGGCGTGAACTCCTCGTTCACGGTGCGCAAGATCTCCTTCGGCGAGGGCGTCGAGCGCGTGTTTCCGCTCTACGGCCCCGGCATCTGGGAGATCGAGGTCGTCCGCAAGGGCGTCGTGCGCCGCGCCAAGCTCTATTACCTGCGCGATCTGCGCGGCAAGGCGAGCCGCATCGCCGAGGACACCGAGGCCCAGCGCGAGCTGATCGCCGTGCAGGCGGAAGAGGCGGCCAAGCGGCCGCGCCGCGAGAAGCTCAAGAAGGAAAAGCCGAAGGAAGAGAAGGCCACCCGCGCCGCCAAGGGCGGCGGGAAGAAGTAGGCGCATCATGGCGTTCCGCAAGAAGTCGGCCACGCCGCCACCGCCGCCTCCGCCGCCGCGCACCCTGTTCGAGAAGATCTGGGATGCCCACGTCGTCAATCGTCAGGACGACGGCACCTGCGTGATCTACGTTGACCGTCCCCTCGTCCACGAGGTGACCAGCCCGCAGGCCTTCGAAGGCCTGCGCATGGCCGGCCGGCCGGTGCGCCGGCCCG
>LNAP01006037.1_pt1 | contig 10556 bp, 10 predicted proteins | sample 602601 | NCBI WGS metagenome assembly LNAP01 (sample SAMN02440304, study PRJNA202911) | soil metagenome | biome: Subtropical and temperate rainforests or woodlands; isolation source: soil samples (1 kg each in a 20% v/v slurry with milli Q water) were... ...
CCAGGCCAACTGTATCGGCAGTGATCTTGCGCTCCAGGATCCAGTCCAGGGCTTCGGGGATGGCAACAATGTCGGTCAGCAGGTTGTGCATTTCCAGCACATCAATATCGCGTTCGCGCATCTTGGTGACGAAGTCGAAATGGTCCCGCTTGGCCTGGGCAACCCAGAGCACGTCATCGAACAACAGTTCGTCGCAATTGTTGGGGGTCAGCCGCTGATGGGCCAGACCTGGGGAACACACCATGACTTTGCGCAGTTTGCCGGCTTCGGAATGTACGCCGTACTTAACTTTTTCCGTGGTCATTACAGATCCTCCAGTGAACATAAAGATTCAGGTGTTACAGGGTCAGGAAGCCGTCGTAGAGCCCATAGGCCGCCACCAGGGCGCCAATGACCACTGCGGCGAAAATCAGCTTCTCGACGTTGGTGAAAATCGGTTTGCCCAGTTCACGCTTGGCCTTGGCGAACAGGATCGCGCCAGGGGCGTAGAGCAGGGCGGACAGCAGCAGGTACTTGGTGCCACCGGCATACAACAGCCAGACCGCGTAGATCAGAGCGACGGCGCCGATAAACAGGTCTTTCTTGCGCTCGGCCAGGGCCGCCTCGTAGGTCTCGCCGCGCACTGCCAGCAGCAGCGCGTAGGCCGCCGACCACAGGTAGGGCACGAGGATCATCGAGGTGGCGAGGTAGATCAGCGACAGGTAGGTACTGGCGGAAAACAGGGTGATCACCAGGAAGACCTGGACCATGGCGTTGGTCAGCCACAGGGCGTTGACCGGCACATGGTTGGCGTTTTCCTTACGCAGGAACTCCGGCATGGTGTGGTCTTTGGCAGCGGCGAACATGATCTCTGCACACAGCAGCACCCATGACAGCAGCGCACCCAGCAGCGAGATGATCAAGCCGACGCTGATCAGCACCGCGCCCCAGTGGCCGACCACATGCTCCAGCACGGCGGCCATCGACGGGTTCTGCAGCTTGGCCAGTTCCGGTTGGGTCATGATGCCCAGGGACAGCACGTTCACCAGCATCAGGAACAGCAGCACGGTGATAAAGCCGATGACGGTGGCCTTGCCCACGTCCGAGCGTTTTTCGGCACGGGACGAGAAGATGCTTGCGCCTTCGATACCGATGAATACCCAGACGGTGACCAGCATCATGTTGCGTACCTGGTTCATCACGCTGCCCAGGTCGGGGTTTTTCAGGCCCCAGATATCAGCGGTGAAGATGTCCAGCTTGAACGCGAACAGCGCGATCAATACAAACAGCACCAGCGGTACGATCTTGGCGACGGTGGTCACCAGGTTGATAAACGCCGCCTCCTTGATCCCGCGCAATACCAGAAAATGCACGGCCCACAACAGCACCGAGGCGCCGATCACCGCCGCCGGGGTGTTGCCTTCGCCGAAGATGGGGAAGAAGTAGCCCAGGGTGCTGAACAGCAACACGAAGTAGCCGACGTTGCCCAGCCAGGCACTGATCCAGTAGCCCCAGGCTGACGAGAAACCCATGTAGTCGCCAAAACCGGCCTTGGCGTAGGCGTACACGCCGCCGTCCAGGTCAGGTTTGCGATTGGCCAGGGTCAACATACCCACGGCAGTGATAACCCAACCAATCAACACCGCACCGACATCGGCGCTGGCGGCCATATTTTGCGGCAACGAGAAGATCCCGCCGCCAATCATTGAGCCCACAACAAGAGCAACAAGGGCGCCTAATCGAAGTTTTCCGGGAGATTCAGACATTGCGTGACTCCAATGCAGGAGAAGAGAGACCACAGAATAAAACTGTGCGCTGTTCAAATAGCTGACTTAGATCACTTCATTGGCACATTCCATTGTGAATTAAAGACTTATGAATAAATGCTACAGGCGTATAATTGCCCGGATATGCTCATTTCAGAGCATCTCTCCGTTCGGGTTAATCCTTTTGTGCGCAAGACGTGGACGCTTGAAGCTAGCCCGTTTTCGCAGATGTGCAAACTTTTTCAGACGCTTTGCCAAATACCTCCCATGGATAAAAGACAAGCCGTATTTAAATTCTAAATTTACCTAAACTCGATTAATTGAAATGTCATTAAGTTATGAGGCGAGCAGTTTTATTCGCTATAGCTAATAAACATTGATTGATTTCGATAAATTAGCCGAGTGCAGCGCTCAATAACTGTTTTATCTGCAGGAGTTTCTATGTCGCAACCGGCACAAAAGCTGCGTCTCAGTGCTCTGGTGGCATTGGTGGTGGGCTCGATGATTGGCGGCGGAATCTTCTCGTTGCCGCAGAACATGGCTGCGCGGGCCGAGGTGGGGGCGATCCTGATCGGTTGGGGGATCACTGCCGTGGGTATGTTGACCCTCGCGTTCGTGTTCCAGACCCTGGCCAACCGCAAGCCCAACCTCGACTCCGGGGTGTATGCCTACGCCAAGGCGGGGTTTGGCGACTACATGGGCTTCTCGTCGGCCTGGGGCTACTGGATCAGTGCCTGGATGGGCAACGTCGGCTATTTCGTGTTGCTGTTCAGCACCCTGGGCTATTTTTTCCCGGTGTTCGGCCAAGGCAACACGCCGGTGGCGATCGGTTGCGCGTCGTTGCTGCTGTGGGCTGTGCATTTTCTGGTGATGCGCGGGATCAAGGAGGCAGCGTTTATCAACCAGGTCACCACCGTGGCCAAGATCGTTCCGCTGCTGATGTTTATCGTGATCGCCGCCGTGGCCTTCAAGGCGGATGTATTCACCCGGGATATCTGGGGCCTGGGCAACCCGCAGTTCGGTGGGGTGATGGACCAGGTGCGCAATATGATGCTGGTCACCGTGTTTGTGTTTATCGGTATCGAAGGGGCCAGCGTGTACTCGGCGCGCGCGGAAAAACGCTCGGACGTGGGCCGCGCCACGGTGATCGGGTTTGTCGGAGTGCTGGCCCTGCTGGTGCTGGTCAACGTGCTGTCCCTGGGGATCATGAGCCAGCCCGAGTTGGCCAACTTGCAGAACCCCTCACTGGCGGGCGTGCTGGAACATATCGTCGGCCCCTGGGGCGCAATGTTGATCAGCATCGGCCTGGCGGTGTCGCTGCTGGGGGCGTTGCTGTCATGGGCCTTGCTGTGTGCCGAAATTCTCTACGCCACTGCCCATGACAAGACCATGCCGGCCTTCCTGAAAAAGGAAAATGCCAACCGCGTGCCGGTCAATGCGTTGTGGCTGACCAATGTGATGATCCAGCTGTTCCTGGTGATCACGCTGTTTTCGGCCAGCACTTACACCACGTTGATCTACCTGGCGTCGTCGATGATCCTCGTGCCGTATTTATGGTCGGCGGCCTATGCCGTGTTGTTGTGCGGGCGCGGAGAAACCTACGAAGAAGCCCATGGCCAGCGGCTCAAGGACCTGCTGGTCGGCGTGATTGCCCTGGGCTATGCGGTGTGGCTGCTGTATGCCGGGGGCTTGAAATACCTGCTGCTGTCGGCGTTGCTGTATGCACCTGGGGTGATTTTGTTTGCCCAGGCCAAGCGCGAGCAGGGCCAGCCGCTGTTTACCTTGCTGGAAAAGGGGATTTTCAGTTGCGTGATTGCCGGGGCGAGCCTGGCGGCGTATGGGTTGTATAGCGGAGTGCTGACCCTGTGAGCATGACGCCTGGTTGATTGTGCTGGGGAGGGCCTTATCGCGGGCAAGCCCGCTCCCACAGTTGATCGTGTACCCGGTCAACTGTGGGAGCCGGGCTTGCCCGCGATGACCATTTCAAGGTCACCACCGTGCTCGATGCGCGCCCAATTCCCCAGCCGGCAAATCCCACTGCAGCGGTGTCCCGGCAAGAGTGACCGGCGCCAGCAACCGATGCGCCGGCCCCCAGGCCGTCTGCTCCACCAGCAGCCCCTGATCACCCGGTTCTTCTTCACGCAACGCTGGCTGCTTCACGCCTTGTCCCGCCTCGATCAACAATTTCGCCGTACGCGCCAGCGACAGCCGGGCCGAACCCCCATGCCCGCTGCTTAAGCGCTCGGCCAAGGCCAGTATCGCACTGGCCGCCATCAGGTAACCGGTGGCATGGTCCAGCGCCTGCACCGGCAGCGGCACGGGTTTATCCGCCTGCTTCCATTGCATGCCGGCGTGGGCGATACCGCTGCTCATCTGCACCAGGCTGTCGAAGCCCCGGCGATTGCGCCACGGGCCGCTCCAGCCGTAGGCGTTGAGGCTGACGTCGATCAGGCCGGGGGCGAGTTGCTGCAGTGCGCTCGCGTTGTAACCCAGTTGCTCCAGTGCATCGGCCCGATAACCGTGAAACAGAATGTCGGCATCCTTGAGCAAACCTTCGAATAATTGCCGGCCGTCGGTGTTTTTAAGGTCCAGGCGCGCGCAGCGTTTGCCCAGGGTCATTTCCGGCACGACCCCTGGTTCGTTCCAGGTGGGGGAGTCGATGCGTAATACGTCGGCGCCAAGCCCTGCGAGAAAACGGCTGGCCACAGGACCGGCCAGAACGCGGGTCAGGTCCAGTACCTTGACCCCCGCCAACGGGCGCGCCACGTTGCCCAGCCAGGTGGTGTTGCCGGCTGCCTCGAAGCGCTCCCATGCCACCAACGGTTCCTGATTGACCGCCAACCCTTGGGGATGAGCCTGCCAGTGCTGCCAGGTGCGCATCTGCGCGGCGCAGCCGGCCTCATCGACAAACGCCTGCTCAAGCTCGGCGGCGTTCCAGGAGGCGACCCTGAGCGCCATCGCCGCCCGATCCGCGACCTGCCCCAGTACACGCTCGGCAGCTGCGCGGTGGTGGGGGGCGTTGGTGTGCAGACGAATCCAGCCGTCAGCGCAGGCGTAGTCACCGGCAATCGGATCCCACAGCGGCGGTACGCTCCAGCCCAGTGGGCGCAGGGAGCTGGAGAACCAGAAGGAGGCCAGGCGCGGGTCGACGCTGACCAGGGGCAGGCGCCCGGTGTGTTGTTCCAGCAGCCGGGCTATGGCCTGGCCGGCAGCCCCGATGCTGGCGCAGGCCAGCTCGGTGACAGCGAAGGTTGACGGCAGGGCGCCGGCTGCAGTGGTCGCCAGCGGCGTGGGCGGCAGATCGAGTGCACGCTGGATCGAGGTGAGCAGATCAGTCATCAAAGGCCCTCCATAAGAGAGGGGCCATCATAGAAGATCTTCAGGGGTGTGCTGCAATCCCCGGCTGCAAGGGCAAGTCCAGGGTGGCGATAAATCCGCCCTCGGGATGATTGGCCAGGCTCAAGCTGCCGCCATGACGTTCGGCGGCCCGGCGGGCGATGGCCAGGCCCAGCCCATGACCTTGGGCGGTTTGCCCGGGGGCGCGGTAAAACGGCTCGCCCAGTTTTTGCAGGTGTTCGGCCTCCACGCCCGGGCCGTGGTCGCGCACGCTGATCACAATGCGTTCGCCTTGGCGCTGGGCCTGGACTTCAATCGGCTGGGTGGGAGGGTTGAAGCGCTGGGCATTACGCAACAGGTTGTCCAGCGCCCGCTCGATCATATGGGGCCAGCCCTTGAGTTGCAGCGCCGGCTCGGCTTGCAGTTGCACCTGCTGCTCCGGGGCGCCGAGCTGGGCGTCCTTTTGCAGGGTCTTGAGCAGGGCGTTGAGGTCGATGTCTTCGGCGCTGGCGTTGTCGGCGTCGACCCGCGCCAGCACCAGGATCTCGCTGATCAAGGCTTCCAGGCGATCACATTCCAGGGTCAGGCGCGGCCAGAGCTTCTCCCGGGCTTCGGGCGTGGCCCGTTCCGCCAGGGCCAGAGCGATCCGCAGGCGCGCCAGGGGCGAGCGCAGTTCGTGGGACACATCGCGCAGCAATTGCCGCTGGCTGCCGATCAGGCTTTGCAGGCGAGCGCCCATGCGGTTGAAGTCGGTGGCCAGTACGCCAAATTCATCACGTCGGTCGGCCAGGCGCGCCAGGCTGTTTTGCTGGTACGTGGTCTGGCCCAGGTCATGCACTGCACCGCGCAGACGGCTGAGGGGGCGAGTGATGGACAGGGTCACCAGCAGGCTGAACAGGGTCAGCACCACCAACGCAATCGCCAGGGCACTCAAGGGCCAGAGCAGGCTGCTGCGGTGCCAGGCATCCAGCTCCGGCAGGGCGATGCGGTAGATCAGCAGGTAGGTATCGCCGGTTTTTTCACTGGTGTACTCGGCCGTCAGGCGGCGCCACGGTAGCCGGCCCTCGTGGCTCTCATGCTGGCGGGCTTCAAAGGCGGCGGCGCGGCGCGGGAAGGTGCCACGCACCACCGGGTCGCCGCTCTCGTTGAGCACCTGCACATCGACGTGGTACTGGCGTTTGCGCTGTTGCAACAAATCCTGGGCGGCGTCCTCGCCCTGGGTTTCATAACGCTGGGTCCATTCTTCGGCCAGGTTGTTGAGGCCGGGATGGCGGCTGAGAATCCAGGCGTCCTGGTTGAGCATATGCCCAAGCAGGACCGACAGCCCGGCAACCAGGGCGATAGCCAGCCAGAAACTGGCAAGGATGCGCCAGAAGAGTGAACGCACAGGAAACCCTCAAACAGGAAAAGCCCAGCGGCACGGGCCACTGGGCTGGGAGGTTGCTAACGCATTATTGCGCTTTTTGCGGTTGTTGCGCTTTCCAGGCCTGGAACTGCTGCCACTCGGCTTGACGCTCGGCGCGTTTCTTCGCCATTTCGTCGAACTTCTTCTGCTGGTCAGGCTTGAGCAAGGCGCGGATATCCGCCTGGGTTTTCTGCTTGGCGGCGGCCATTTCGTCCTTCATGGCCTTCTGGTCAGCGGCCGGGAGTTTGTCCAGGTACTTCTTGACCAGTTGTTGGCGGCCTTCCCGTTGTTCGCCCATCAGTTTGCCGATCTGCTGGCGCTGCTCGCGGGTCAGGTCCAGTTGGCTGAACGGGCCGCCTTTGCCGCGCATGCCGTGTTCACTGCCGTGGCCCGGGCCACCCATCATGTGGCCTTCAGGGCCGCCCATCGGGCCATGGCCTTCTGGCATGGCCATGGCGACGGTCGGCAGGGCTGCGGCGAACATCAGAGCGATAAGGGTCTTGCGCATGGTGTTTCTCCTTGTCTCGGTTCCGGTGAGTCCGGATGTGAGTAGATTACGAAGATCAAGGTCAGCGGCGGTCAGGGAAGGGTAAAGCTTGGGTAAAGACGGATTGGGTGGGGGCTTACAAACCTGTAGGCGCCGGGTTGCCGGCTCCTGCTGGGGATGTCAGAGGCTGTAGTAGTAGCCACGGCTGCGCAATGCAACGATCCGCGGGCGGCCGTCGGCATGCGGGCCGATTTTCTTGCGCAGGTTGCTGACGTGCATGTCGAGGCTGCGGTCATACAAGGTCAGCTTGCGCCCCAGGGCGATCTGCGCCAGCTCCTGCTTGTCCAGGGGCTCGCCCGGCTGGCGCAGCAAGGCTTCCAGCAGGCGGCTTTCGGACAGGGTGAGGGTCAGCTCCTGATGGTCGATGATCACCACACCACGCACCGGGCTGAAGCACAGGTCGCCCAGTTCCAGCTGGGTCGACACCGCCGTCGGGTGGCTGCGGCGCAGTACCGCCCGCAGGCGGGCGGTCAGTTCGCGGGGGTCGCAGGGCTTGGCCAGGTAGTCATCGGCACCCAGTTCCAGGCCGAGGATCCGGTCCAGGGGCTCGCCCCGGGCCGAGAGCATCAGTACCGGCAGCTCCGGGTGGTCGGCGCGCAATTGCTTGAGCAACTCCAGGCCGCTGCCGTCGGGCAGCATCACATCCAGCACCACCGCCGCCGGCGCGGCTTCGGCCAGGGCTTTGCGCGCGCTCACGCCGTCATGGCAAGCGCGCACCTGGAAACCTTCCTGGCTCAACCAACTGGTCAGCAGCTCACAAAGCTCCTGGTCATCATCTATCAGTAACAGCTCGCTCATGACTCACTCAATTTAGCCATTGTCGACGGCGCCGATGCCCGCCACTGGCGAAGATACCGCACAGCAGGGCGACCAGCGCAACTCCCGCACCAATCACAAACCACTGCTGCTGGTCAGTGAGCCAGCGTGGCAGGGCGCCACCTTGTGCTTCCTTGAGTTGCTGGGCCAGGCGCTGATTGTCCTGGCGCAGCCGGCTCAGTTGCGCACTCTCGCGGGCAGCATCGGCAGTCTGCAATTGTTTGCTCAGCTCTTCGCGCAGGCGTTCGCTTTCTTTCAAGCGTTGCTGCAACTCGGTGATCTGGCTGCCGGCACTCAAGGACAGGGGCGTGGAACTGCCGGTGTTCGAGGTTTCTTCAGCCTGGGCCGTAGCCCCGATCGTTAACACTGCCAACAGACACAACTGACGTAAGCGCATCGGAACTCCTGATTCCACACGAATATTCAGAACGTTGTCGGCAGGTTACCGAGAATAATGAGCGATTAGGCGTTTGCCGAGCCCAATAGGTTCAGCACCACCTCGATCAGGGCAGGACTTGTTTGAACGGTTTGACCACGACATCGGCATAGGCGCCGGCCGCCACATACGGGTCGGCCTTGGCCCAGGCCTGGGCATCGGCCAGGGAGGCGAACTCGGCGATGATCAGGCTGCCGGTGAAGCCAGCGTCCCCCGGATCATTGCTGTCGACCGCCGGGTGCGGGCCGGCGATCATCAAGCGCCCCTCGGCCTGCAGCGCCTTGAGGCGGTCCACGTGGGCCGGGCGAACGGACAGGCGTTTTTCCAGGGAGTTGGCGACGTCGGTGGCGATGATGGCGTAGAGCATGTCAGTCCTCGGTTTTTGGCGTGGTGGGGTCGGTGTCATGCAGATGGCGCGACAGGTAGATACCCTGGGCAACCAGGAACACCACGGTCATGCCCAGGCTGCCGAACACCTTGAAGTCGACCCAGTAGCTCTGGAAGGTAAAGGCCACGAACAGGTTGGCCGCGCCACAGAACAGGAAAAACCCGATCCAGGCGATATTCAGGCGGGTCCAGATCGGCTCCGGCAGGCTCAGGGCGTGGCCCATGATCCGCTTGATCAACAGGCGATCACCAATGAAGTGGCTACCGATAAAGGCCAGGGCAAACAGCCAGTTGACCACCGGGGCTTTCCATTTCAGGAAGGTCTCGCTGTGGAAGGCCAGGGTCAGGCCGCCAAAGACCAGGCAGGCGATCAGGGTCAGCCACTGGCTTTTTTCCAGCTTGCGCTGGGAGATGAAGATCGCGCCGTAGACCACCAGGGAGCTGATGATCAGCACCGCCGTGGCGCTGTAGATGCCGCCGAACGACAGCTCATGGCCGCCGATATCAAGGACCCGTGGATCGGTTTTGAAAACGATGAAGAACAGCAACAGCGGGATGAAGTCGATGAATTGTTTCACAGTAAGAGCCAGAAGCTGGATGTGGCGGCATAATACCAAACATCCTTGGTAGCGAAAGCGCCAGCTGACTTGAGGTTACACACTTCCGTGAATGTTGATTTGCACTGCCACAGCACGGCCTCCGACGGCGCCCTGGCGCCCGCGGTACTGGTTGCGCGTGCGTTTGAAAAAGGCGTGCGAGTCCTGTCGCTGACTGACCACGACACCCTCGAAGGCCTGGAAGAGGCGCGTAGTGCCGCCACGGCCCTGGGGATGCATCTGGTCAATGGCGTCGAATTGTCCTGCACCTGGGGCGGCGCGACCATTCATGTCCTGGGCTACGGTTTTGACGTCACGGCCCCGCCATTGGTGGCGGCCATTGCCAATTTGCACGATGGCCGCTGGCTGCGGTCCGAAGAAATAAGCCGCAAACTGGCGCTCAAGGGCATGCCCAACGCGCTGGAGGGCGCCCGAGCGATCCAGCAGGAGCTGGGCGACAGCGGCAACGCGCCGGCCCGTCCGCATTTTGCCGACTGGATGGTGCGTGAAGGGTTCGTCAAGGACCGCGCCGAAGCGTTCCGCAAATGGCTGGGCGCCGGCAAGCTGGGGGACGTCAAGCTGCACTGGCCGACTCTGGAGGACACGGTTGCCACGTTGCGTGCTTCCGGGGCCTGGGTCAGCCTGGCGCACCCCTGGCATTACGATTTTACCCGCAGCAAGCGTCGCAAGCTGATAGGCGACTATATTCAAGCGGGTGGCCACGCCATCGAAGTGGTCAATGGGCATCAACCCGCCGAACAGGTTGGCAGCCTGGCGATTCTTGCCCGTGAATTTGGTCTGCTGGTCAGTGCCGGCAGTGATTTCCATGGCCCAGGCGGCTGGTCGGAGATCGGCGAATATCGCCCGGTCCCGGAAGACTTGCCGCTCCTGTGGGGGCGATTCAAGCATGACCCCATTACCGCCACCGTCTGAACAGGTAGAGAACGTGAGTCAATTTTTCCAGATTCACCCGGAAAACCCGCAAGCGCGGCTGATCAAGCAGGCCGTGGAGATCATTCGAGGCGGCGGCGTGGTGATCTACCCCACGGATTCCTCCTACGCCATCGGTTGCCAGATCGGCGACAAGAACGCCGTGGAGCGCGTAAGACGCCTGCGCGAACTGGACAAGAATCACAACTTTGCGCTGATCTGCAGCGACCTGTCGCAATTGGGCCTGTTCGCCAAAGTCGATACCGGCACTTTCCGCCTGCTCAAGGCCCATACGCCGGGGCCGTACACCTTTATTCTGAATGCCACCCGCGAGGTGCCGCGCCTGTTGCTGCACCCG
>LNAP01008456.1_pt1 | contig 10556 bp, 9 predicted proteins | sample 602601 | NCBI WGS metagenome assembly LNAP01 (sample SAMN02440304, study PRJNA202911) | soil metagenome | biome: Subtropical and temperate rainforests or woodlands; isolation source: soil samples (1 kg each in a 20% v/v slurry with milli Q water) were... ...
AGAAGAACGAACAGACACAGCGCTAGAGCGAATGGTTTGATGCCCAGTGCGGCCAGCTTGTCGAGGCGTGTCTCGTACCCCAAAGCCGACATGGCCATGGTCAGAGCGACCTGCCCCGCCAACACGAGTCCACCGTGTAGCGAGGCCGGTAGACGCACCGCGCTGTTGAAGCCGACCATGGCCAGAAAGCCGAGTGCGAACCAGGGAATCGTTAAGCTGCCACGCTCGGTGCGAACTGCATCAGTACGCCGTCGTATCCACCACTGACCGATCAGCAGCAGGAAGGGGACCAGTAGCATGACGCGCACCAGTTTGACGATCACGGCAGTGGCCAGCGCGTTCGGCCCGACCGCATCGCCCGTGGCAACCACTTGTGCCACTTCGTGAATCGTGGCGCCTATGTACACTCCAAACTGGTCTTCGCTCATGCCCGTATGCGGGTAGAGCAACGGATAAACGAGCATGGCCAGTGAGCCGAACAGCACTACGGTTGCCACGGCCATGGACGTCGCAGCGGGGCGCGCACGAATCGCCGCTTCGGTCGCCAAGACTGCAGCCGCCCCGCAGATCGCGCTGCCGGCACAGGTGAGCAGCGTGGTCTCGCGATCGATTCCGAACACTCGGGTGCCTAGCTGATACCCAACCAGCACTACAGTCCCGATTACGAGAACGTCCAGCAATAGAATCGACGGCCCAAGCGCCGCGATCTGCTGCAGGGTCAGCGAGAGGCCGAACAGCACGATGCCGCCTCGCAGCAGCCAGCGTGTCGCGAAACATACGCCCGGTCGTACCGCCGGCGCCATCCGTTCGAAACCCGGCAGGTTACCGGCGATCAGCCCGAGCAAAAGCGCAAAGACCAAGGGGCTGAACCCGGTCTCGTGCAGAACTGGTATCGATTTCAGGCCATAGCCGGCTACCGTCAGAAACCCACAGAGCATTAGCCCTTGCCACATAGCCGCTCTCCTTTTGGCGCTTGTCGGTGGCCCTAGGTTAGGTGCAAGGTAAGTGACTTGTGAAAACGGTTATAACGATATAACTATTCGGAAAGGGCGCTATGCATCCGGGAATTAGCTTTCGCCAGCTACAAGTTTTCGTGGCCGTGACCCGCGCCGGCACGGTCGGCGCGGCTGCACGGGGGCTGAGCCTGTCGCAGTCGGCCACCAGCCAGTCGCTGGCTGACCTTGAGAAGCATCTGGGCGTGCCACTTTTCGAACGGGTTGGCAAACGTCTGCAGCTGAACGAGCTGGGCAGTCGGCTGCTACCGAAGGCCGAACACTTGCTCCATGATCTGAACGCCTTCATCGACGCCGCACGCGAGCCGGATGGCGAACTGCAGGGAACGCTGACCGTTGCGGCCAGTGCGACCATCGGAACCTACCTGCTGCCGGAGTTGGCAGGGCGATTCAGCGAGCAGCATCCTGCGGTAGACCTGCAGGTACGGCTTCGCAATACCGGCGAGGTGATCGCCGACCTGTCGCGCCTCGAGGCTGACCTCGGTTTGATTGAAGGGCAGTGCTGCGACCCCAAGCTCAAGTCCGAATTCTGGAGGCATGACGAGATGGTGGTGGTCTGCAATCCGGCTCACCCCCTCGCGTCGCGAGGTCGGCTGTCTCACGCGGACATTCCGATGGAGAACTGGATCCTCCGTGAGCCCGGCTCCGGTTCGCGAGCGGTGTTCGAGGCGGCCGTCCGCCCGCTCGCTCAACGCATCAGGGTGCGAATGGAGCTGAGTCAGCATGAGGCGATCAAGCAAGCGGTGCGTGCCGGCTTCGGGCTGGGCTGCCTGTCTCGGCTGAGCGTCGCCGGTGAGTTGGGGCGTGGTGAACTGGTTGCACTGGCGACCGATCTGCCACTGAACCGTACGTTCTCGCTTGTCTGGCACCCTGACCGCTATCGCAGCCCGCTTTGGCAGGCTTTCAAAGTGTTTTTGCAGGAAGAGCGTTTGGGCGGATCGCGTTCGGCTACGAACGCTAAATTCGACGTTCGCAACGAGGGCTGAAGGCGGGGGCTCCGTATGGCCGAGCCCGTGGTTGGGCAGCTTGGCCGCTCCCCTGGCTGATCTTCGTTGCTGCACCGGCGTAACGCTGGCCGGCGCGACGGACCAGGTATTCGGTGAGCAGCGGAATGGATTGATACTGACCTGTCTCTAGCGAAAAGTGGCCCTCCGTGAGCGCCGGTCCAGGCAAAACATGAGAAATACTTCGCAATACCTCGCGCTTGTGGCGTGACGCTTCGCCTCACTAGAGTAGCGGGGTGACACCGGGCCCCTCTGGCGGTTTCGTACCGCGATGTCGGAGTCACAGTCGTTTTGACTATGACTGAAAGGAGGGGCTCGATGACTGCCCTAGAACCGTTTCTCCTTGCCGAATTTCTCGGCACGGCCACTTGGCTGTGGCTGGTTTTCATCGCCGTTGTGGTGTCGCTGCTCGCCTTCGATCTGGGAGTCCTTCACCGGGACAATCACGAAATCGGCGTGCGCGAGAGCCTGCTGCTGTCGGCGGGCTACATCAGCGCCGGTCTGCTGTTCGGCCTGTGGGTGTATTTCCAGAAGGGCAGCGATGCCAGCATGGATTACCTGACCGGCTTCCTCATCGAGAAATCGCTGTCGATGGACAACGTCTTTCTCATGGCCACCATCTTTGGCTTCCTGGCGATTCCGCGGCAGTACCAGCACAAGGTGCTGTTCTGGGGAATCATGGGCGTGCTCGTGCTGCGGGCGTTGATGATCGGTCTGGGCGCGACCCTGATCCACGAATTCAGCTGGATTCTCTACGTGTTCGGGCTCTTCCTCGCCGTGACCGGTCTGAAGATGCTGTTCAGCAAGGTTGATGATCACCCGGATCTCGAGCGCAACCTGCTGGTCAGGTTTCTGCGCAAGCATCTGCGGGTCACGAACACACTGCACGAGCAGCGCTTCTTCGTGCGTCAGCCCGACGCGACGGGCAAGCCCGTGCTGTGGGCGACGCCGCTGTTCCTCGCGCTGATCCTGATCGAGTGTGCCGACCTGGTCTTCGCGGTCGACAGCGTCCCGGCGATTTTCGCCATTACCCAGGATCCGTTCATCGTCTATACGTCGAACATCTTCGCCATCCTCGGGCTTCGGGCGCTCTATTTCGCGCTCGCCGCGATGATCCATCGCTTTGCGTACCTGAAATACGCACTGGCGCTGGTACTGGTGTTCATCGGCGCGAAGATCTTCCTGGTAGGCATCATCGGCAAGATTCCGTCGGTTATCTCCTTGAGTGTGACCGTGGCATTGCTGGCCGGAGGCGTCATCGTGTCGATGTACAAGACCCGGAACGTGCAGCCCGATGGCACGGTGGCTGACGACGGAGCGCGCTGAGCGCGGCGGCGAGCAGTGACAGAGCCGTGCCGCTGATCGAATGAGCGCTTCGGTTTGCTGAACGACCAGCGTGGAGCCGAGTTCGTCGCACGGCTCCAGCTGACGGCGTCCACTTGGATATCAAGAACGTCGGGAGTCGCGGGCACGGCCTTCGGGGTGGTCAGCATTCCTCGCAGCCCACGACTTTTCTCGATGTGCTGCGGGCGACCTCAAGGCTAAGCCGGTCTGGACGGAGGCGGATTGCGGCGCGCGTCGTTGCAAAATTCGTTTCGGTGACTAAGATAGTAATCGATTACTATCTTTTGAGCGGCTCATGGACAATCCTTCGAAACATCTCCCCGCTGACGAGCGTCGCGCTGTAACGATCGAGGCGGTCGTGGAACTCGCTGGGTCGAACAATCCCAGCGAGATCACCACCGCCGCGATTGCCAAGCACATGCATGTAACCCAGGGCGCGCTGTTTCGGCACTTCGCGAACAAGGACGCCATCTGGCAGGCGACGATGGAGTGGGTGGCCGAACGGCTGCTCACGCGCATAGACCGTTCGGCTCGTGGCATCGAGTCCGCGCTCGAGGCGATGGAAGCGATGTTCATGAGTCACGTCGACTTCGTGGCCGAGCATCCGGGTGTGCCGCGCATGATCTTCGGCGAACTTCAGCGCGCTGAATCGTCGGCTGCCAAGCGCATGGTGCAGACGTTGATCAGGCGTTATGCCGAGCGTTTGCAGGTGCTGATCGAGAAGGGCAAAGCCAACGGCGAGCTGGCTGCCGAACTGGATGACGAGGCCGCGGCGATGCTTTTCATCGGCACGATCCAGGGGCTGGTGATGCAGTCGATGCTCGATGGCGATATGCAACGAATCCGCCGCGATGCACCGCGCGTTTTCGCGGTCTATCGGCGTGGCATCGAGGCTGCCGTATGAAGCGACCGATCCTGCACCGCCGCGCGCTGGTACTGCTGGCGGTCGTGGTGCCTTTGGCTGGTCTGTTCGGCTATGTGGCGTTGCGTTCCGGTCCTCTCGCACCCGTTGCGGTGACGGTCGCGGCGGTAGAGTCGCGCCCGCTGGCGCCGGCACTGTTTGGCATCGGCACCGTGGAGGCGCGCTACACCTACAGGATCGGTCCCACCTCCACCGGGCGTCTGCTGCGCCTCGCCGTGCAGGTCGGTGATCGTGTCATTGCAGGACAGGTGATCGGGGAAATGGACCCGGTGGACCTCGACAAGCGGATTGCTGCGCAGGCATCGACCGTCAACGCTGCCGAGGCGGCCTTGCGTGAGGCGCAACAGCGACAGAGCTACGCCAGCACCCAGGCTGGACGCTACACACGACTGTACGAGGCGCGGGCGACCAGCGAGGAGAATGCTGCAACGAAGCGTCACGAGCTGCGGATAGCCGACGCAGCCTTGACTGCTGCCGAAGAACAGCTGGCGCGCGCCAGGGCTGATCGGGAAGTCCTGTTGGCGCAGCGCGCGGATTTGCGCCTGATCGCTCCGGTGGACGGCCTGGTGGCTGAGCGAACGGCTGATCCCGGCTCGACGATCGTCGCCGGGCAGGCCGTGGTGAACGTCATTGATCCGGGCAGCTACTGGATCAATGTTCGCTTTGACCAGGTCGGTGCCGCCGGCTTGGCGCAGGATCTGCCGGCTCGGGTCGTGCTGCGCTCGCGTGGCGGCCAGGCGCTGCAAGGTCGGGTGCTTCGGGTCGAGCCGATGGCCGATGCGGTAACCGAGGAGCTGCTGGCCAAGGTGGTCTTCCAGACGATGCCTGGACCGCTGCCGGCGGTGGGGGAGCTGGCAGAGGTCACGGTCGACATGCCCGCGCTGCCTGCCACGCTGGTCATTCCGAACGCCGCGATCAGGCGTGACCACGAGACCACAGGTGTCTGGCAGCTCATGGAACGGGGCTTGCGATTTGCGCCGGTCCGCCTTGGAGCCGCCGACCTCGATGGCTATGTGCAGGTTGCGGCAGGCCTCGAGCGCGGCGACCAGATCGTGGTGTATAGCGAGAAGGCGCTGGCGGCGCACCATCGCGTGCAGGTCGTCGAGCACATCGTGGGCGCGCCGAGATGATCAGTCTCGCCGGGCGCGACATCCTGCATGCCTGGGGCAAGTTCGTCTTCACCGGGGTGGGTCTGGGCCTGCTGATCGGTGTCACGCTGGTCATGGCCGGGCTGTATCGCGGTATGGTCGATGACGGCAAGGTGCTGCTGGACAACAGCGGCGCCGATCTGTGGGTCGTGCAACAGGACACCTTGGGGCCATACGCCGAATCATCCAGCATCCACGACGACCTGTACCGCACGATCCTGGCCATGCCGGGCGTTTCCCAGGCAGCGAATGTCACCTACCTGACCATGCAGGTGCGCAAGGGTGCGAGCGATGTCCGCGCGATGGTGGTCGGTATCGCGCCGGGCTCGCCAGGCGTGACACCGGGCTGGCCGGCCTACCTGGTCGCAGGGCGCCAGATCACCCGAGGCCACTACGAGGCGGTGGCCGATGTCGCCACCGGGTTCCAGCTGGGAGACCGGCTGACGATTCGCCGCAATCAATACACGGTCGTAGGCCTGACCCGGCGCATGGTGTCCTCCAGCGGCGATCCGATGGTGTTCATTGCGCTCAAGGATGCGCAGCAAGCCCAGTTCCTCAAGGACAACGATGCGATCTGGCAGGAGCGTCGTCGCACCGCGGCCGATCCCGAGCTCAATCGCCCCGGTGCGCCGGACATCCTCGGAACCGTCAACGCGCTGCAGGTCGCCAATCCCTACGTCAACGCTGTGCTGGTCACACTGAAGCCCGGGCATTCGGCGGATGGGGTGGCCGACTCCATACGCCGCTGGAAGCGCCTGACCGTATACACCCGCGATCAGATGGAGCAGATCCTCGTCGGCAAGCTGATCGCGACGTCGGCCAAGCAGATCGGCATGTTCCTGGTGATCCTGGCCATCGTCAGCGCCGCGATCGTGGCGTTCATCATCTATTCGCTGACGATGGACAAGATTCGCGAGATTGCCGTGCTCAAGCTCATCGGCACGCGCAATCGCACGATTGCCGCGATGATCCTGCAGCAGGCGATAGCGTTGGGGGTGATCGGCTTTGCAGTGGGCAAGATCAGCGCGACGTTCTCCGCGCCGGTGTTTCCAAAGTACGTGCTGCTGATTCCGCGCGACTCCATTGCCGGCTTCCTCGCTGTCCTGGCGATCTGCGTGCTGGCCAGCCTGGTTGCCATCCGTATCGCGCTCAAGGTTGATCCGGCGCAGGCCATAGGAGGCTGACATGGCAGGCAACGGCATTCGCATCGAGCGGCTGAGCAAGCGCTATGGCGAGGGCGACACGGCGGTGTTCGCCTTGAAAGACGTGAACATGCATGTCGCACCCGGCGAGGTGGTGGGGTTGATCGGCCCCTCGGGGTCGGGCAAAAGCACGCTCCTCAAATGCCTGGGCGCGGTCATTGAACCCACGACCGGGCGGATGACCCTGGGCGACGACGTGATCTACGACGATGGCTGGAGTGTCAGCGACCTGCGCGCCCTGCGTCGGGACAAGATCGGCTTCGTGTTCCAGGCACCGTACCTGATCCCCTTCCTCAATGTGACCGACAATGTGGCGTTGCTGCCGATGCTGGCCAACGTACCCAACGCCGAGGCCCGGCGCCGCGCGCTCGACCTGCTGGGCGCACTGGATGTCCGGCATCGGGCCAATGCCGTGCCCTCGCAACTGTCCGGCGGCGAGCAACAGCGCGTGGCGATAGCCCGTGGCCTGGTCAATCGTCCGCCGGTGATCCTGGCTGACGAGCCGACCGCGCCGCTGGACAGCGAGCGCGCGATGGCGGTCATCCGCATCCTCAACGAGATGGCGCGCTCCTTCGAGACGGCGATCATCGTCGTCACGCACGATGAGAAGATCATTCCGACCTTCAAGCGCATCTACCATATTCGCGATGGCGTGACCCACGAAGAAGCTGGCGAGGGGCGGGCGTACTAAATCGTATGCCCACATAAGGGTGATTGCCTTGCTAGACATTGCACGCCTACGCCTGCTTTCGGCCGAACGCCGTTTAGCTGGTGCGGTTGGTGGCGTGCGAGTGATGCTTCGAAACGCTACCGCGTTACAGGCCGGACATGCTGCCAAGTCCAGCACAACCATGCACCTAGCCCGGCGAGCGGCGCGGATCGTTGCGACGCGGGTAAGTGCGTTCCTCGGAGAACTGGCCGCTGCGCTTGCGAACCTTGACCGAGCCTGTCTTGCCCTGCATGAGTTCTGCAGCGGCTCGAAGAATGTCGGCTTTCTTGCGCGCTTTTTTCAACACGTTGTCCGAGCCCTGCTCGACCAGGACCCAGCCGTCTTCACTCGGATTGATGAAGTAGGTTTGCATGTTCGCTCCTATGACTGTTCGCCTTGTTTGGTGCAGCCATGGAGCCGGAGTTCCCTTTTTTGCGTTCTGTCGATCAGTCCCGCCAGGGCTGTTCGGGCGCAACCGAACTCGCTGCGATGAACCGTGGATCGCTGGGGGAGGGAAGATGGCAATGGGCCCCGCTGATGGCGGGGCCGGGGGACTGGTCGTTAGTTGACCGCGTCCTTGAGCGTCTTTCCAGGCTTGAAGGTCGGAACCTTCGCTGCAGCGATCTGAATATCCTTGCCGGTCTGGGGATTGCGTCCGGTTCGGGCGGCGCGCTCTTTTACCGAGAACGTGCCGAAGCCTACGAGACTCACATCCTCGCCCTTGGCCATCTGGACCTCGATGGTCGTCTGGAGAGCCTCGAGTGCTTTCTTGGCATCGACCTTGGACAGGTCGGCTGCAGCGGCGATGGCCTCGATCAACTCGGTCTTGTTCATGTGTTACTCCGCGGGAATTGAAGACAGCGCAAGGATAGAGGGGGCACCTGCGGCTGACCATGCCCTTTCTCGCTAATTGCTGCGGAATTCGTCCCACGATGCCGCCGTCGGCTCACCTTCAGTAGCTGGACGACTCGTGAGCCTCGAAGCATTAACTGATGTCAGATTTTTACCTGTGCGCCGAGCTCAATCACACGGTTAACAGGCAGCTGGAAGTAACTCATGCTGCTATTGGCGTTTTTCTGTAGGAAAGCGAACAGACGCTTCGGCCACGTCACAAGGCCCATTTGACGAGGTGCAATGACTGTCTCGCGGCTAAGGAAGTAAGTAGTGCGCATCGGCGCAAAATCCAACCCTTCGATGTTGCACAAGCGCAAGGCCTCCGGCACGTTAGGCTCTTCCATGAAGCCAAAATGCAGAAGCACGCGGAAGAATCCGTCTCCGTAACATGCCACCTCGTAGCGCGATTCCTCGTCGACTCGGGGTACATCTTCACTCAAGACCGTCAGCAGTACGATCTGCTCGTGCAGAACCTTGTTATGCAGCAAGTTGTGCAGCAATGCGTGCGGCACGGCATCGGCACGTGCGGTGAGGAAGATAGCCGTACCCTCGACACGGTGTGGGGGTTGCAGACGAATGCTGCTCAGGAATGACTGCATCGGCAGGGCCGTTTCGTCCAGCTGTTCCAGCAACCTGTTTTTGCCCCATTTCCAGGACGTCATCAGAACGAACAGCGCCACACCCGCGATTACCGGGAATGCGCCGCCCTGAAAGATTTTCGGCACGTTCGCACTGAAGAACATTGCATCGACAATCAGGAAGCCAGCCAGGACCGGTATTGCCAGCCAGCGTGGCGTTTCCCAGAGCAAAAGCATTACAGCCGCCACCAGTACGGTATCGATCAGCATGGTGGTGGTCACGGCTACGCCGTAGGCCGCCGCCAGCGCCCCAGAGGAGCCAAAACCGATTACCAGCAGCACCACGGCCACCATCAGGGCCCAATTCACCACGCCGATGTAGATCTGCCCCTGGGCCGCGCTGGAGGTGTGTTGCACCTGCATGCGCGGAATGTAGCCAAGCTGAATGGCTTGTCGGCTTAGCGAAAAAGCCCCCGAGATCACTGCCTGGGAGGCAATGATTGTCGACAGGGTGGCCAAGGCGATCATCGGCAGCAGTGCCCAGGCCGGCGCGAGCAGGTAAAAGGGATTGCGCGCCGCTTCGGGATTTTCCAGCAGTAGTGCGCCCTGGCCGAAGTAGTTGAGCACCAGTCCCGGTAGAACCAGCGAGAACCATGCCCTGACGATCGGTTTGCGCCCAAAATGGCCCATGTCTGCATAAAGCGCTTCAGCGCCGGTCAGCGCCAGCACCACGGCACCGAGGATGGTGATGCCGATGCCGGGATGCGCGACAAAGAAGTTGAATGCCCACCAGGGATTGACCGCCTGCAGAACTTCGGGGCGCGCAACGATGCCCTTGATACCAAGCAGCCCCAGCATGCTGAACCACAACACCATGACTGGCCCAAACAGGATGCCGATTCGTGCCGTGCCGTGTTTCTGAATCAGAAACAGCCCCACGAGCAACACAACGGTGGTTGGTATCACCCAATGCCCAACGCCAGGCAGGGCGACTTCGAGTCCCTCGACTGCAGAGAGCACGGAAATCGCCGGGGTGATCATGCTGTCGCCATAGAACAGGGCCGTACCAAACAAACCAAGTAGCAGCAGCACCCCACTCAAGCGGGGGTACGCAGATGTGGCACGACGCGCCAATGTCGTGAGCGCCATGACGCCGCCTTCACCACCGTTGTCGGCGCGCAGCATGAACAGCACGTACTTGAGCGAAACCACCCAGACGAGCGACCAGAGGATGAGCGAAAGGATGCCTAGAACGCCATCAATATCGGCTCTGACCCCGTAATGGCCGGCGAAAACCTCTTTCAGCGTATAGAGAGGACTGGTGCCAATGTCGCCGTACACAACCCCTACAGCCGCTACCACCAAGCCGGTGGAAGACGAATAGACACCGCTGTCGTTCACCGTTGCAGTCTGGGAAATCACTCTAGCCTCGGCATGTTGCACTCGCGCGCAGACGCGCTTTCAATTGGCCTGCTGTGCAAGCCAACGCATGCTGCCGATTGTCTCTGGGTGCCGCGAGAGGTGCCGTAAAAAGAGCGTAAAAAATGATCGCGCGTTAGCTGGCGCTGAAGCGGCGTGATGTACGCCCCATGGGATGGACTCCGGGGGGCAGCGCCGCCGCGGGGTTCGATGATTTCTCGATACTAGGACGTCAGCAAGCGATAACCGACGCCGGCTTCCGTGACGATAAATCGAGGCGCTGCGGGATTGTCTCCAAGCTTCTGGCGTAGATGGCCCACCAC
>LNAP01006039.1_pt1 | contig 10555 bp, 10 predicted proteins | sample 602601 | NCBI WGS metagenome assembly LNAP01 (sample SAMN02440304, study PRJNA202911) | soil metagenome | biome: Subtropical and temperate rainforests or woodlands; isolation source: soil samples (1 kg each in a 20% v/v slurry with milli Q water) were... ...
CGTCATCATTTGAAGCCATTTTTAGTGACAAACTACTCAAAGTCTGTTGAAGAAATTTGGTGGTGACTGGGTGTCACAAACGTGTAGTTTCGTATCCAATTTAAGGAATGAAAATGTCACTCTTCAGTTTGCGACAAAATTGTCACGCAAAAAAATGTTCTATGCCACTTGTCGCATTTGTCACATTTGCAATTTAAGAAACAGCCTAAAAAACAGTTGGCTGATCTAGGAATCCGTTGGTATCAAATGTTGTCAGCTCGTTCATTGCGCCAAATTCCCAGAGTGGTCAACGTACCCAAGCGTAAGATCTTTACGTCGGTTCCATTTTTAAAGAAAGAGAATGTCCCTACTTTTGGCTTGGTGACAGGTCTTGTGGCGCTTTCTGTGCAGTTGGTTTTGTTATATCCGTGGCATTTTACTCTTTCCAAGCAGTTCGATGCCCTTCAGGTAATGAACTTTGATTTTTATTTTTATGTTTAATCTCAAAATTGGCTGAACAATATATCGACAAACGCTGCAGGAGAAAGTCCTTCAAGTGGAGGCTGAATCGGTGAGGGTTGCTGCGAAGCTGGACGAGGTGATGAAGCTCGAGGTGGAGGTCAAGGCTAAAGAACGCGTTATTATGGAGGCTTCCGAGAGAATCCTGCATAGTCAGACCACCACCCAGGAGAAGGTCGACGCACTGATCAAGTTGACTCATGAGAAGCGCGAGAGAGTGGCAAGAAAAGATTAGAAAACTGCCAATCTTACACAGTATACAAAAAGATGGACGAATGTTTTAGAGTATAATGTTATATAAACGTATTGTGTCAGTTTACACACTTTCTAGAGTTAACTTAAGCACGATAAAATCTATTGCAATGTTTTAAAATTTACATGTATTGGTTGATGGTTTGAATACGTTACTCAAACTTTAACGTGCAGCTGACGGAACATCATCTACACTCACACCTTCACTGACGTGTAAATTATCAAACCGACTACTTCCAAGTTCACTTGCATCATTACCATTTTCCACCTTTCCTTCCACCAGACCGGTCACATCGCTCTCAACGATCCTCCTCACACTCGTGTTCAAAATAACCCTATCGTGCTCTAGCTCCAGGACCGTAAACACATAACCTGCAAACAGTATATTGTCCCCGGTACTAGGAATACGTCCGGCAACCGCGCAGAGCAGGCCGCTAAGGGTTGTTTCTCCATAACCGGCTTCTTCAATGTCGGTTTCTATGTCGATATCCAGGGCATCGCATACATCGTCCAGTTCTGTCCATCCTACATAAAGGTCAAGATAAATAAGGATGAAAATTATTTTAAAACAATAAAAATATGTGTCATAAAAGAGGACGCACTGCAGTTGTTGTGATCTCTATGGCACTGAAAAAAGAAAGAAGACAAGAAAACAACCAACCTTTGATTTCGAACACTTCATTGCTGATCTTGGTGATCGTGGTTCGATCCTCAGCCAAGTCTTCACTGTCATTTTCATCGTATATTTCGCCAACGACTTCTTCCAGAAGATCTTCCAGGGTCACTAACCCCGCCGTACCACCGTACTCGTCGAGGACAACGGCTAAATGATACCGGTCGCGCCTGGTAAAAGGACAATGACAATATGCTTGAGAAAGAATGAAAAAGTACAAAATGTATGCAACATGGACGAAACCAATTGAGGATAGTCACAATGAACCTAAAAAGTAACGGAAAACTTTTGGGCACTACTAAAACAAACCATGGTGTCATCCTATGCATAATACTTACTTCATCATCTGCAACGCAGTCCAGCAGGTCATACTGTCCGGAATGTGTAACGGTCGCTCCATTAAATTTCCCGCCGTAAGACTGGTCCAATTGGCCATCATCTGCGGCCGATAGTGGGCATTAGTAGGAGCATTTAGTATATCAGGCACTACACTAGAAGCAGGAATAGTGTTTAGCTTTTGGGTGGACTTGGTAGTTTTTGACTTTCCCGTGCGGATTTTGTTCGTGTTACGTAGTGAGTAGGTAGTACCGTCTTCGTTAAGATTCATACAATCGAGTAGCCGTTTGCATACGACGACACCGCAGATACTATCGATAGTGCCTTTGTAGATAGGAATACGACTATATTTAGTGAGTACTGCGGTACTTAGCACTGTTGTAGCACTGGCATCCATCGGCAACGCGACGATATCCACCCTCGGCTGCATAATCTTATCCACGGTATTGTCCGGTAAGTCTAAAACCGCTCGGATCATAGCGCCCGCTTCGACTTTGATCCCTGACGTCATTTCTGCCTGTTCGGTCACTGAACGAAGCATATCACTGGACACACTCTCGTCTTCGGTGTTGCTGAACCCAAAATAGTTCACCACAAAGTTGTTGACATTGTTGATTGAGGTGGTGACTGGGGAGACTAGTCGTGACAAGCGGCTCACCATCGGGAGAAATAGTTGAGCCACTCGCTTGGGATTTGCAACCGCGACCGAGGTAGGTACGAGCTCCTCAAAGAACAGTTGAAACATTGTTAACAGCGTGGTGATAACGATCTGCGAGGTAGGGAACAGACTCAGCGCAGTGCCCATAATTAATGGCGTCTTGTAGATACTCGCTGCGGTGGTAAAGAGCAAAATAGCAATACGTATCGACGCAATCTGTGCAGGCAAAGTAATAAACGCTGACTTTGGCCCTTCTTCTTCTGCAATCTCCTTAATCTTCCACAGTGATAGTTTGGTAATGGCTGTTTCCGTGGCTGCAAATATGATTGATACAATGGTGAGTGTGGACCACAACAATATCGCTTGTGATGGTGTAGGTGCGGCTGGTGCATGTTGTAGGGTAGTGGCGCTACTTGCAGCAGCAGCAGCGGTTGCAATAAGCCCTAACAACACACGTTTGTGCTGAAGAAAACTTTGAGCCAAAGGTTCACCTGCGCGTTTGAAATCCCCTGGTGCTCTAGCACGTAGAGTGTGTTGGGCAAGACTTAAACGGTTCGCCAATGGAACGACGGCTTGCACGGATTGGCCTGCATTCAAACTAAAACTCATCAAGGATGATTGCGCCTGAGAGCATAATTGAAAATCCAATGGACAAGACTTCTGAAGTTGGCGCTTTACTGGTATGCATATTGATTGCAACGGTCGGAAAGTACCGACCTTTTGGATGGAATTCATTGATCGCAAGAAAGCAAACCCGAACCCAATATACCCACAAAGAAGAAAACCGACAAGGTACCATGTTAGAATCCTCCTCAACATCATCAAGACTGCCGTTTTTGCAATGGACCAGTGGAGTTTGCTGATCAGCCAGCTGGTTCACAGTTTGAAAGTGCGAAGTGATGGACGATGGTGACAAAAATGATAAAACCCATGTTATAGACACAATTTATCTTATAAAACCACGTTAATGGCATGGGTAGAAATAATAAACCTGCACATTGAAGTTTCATGACTTCCAACCCGACAGGAATACTTTTCAATGCTCCTCCGGTCGGGATTACAACTGAAGTATATTGTACATATCGGATCACGGTTGGTGCCTAAGTTTGTTCAGTTCTCAGCAGCAACATCAATGCATTCCGAAGGACAAGCGACAATGGAGATGGATCAAATACCCGAAGGATTCAAAGCTTACAAGCGAACACCAGTATTCACGTCTGAGAATGTGCCAAAAACACTACTGCATCGACACAATACCAAAGGTGGTTCTTGGGGAAAGATTCACGTTAGCAAAGGAAGCTTGGAGTACCTTATATTCGGGCCACCCGAGCGTGTGTTCATTCTAACCCCTGACACACCCGGTATTATCAAGACGATGGAATATCACAAAGTTAAATTGCTAGACCCAGAGACTGAATTCCATGTTGAGTTTTATGCTGAGAATCCGGAGGAAGCGCAAGCACCGAAACACGTTCCAACCGAACCTATCGTCGAACCTAGTTAAACATCGCATTATTTGTTTTAGGATAGTATCGGGTTGTGCAAAATGTTTTTACCTTTGTATATAAGAAGAAAAAGTGTACATTCACAACGTGTACATTCGTTGTGTACCACACCGTCATTAAAAAAATATTGAAGGAGCTGACTTTCAAGTATTTGAACAGGTCGGAAAACGAACAACCATGCCCAACGACTTGGTTTTGGTGCAACAGAAACAAAACCATAATACTTTGGTCAGCTCAATTCTTATTATACATTACTTTTCAAGGTGCTAGAAACATGCAATCAAAACAAAAGAATTTTACTTGTCAATCCAGTACTGCTTGTTGGCAGAGTCCACAAACACTCTCGCGTATTCCTCATCATCCGGAACATTCGACATATCAATGTTGATTCTGCGCTTGGACACACCCTCAGGAATGCCGTTGGGATACAGAGCAACGGGCTGGAAGGAAGGGTTGCGCATGAAAAGAGTGCCACCGGGCATGTACGGAGCGATATAAGGATCAGGGTGGTGATGCTTCTCCAGTCTTTCTCTTGCCTCTCTCATAAGACGAGCGATTCTAGCAGGCTCTGTGGCAAAAAATAATGTTATAACAAAGGAAAGAAGGAATAAGTCTAAAAATATTCTAAGCACTCAAAAGAAACTAATTGCTCGCATGCAAAGAAAAAGGTGCCTTACCGGTGTGATTCTTGTTCTGGTTGAATTCCTCTCTAATCTTTAATGCTTCCTCATTAAAAACTTCTCTGTTCTCAGCCCAACTGTTTACCAACCGCAGAGATCTGGAATAGAACATAATAATGTGCGCACGATATAAGTGATGAAATTCATGAAGAAGGCATGGCGGCCGGTCAACTTTTGCATACCTGCGATACATTCTCATCACCTCCTGCTTATGAGTGAGAGTAGGCGCAAACTTATAAGCAGCGGCGGCGGCCTGGAAAGCTTGATTCATCCTGGTATCCTTTTGAGTTGAGAGAAACAACAAATGCAACGCCAGCTGCAAACGTTTTGCCCCACACATGCATCAACCCTTTCTAAACAAAGTGCCTAATATTAGACAATCTTACGGCTTGACGTACGAGAAATCAATTCCATAGAGGACAGCTTACTCACTGTCAATGCAACGATGCTATTATCTGCCCATATTAGAACTAACAGTAGTGTTTTGCCTAGCCAGCAAAAAATGCATGATAGCATATATAGAATTTGATTAATGACAAAAACTAGTAAAGACGGTTCATTTCCAACGGAACCATCGATTCAAACGAAACCGCAACGTTTTGCACCCACCGCAAACTCTCATGCAACCAGTAGGAAACTACAGCGAAGTCCAAAATTAGTCTAATATTTCAGTTTAAAGGAAGTTATCGGATTCGCAGAGATCATATATACTGTCTTATCAACGAAGCTCGCGACTTTTTGAGCAAAAATCTTCAGAACAAACGGCAAGATGTCAACGGAAACTGATCAAACGGACCAACAGCTTTCTCCCACAGAGTTCCGCCCCGCCCCGCAACACTGGCGGATCAAGCTGTACGAGTTGGAAGAACAGGGCGCTTGGATAGATAAAGGTACTGGCTTTGTGCACGTAAAAGTGGTCAGTGAATTCGGCGGTCCCGCGCTGGTGATTCGAAGTGAGGAGAACGATGGGGTCATTTTCTTCCAGTCGAAAGTCATTGCTGATGATGTTTACGAGATCCAAGGAGGTAACCAAGACTTATCTGTGTTGTACATTGTCCGTCATTATTGCTTTTTTATCTAAAAATACTTCTGCATGCCATCTTTGCGCTTGAAGAACCTTCTAATTTACCGTCCACCTTTATTTATTTATTGCAGACAACATTATCATGTGGCGGGAAGTAGATGCGAACGGTGGAATGGGCCTGGATTATGCGTTGAGCTTCCAGGAGGCCACAGGATGCACTGCCATCTGGTACGTATTTTAACATGTTCATTTCACTTTATATGTTCCCACTTCCGCAAGTCATTTGTCCTTCGAAGTATTTATTCAGGAAGGAATTGATTGACCTTGTGTTTTGTGTTCGTTTTCATTCTGTTCCTGTTCTTTTAGGGAGCAAATCAGTTCGTACCAGGCGATGCACCGAGCTCAGCAGACGCAGCAGCAGTTGAGTCAAAATGAAGAAGAGGAACACACCTTTGCCACTCCCTCGGGCGCCCCGTCAGGTCAGTCTTCGCATATTCAGTGTCCAGCATTGCTTGTTCTTTGTTGTTGATGTAATGCATTCTCTGGGGATATTCTACCTGGTTTTAACGTGGTCATATATAGGATTTTTTTCCACTTTGATGATAGGATTTTTTTGCTATTTTCCCCTTCCATTTCACCAACGTGCATATTATTCACAACTTCCATCTACTAACAGGGCTGAACGAACGGTCTAGTTTCGGAATCGGCTCAGTCCTTTCCATTCTCGACATCTCCCGCTCCCCCACGTCCTCCAGCAGGAGCAACAGTGTGTGCAATAGTTTGGGGTACAATAACAGCAGCGTGGTGCAGGTGCTGCCCGCCGAGTGCGATGAGGATAGTCTGCAACGAATCAGGTATGTTTTTATTTAATAAATTTGTTTATTATAATACGCATTTTCCATGCGTTTTTTTGTTTCAGCTGCGTTTCTACGAATTAGATAGCAAAATCGAATGTTTTACCTGAATTTGCATTATTGTTGTTTTTATATCTTTTCTTATGTAGATACAAGCTAGAGACGTTGTATCCCGCACAGAAGGAATTTGCGGTCACCCAACTGCTCCATCATGTACGCATTTCCTTTTATCTTCTCTACTTTTTCCATACTTTGTGTTCATGTCTAATTTTTCCAAGTCACGAAGTGTACAAACTCATCTTACAATGTATTTATTTGCATGTTTTTGTCATTTATTTATTACAGGACGGAGCCTACATCAGCAAGTTGTTTTCAGTGTTCAACAAGCTCGAGGCCAAAAACAACATCGTCTCACTCAAAGTGTAAGCCTCCTAAACAATTTATTTACGTATAAACCTGCTATTATATTGTATTGTATTACCATACTTGCTGGGGATGCTGCAAATCATTTGCGTTTTTCCCTCTGCTATCAACATATTTATTCTCAGTTTCAACATTTTGTTTTCACGTTTACATATGTTTACTTCCTTTTTGTTACAGTATGGCGGATATTTTTCGGGCCATTTTACTGCTGAATGAGCCTTCCGTGCTGGAACACCTACTGGCCTCGGTAAGTATTGAAGTTTTGTCGTATTGGTTTTTATACAGTTTTTATACCTGATTTTACTTTAAGTGTATCTGGCCACTGACGTTTGACAAATAAGCTTGATTTAGTTTTTTGAGCATATGAAAAACTATGGGTGTTAAAACTATGGTTGTTAATGGTACTTGCTTCCAGATGTATTGTTTATCTTATACTTCTGCGTATCGACAAGAAGCTGCAGAAATCAAAGATAGCTTTTAGTTTGTTTTGTTCTACAATTTAGCTGTACTGATTCTTTCTTTACTATTTCCTTTAATACAGGATGCGTTGTTTCGCAACATGTGTGGATGCTTTGAATATGATCGTACCTTGCGCGAGAAAGGATCCTACCGAGAATTCCTCTTCCACACGGCTAGGTATGCACATTTTAAAGTAATTGTTTACTTTTATTTCCTAAACTCAACTTTTATCGAAGTATTTTGGTATCAGTAAATTTGGTTCTTCATTGTTTTTTGTTTACTGTTTCGTTTTTGTTTATTTTCTCCCATCATTGCATTGCACCTTGTTGATTTTGTTTTACACAGATACAGAGAAGTAGTTCCTCTCGAAACCAGCATCACCGACCCTACCCAGGTGACTGAAATGCGTACGGGTATCACCATGCTGTATCGACTGCGGTTCGTAAGAGATATCATGCTGCACCCCAAGATTGATGATCCCGGAATCACCGCCATTGGGAGCATGATTAGCTTTAGTAGTAGTGAGATTTGCACGTCGGTACGTAGTTGTTGCTTATAAATGTTGTTTGCAAGGTTGTGTTATTGATGAAAGATTTGGTTGTCATCTTTTTTGCAAAGTTTATTCCTTTTCTGCCGTCTTTCTATGCTCATTGTGATCTCTCTTTTGTTACTGTTCTGTAGATGCTTCAAAATACCGTGTACATGGCACACATACTGAAGGTCATTTGGCCGGCCTTGCAGATTGAAGAATATCTCCCTCATCCTACTTGTTCTGCAACCAGTAGTGTCTGCAGTGGTGCACAGAGTAATACTAACAGTTTGTGTGCTAGTGAGAGTGCTCATCCTACGAAGGCTACAAACGCAACTAGCGTGACTGTATCGAATACTAATAGTGTACCTAAGCATACTACTTCTATTGCTGATACCAACGCTGGGATTCCTGAGACTCCCTCTAGTCCTCCTCGTAAGCATAGTATCGATAGTGTTGACAGTGTTGTTACTTTCGAAGGGGACGATGGCGAAGGGTTAAGCGACCAGGACGATGAACTCATCGGCCCTATGCCAGACGAACATCATAATAACACGCACATGGAGGTTACCAACAGTAGTAGTACAGTTGCTAATGTAGCACCTGCTAGTAGTCCTAGCACTACAGAGAGAGATGCCGTTGAGACTAGACCGATTGATGGATTGCGGTTTCTAAGAGAGCTGTTCGCGATGTCGAAGTTCATGCAGCCCGAGAAAAGGTACGTTTTGTGATTCCTTTCGTAGTATTTACTCTTGTATAAGCTGCCCAATATTACGGTCAAGTTTCTATTTTTAGCGTAACACATTAACATATCTGCAATCACTGACTTTCCTTTTTCATTCATATCCACAGAGCGGAGCTGTTTCATCAGTTGTTTGAGAGTCTCAAGGAGCCCCTGTTGTTGGTAATCAACCGAGTGCTGGTCGAATGCCGCAATGGCTGTGGTGCTACTACTACTAACGATCCAAACAGTGCTACTACTACTAACGCTGCACCTAGTCCACCTTCTACAACAAATTCTACCACTTCCGAGAACCTGTTTACTCTGTCGGAAAAGATTGTCGCCAAACAAGTGATCGGAGAGCTTCTAACCGCCTTATCTTTGGTATGCCCTTCACTACTTCGCCAGGTGGTTCTGAACGCTCCAATGCCTGATGTAAACCCTCTAAGCAGCTCTCCTAAATCCACTTCGAGTGTTTCCGCCCCTAAGCTGACAAATCTCACCACTTCCAAGCCCGTTATCCCCAAACCGGAACCTTGGTACGAGCACTGCACTTTGTTCTTATGCATCGATGTGATCGTCAACGGCACCGACGCGTCGAGCATTCAATCGTTCGGAGAAGTGTTGAAGCTCATTTTGGACCTGGAGAAAACTCCCAACGCCAAAGTTAAGAATGACAACTATAAGTTCTTATCGGCGTTTTATGACCACTATTTGGCCTGGTTAGTGGTGCCTTATCTGGAGAATCTCGATCCTAGTCAAAGTGTTCCGGCGTCGTTTTATTCCAATTTAGGCGTGCGCCCTCATCACTCTTGCAAACGAGATGCAACTAGAAGTAGTAATGATCATAGTAATGGTCACAGTGAGGGTGCATCGATGGCGGTGGACACGGAGAACACAGAATCTATTACGAATACGACACGCGACAATACACAAGACGCCTCAGCTATCCACGCCTCCCGTCGCAATTTGTTCGAAATCCTGATTCACTGTGTGTCCTATCACTCCTACCGGTTCAAATACTACGCGATGCGGAATAGTATTGTCGGAAAGATTCTCACTAAAAATTTCGCTCCCAATACACAGTCCTGGCTGCACATGCTGGGTATCAAGTTCCTCAAAAGTGTAATCTTATCCAAGGATGAGTTTTATTACAAGCACATTGAGAAATTGGACTTGCTGAGAAACGCGCTGCAGATGTTTAAAACCATCCGACTCAAGGATAACATGGTCACCGCGCAGCTTCTCGATGTAATCGAAGATATCCGATCATGTAACATCAAGAATTTGATTGTGTACATTGTGAGCAAGTATAGTGATTGTTTTGAAGGTATTACATGGCAGGGCAATGTGTTTGAGAAGCTTAAGATTAAGTACGAGCAGATTCTCGATCGGCATAACGATACCAGCACTAGTGCCTATAGTAACACTACCAACATGCATAGCACTATTAGCAATACCAACAATCGTCGCAAGTTGCGGGATTTTGACTCCGAGGAGGACTATTTCTTCGGGGAAGACGACAGTTCAGAGTACAGCGATAGCCACGGCTCGACCAGTAGTAAGATGTACAAATCTAGCGCTACGGACGATGTACACAGCGTACATAACCGCAAGGTAAACAAGAGCAACGATAGCGCCACGGCCAGTGCTATCGCGCACATTGTCCATGGTGCGTTCCCCACCAACGACCACTCTAGTTTGATGTTTCACTACCGTGGCGGGAATAGCAACACCAGCAGTGTGAACGGCGACAATACGAACAAACTAAGCCGCACGAGTAGTATCGGCAGAGAAAGTGAGAGTGGCTACCATAGTCGAGACCCTTATAACGATGGTAGCAGTGTAGTATCTAACGATACTACGACTAGTGCATTGCGACAGAGTGTGATGGCGATGCTTGGTGGCTATGGAAACAACAATAGCGATGAAGAGGATAACAA
>LNAP01006040.1_pt1 | contig 10554 bp, 8 predicted proteins | sample 602601 | NCBI WGS metagenome assembly LNAP01 (sample SAMN02440304, study PRJNA202911) | soil metagenome | biome: Subtropical and temperate rainforests or woodlands; isolation source: soil samples (1 kg each in a 20% v/v slurry with milli Q water) were... ...
CCATCGACAGGTTCAGCGGGGGAAGCAGCATCTTAAGTAATGCGGCTCTGCGTTCAGGTGAATAGTACGGCACGACCAGTCTCTTTCCGCCCCCGATATGCTTTTTTAGGAAAAACCGGAGAGGCGACAACTATCCTGACACCGGGGGGATTTGGCGGGCCTGCGCTACGAGGCGTTCGATCCCACAAAAAGTCTGGTAAACGCTGAATTCCAACAACGCCCATTGCTGATCGGTAATCCACACAAGGCTTCGAGCCTGCGCGATTTCAGTTCGCTTGAGTCCGCTACGCCGGACATGTCGCTAACCCAATGAACAGGCCGCGAACATCAACGGTCCGTGTATCGATGTACGTCAAGCCCGGGTGCGGCACTGCAGCAATGCATGAAGTGCCCGTAGCGGTCAGGCCTTGCGTAAATCCTTTTACTTTTGCCTGATTGGACACTTCGTTAAGCTCCGAACCTTGCATCTGGCCGCCTTGCTGGGCGACGCGATCCTCAGTGCGTCCGCAGCGGCGATGGAGGTGGACGCCGCCAGCTACGGTTACCCGCTCACCACCCCACGTGATGTATGACAGATTCCCTTGACGCCCGGCTTTGCGGGCGCTGAGCGACGACCGCATTGCGGGGAAAAACTTGTGTTCATACCTGGCGGTGCAATTTTCAGAACCTACTATAGCTACCTCATCTGTTAAGGCTTTTGGCGTGTCTCTTTCTTCACTTGAAGGTTCGTTGAAACATTGAAACCACCACCGCGATCACTGCGACGCCGACCACCGCCCAAAAATATTCCATGCTGGCGACCAGCGTCGATTGCTGTTGCAGCGTCTGCGCGAGCAGCGCTGTCGACATCTGACCGGCATGGTCGGCTCCGATCGCGGGGGCCAGCGTTTGCGAGAGATGTTGAATCTGCTCCTGATAGCGCGGATCGTCCGGGCGAAAATACAGGTTGAGGTTGTTGTACTGGGTGGTAGTGCGCCACTGCAAAAATAGCGTGGCAATAGTCGTACCCATGGCCAGCGCAATTTGGCCGAGCATGCTTTTTATCTGGTAGGCATGGGCGAAGAGCGTGTCGTGATGGCCCACATCACGAAAGGTCTGCATGGCCGCAGAGGCCAGCACCAGCATGACGAAACAGCCGTTCAGGATTAGTGCTGGCAGGATGCTCGACCACATGTTGGCATCGGGCGTCAGCGACGATAGCAGCAAGCCGAACCCGATCAGGCTGGCGAATCCTGCGACGAAGAATTTCTTGGGCCCCGGGTATTTTGGGATGAAGGCCGCCATTACCATCCAGGTCAGCAACGCTCCGCCCAGACCAAAGGCCTGGAACGTGCCGATGGTGTCCCACGAGTAGCCCAGTCCGGTCTGCAGAAAGAACGGCAGGATGTAGTTGTTGCTGCCCAATATCATATAAGTGAAGCAAAACAGCGCTATACCCAGCAGATAACGGGCCTGCATCAGATCCTTGACCTTGAGGAAAGGCACCGGCTTCTGGTGTTCGGCGTGGAAGAAGATGTACAAGCCCAACCCGGCCAGTAGTGCAAAGGCCAAAAGGATGTAGGTTTCGTTGTAGAAGTCGTAGTACGAGCGCTGGAGGATGTACAGTAGAAAGAAACTACTGACCGATAACAGCAGGACATTCGCCGGGCTGGCAGGCGTGCGATCCTCATCGGGCACTGGCACGTTGGACAGAAAACGCGTGCACAGCACGCCCGAGATCAGCGCACCGGCGATCAATATCCAGAAGATGGCGTGCCAGGTATCTTCCACCACTGCCAGTGACGACAGGAATGGCGCAGCTGCCGTGCCGCCCGCCAGCCCTGTAGCGAACACCTTGATGCCGATGAAGCGTCCAGGGCCTGCCGGTAGCAGGTTGACCATCAAGCGCGCCGACGTCATGAACGACGCACCGCCCAGCGCCATGATCACCCGGCCTGCGGTGAAGACGGCCAAGTCGCTGCTGATCCCGCACACAAATGCTCCCACCACATAAATGCTGATCGAGCCGAGCATGAAGTTACGCCAGCCCAGGCGTTCAGTCAGCCAGCGTTGCTTGGAGATGACCACCACCGCGACACAGGCGTATAGCGCGGCGATCAAGGTGAATTCTTCCGGGCTGGCTTCGATCTCGCCGCGAATGGGCGCCGAGGCGAAGGCAATCATCCCGGCTTGCAGGTACTCCAGCGCACACAGCAGAGCCACGGTGATCAGCAGGGCTGCGTTTTTGCGGTACATGATTTGCCCCGTCACGAGTTGGCGTTGACAGCGACTGGACCGCGGCCTTCATTGTCGGTGATGACCTGCTCGACCACCAAGTTGGCGTCCTTGAGCTCGTTCTCGAAGATATTGGTGCTGTAACTCGGTTCTACCGGCGCCTTGTTGTTAAGCACTCTGCCGGTTCGATTCGCCGTGCTGACCGATACCCGCATGGATAGGCCCAAGCGTAAGGGATTGGAGGTGACCTCGTCGGCATCCAGCGCAATCCGCACCGGCACTCGCTGCGTGACCTTGATCCAGTTGCCCGTAGCGTTTTGCGCCGGCATCAACGAGAACGCGCTGCCAGTACCGGCGTCAAGGCCGGCGATAGTGCCGTGGAACACTACGTGTCGGCTGTAGGCATCGGCGCGCAGTTCCACCGGTTGACCGATGCGCAGATTCTCGATCTGCGACTCCTTGAAATTGGCGTTTACCCAAACCTGGTCGATCGGCACCACCGACATCAGCGCGACCCCCGGGTTAATGCGTTGCCCCACTTGCACATTGCGCTTGGTGATCAGGCCAGAGACTGGCGAATAGATTTGTGTACGGTGCAGGGCAATGTACGCGTCACGCAGATTGCTCGCTGCCACCAGCACATCCGGGTGGGTACGCAGGGTGGTTTTATCGACCATCGCCCATCGAATCGCCAGCGCATGGCTGGCACCGTCGAGGCCCGCCAGGGCGTTCTTGAGGATCTCCTCGGCATGGCTGATTTCCTCCCGCGAAACGGCGCCGCTGGAGGCCAGCTGGCTGCGCCGCCGAACATCATCGCGCGCCTTGCGAATGTCGTTACGGCGCTGCTCGACTTCGGCCTCCAGTTGTTGCACCTGATAGTACTGGGTCCTTGCCAGGCGGACGGCGCGCGCAAGGTTGGACTTGGAGCGTTCGTATTGAATCTTGGCATCGACGTTGTTCAAGGTGACCAGCGGCGTGCTGGCTTCCACGTGATCGGTATCGTCGCCATTGATCGCGATGACGGTACCGCTGACCTGGGAGGTCACTTGCACGACGTTACCGTTGACATAGGCGTCATCGGTAGAAACCGAGTCCAGGCGCGACAGGTACCAGATACCCAGGGCAGCGATGAGCACGACGATGGCCAGGATAGGCAGTATCCGGAATCTGTAGAAAGGGGCTGTTGCAGTCGGGACAGCGGCTTGATTAGTCATTGCGGTCATTTATTGGCAAGGGATGGGGTGGCATTCAGCGGGGCGGCGATTTCAGGGTAGTAGCCGCCGCCCAGTGCCCGGCTCAGATCGGCCTGAAGCGAAAGGCCCCGGGACTGAAGGTCGACCAGCCGGCGCTGTTCGGTCAGCGAAGCGTTTTGTGTCGCCAGCACCTGCAGATAGGTGGCCAGCCCGGCGGAATAGCGCTGGCCGACCAGATCGGCCGCGGATTGTGCTGTGACCACGGCTTCGGTCTGCTCGGCCAGCCGCTCTTTGATCCAGCGCAGCGAGGCCAACTGATCGGCGATATCGCGCAGTGCATCGATCACGGTCTGGTTGTAGCTTTCGACGGCGAGGTCGTATGCGGCGTCTTGTGCGTCGAGGTTTGCACGCAAGCGCCCGCCTTCGAAAATCGGCAGGCTGATGGCCGGGGATATGCCCAGGATACGGCTGCTGTGGTCATTGAACGTATTGAAGGTCAGACTCTGCAGACCGATGAACGAGGTGAGATTGACATCGGGATAGAAGCGCGCTTTGGCCACATCGATTTCGTGGCCGCTGGCTTCCACACGCCAACGCTGCGCCACGACGTCCGGTCGGTGGCCGATCAGCTCGGCGGGAAGGTGGGTGGGCAGCACCGGTGAATCACTGGCTTGCATCTGCGGTCGTGCGATGCCGCGACCACGGTCCGGGCCTTTGCCTAGCAGCGAGGCCAGCTTGTTCTGGGCCAGCTCTATTGATTCCTTGAGGGCCGCGATGTTGGCGCGGCTGGCGGGTAGAGCAGCCTGGGCTTGTTTGATGTCGATCTGGGTTCCTAGCTCGGCGGCAAATCGCTGTTGTGTGAGCTTATCGATCTGCTGCTGTTGGTTGAGCAGGGCTTGAGCCACATCCAGTTGACGGTAGTTGTTGTGCAAGGCGATGTAGGTCTGCACGATCGATGACGACAACACCAGCACCGCGGCATGTTCGTCGACCTCCACGGCGTGTCGACGCCCGACCGCAGCCTCTACGGCCGAGCGATTCTTGCCCCAGAAATCCAGCTCATAATTGACGTTGAACGTCGCCTGATAAATGTTCTGCCAAGTGCCCTTGGCTGGCGCAGGGGTGGTGCCATTGGCGCTGAAGCGCTCACGGCTGGCGCTCATGCTCAGGTCCGCATTGGGCAGCATTGATGCTCCTTCGATAGCTTCCAGGGCGCTTGCCTGCTGCACGCGCGCCGCCGCCGAGCGCAAGGTTGGGCTGTCGACCAGTGCCTCGCGCACCAGGCTGTCGAGTTGAGGATCGTTGAAGCTGGTCCACCAATTGGTGGCGGGCCACGCGGCCGGCGACAGTGGCAGGTTACTGTCGGCCAGGGTTTGACTGGCATCGGTGGGTTCGAGCAGGCGCGATAACGGTTTCAGGTCATTGAATGCGCAGCCGCCGAGCAACACCGGCAACGCGGCCAGCAATAGTTGTCTACCCAGCCGAAGGGTCGGTGACACCTTAATTGTCGTGCCATGCACAAGAGGACGTTTCATCGGTGATAGACCCTGCAGCGAACAATAAATGACGCGACCACCTGACTGCGGCGGGTCGCTTGGAAATAGACACTGGTAGTGTCGTTAGGGGCAAAAAATTTTCCGTAGACTTCGCGCTTATTGTTTTCGCAAGCCTTTGATCAGCATCGCCACTGCGTCTTCAATGAACTGTAAATTCTCCAGATCAGCCGTCATCAAATGCAACCAGGACATCCCAGTCAGCATCGAAACAGCGACGCCGATGTCCGATTTTTCGCTGATCTCGCCCGAGTTGACGGCTCGAGTGAAGATTTGGCGCAGCGCGCGCTCACGCCGCGGCATGAATTCTTCGCGAAGCTCCTGAATCGCCGTGGAGTCGAGCTGAATTTCGATGATGTAACTGCGCAGGGTTTCTCCCGCGCTGGAGGATCGCCACCAGGTCCATAGCGACCGCAGGTGCACGACTAGATCGCTTTCCAGATTACCGGTATCGGGTGAGGTTACGAACGTCAGTGCGGCTCGCTCATAGACATCGCGCAGCAGCGCCCCCTTGTTGCGCCACCATCGATAGATAGTCGGCTTGCTCGAGCCCGCACGCTCCACCAGGGCATCCATGGTGAAGGCCCGATAGCCTTGCTCTTCAAGGATCGCCGCCGCCGCGTCAAGAATCGCTTCAGTACTTTGCGGGATACGCACGGCACCAATGGATGAGCGACGGCGAGTTTTGGGGGAACGGTGCGTGTCGTTGGCAGGTTTCATGGCGGTGACTGTGACGAGGATTGGCGCAACGGTGGGCGCCCGGACTAATAGGAACTGGCAGTATTTATACAGCGCCGCCGTAAGGTGATAAACGGGAGGATCGGTAAAGGACTGTTTCGTGTTGGTAGGGTAATATGTACCTCGGCCACGTGCTGATTACACAGTCGCCGGCCGGGGTGGGTATTGAGGAGTGCAAAAAAACGACTGTCGCGCGTAGCGGGAGGGAGATGCCCGGATGCTTTAGTGAACGCCAGGGACTTTCAACCTTTTTTGCCTGCCTCCAGAAACTGGATAGTCACCCCTGACAGCGCCCGTGCTCCAACGACTAGCGCGCTTTCATCCACGAAGAATTTCGGGTTATGGTTAGGCGCGGCGGTCGCCGGATCTTGGCCATCCGGCGTTACGCCAAGGAAGAAGTAGAGGCCGGGCACTTGACTGGCGAAGAAGGAAAAGTCCTCGGAGGCACCCACTAGCGGGGTAGTCGCAACCTTGCCAGAAGCCGCGCGGGCAAGCACGGGAGCCATTTGCGCCGCGAGCTTTTCGTCGTTCATCGTAGTGCCATAAGCCGGGACCACCGAAACTTCAGCCTTGGCATCCGCGCTTTCTGCGATCTTCTCAGCGGTAAGTTTCACGTCGCGACCGACCTGCGCACGGACCTTCTCGTCGTAGGTACGAATGGTGCCGGCCATTTGTACTTGCTCCGGGACAATGTTTGGGGCGCTGCCGCCCTGGATCATGCCGACGGTGACCACCGCTGGAGACTGCGTCAGATTGGTTCGGCGGCTCACTACAGTCTGCAGGCCTGTGAGGATCTGGGCAGCAGTCACTACCGGGTCGACGGTATTCCAGGGCATTCCGCCATGCCCCTGCTTGCCGGTGACACTGATATGCAGGTCATCGCTGCTGGCCGTGGTTGCGCCAGTGCGCCAGCTGAGCTCGCCTGATCGTCCAGGCATGACGTGCACAGCGAAGACCGCATCGGGTTTAAGCTTGTCGAACACCCCCTCTTGCAGCATCAACTGCGCACCCCAACGCTTGTTCTGGCCCGGCATGACCTGACTCGATCCCTCTTCCGCAGGCTGGAAGATGAACATCACTTTGCCAGGCAGTTTTTCGCGCATGCCCGCCAGCACTTCGGCCGTGGCCATCAGCATGGCTGTATGAGCATCGTGACCGCAGGCGTGCATAACGTCCACTTCCTTGCCTTGGTAGGTGCCACGGGCCTTGGAGGCGAACCGCAGGCCCTCCGGCTCCTTGACCGGCAGGGCGTCCATGTCGGCGCGCAGTGCAACGGTAGGCCCAGGCTTGCCACCCTCTAGAATGCCCACCACGCCGGTGCGCGCAATGCCTGTATGAACCTCAAGGCCTAGCTTGCGCAGGTGGTCAGCCACCAGCTTGGCGGTGCGGGTCTCCTGGTCGCCCAGTTCTGGATGTTGGTGAATATCGCGGCGCCATTCGATCAGCTTCTGCTCCACGGCAGCAGCACGGCTGTAAGCCTGCTCCTCAAGTGCGCTGGGAGGTTGTGCCTGGGCAGCACCGGCGAGGCCTAGCAGAAGACCGACCAGCAACTGTGATGGTTTGAATGATCGCATTGTTTCAACTCCTGACATCGATGCAGGTTTGTGCAGCGGTGGATGCAAAAGACTCAGCTAACCGATCAAGCCAAAGAGCGTATTTTAATGCTGAATTGGCTGAACCTGGGATAAATGGAGCTCTCCATATCATAGGCAAGGTCTTTTACTATTAGGCAAATCCGTGCCATTACCGGGCAGTGTTGAGCCCTAGATAATGTCGGCATCGATTGATGGGCCTGAATGAAAAAGGCATATGCTAGCATGCTAATTGATAGCTAGCTAACAGCATGTCAGGCTTGCCACCTTTTCCAACTATGCGTGCTGCGCGCCTGCTCTATGACTTGGAGGTGCGCGAGGATCCCTGCATAGGCAGGATGAAGTTTAATGACAGGAGAGTGGATGGACCGATACGCGCCGCGCGACTGGCTCCCCCATGAAAAGCCTTCCCTGCCGGGGTCGCCATCGACGCCCTTGCACGCCAATCCCAAACGTTTTGCCTTCGGGGCAGTCGGCTTGCTGGTGGCCATTACCGGCGGCTTGGACAATGCGCTGGTAACAGCAAACCTGCAATTGCTTCAAGGCGTCTTGGGCGCCACTACGGCGGAAATGGCCTGGTTGCCAGCCGCCTATGTCATGACCAACGTCTCGATGAACCTGCTGCTGGTCAAGTTCCGCCAGCAATTCGGGCTGCGCGCGTTCACCGAAGTGTTCCTATTGTTGTATGCGCTGGTGACGTTCGCCCAACTGTTCGTCAACGACCTGAATTCGGCCATCGCCGTGCGCGCGGCTCACGGTATGGTTGGCGCAGCGCTGAGCTCGCTGGGGTTGTACTACATGATCCAGGCCTTCACGGCCAAGTGGCGGATGAAAGCGCTGGTACTCGGGCTGGGCGCTTCGCAGCTGGCCTTGCCCTTGGCGCGTATTTTTTCCGAGGACTTGTTGCAGATCGCTGAATGGCGCGGCCTGTATCTATTCAAGCTGGGTCTGGCATTGTCGGCGCTGGGCTGTGTATTCATGCTCAAGCTGCCACCGGGGGACCGTTTCAAGACGTTCGAGCCATTGGAGTTTCTGACGTTTACGATCATGTCGGGTGGCGTTGCACTGCTGTGTGCGGTGCTGTCCCTGGGGCGCATCGACTGGTGGCTGGAAGCATCCTGGATCGGTATTGCCCTGGCCGCCTCGATAGCCTTGATCGTTGGTGGGCTGGCCATCGAGCATAACCGTAGCAATCCTCTGCTGATGACCCGCTGGTTGGGTAGCGGCGTGGCCATCCGCATGGCCCTGGCGGTCATTCTGATACGCATGGTCACATCCGAGCAGTCCACCGGTGCGGTGGGATTCCTGCAAGCGTTGAATATGAGTAGCGAGCAGATGCGTGGTCTGTACTACATCATGTTGCTGGGAGCCGTGTCGGGTTTGGCGGTCAGCGCCCTGACGATCAATCCGCAGCACCTGTTCATGCCTCTGATCATTTCTCTGGTGTTGATGGCCAGCGACTTATTCATGGACTGTTCGTCCAGCAACCTGACCCGTCCGGCCCAGATGTATCTGAGTCAGTTCCTGCTGGCCTTCGGCGGAACATTTTTTCTCGGGCCAACCATGATACTCGGCACCCGCAACATCATGACGAACCCACGTAACCTAGTGAGCTTTTCGGTGTTGTTCGGGATCTGCAACAACCTCGGTAGTCTCATAGGTGCGGCGTTGCTGGATACCTTTCAGATCGTGCGGGAAAAATTCACTCCAGCGTCATCGTCGAGCAACTGACGATGCTCAACTCTCTTGTAAGCAGCAGGGTGCAAAGCGGCGGTGCAGTTTACGCCGGAATAATTGCCGACCCCGCGATGCGCACCAACGTCGGGACCCGCGTGCTAGCCGCAGCGGCCACACGCGAGGCCAACATACTGGCCTACAATGACGTCTTCATTCTGATCGGCAGCATCGCGATTCTGACCATGATCTGGCTATTCATCCGCAGCGTGTGGCTGTGGAACGCTGATCGTACCGCTAATGCGGCCCGTTCCTCCGATTCTCGCCGCGGCGCCTCTTCTCCATGAACGAACCCATTGCTACCACGACCAATGCAATCGCTGCCCCCCCCTGAGGGCGACGAGCCAGCCTCAAGCATGAACACTGAACCGCGGTCACTGCGGGTGCGCATCCTGTCCTCGATAATGTTCGCCTCGGTGGCCATCGTCGGCGTATTGGTGGTGCTCTATGCCTGGCGGTTGCCACCGTTCAGCAGCGAAATAGTCACCACCGAAAATGCGGTGGTGCGCGGCCAGGTCACCATCATCGGGCCGCAACTCAGTGGTTATGTATATGAAGTGCCGGTGCAGGACTTTCAGTCCGTCAAGGCCGGGGATCTGCTGGTACGCCTCGATGACCGGATCTACAAGCAACGGTTGAATCAGGCACTGGCACAACTCGAACAGCAAAAGGCCTCGCTGGCCAATAATCTGCAGCAACTCAAGAGTGCCGAGGCCATCATCACTCAGAAGCAGGCAGCCATCGCCAACAGCGATGCACAGGCGCGCAAGAGCCAAGCGGATCTGCGTCGTAATGAAGAGTTGGTTCGTGACGGTTTAGTGTCCCGTCGCGAACTGGACGTCACCCGCGCCGCTGATGCCCAAGCGGTTGCGGTGCTGGCCGAGGCCCGTGCCGCATTGGAGATTTCCAGGCAAGACCCCGAAACCGTGATCGTCAACCGGGGCTCGCTGCAAGCCTCGGTACTGAGCGCCGAAGCGGCGGTAGAGCTGGCCCGCATTGACCTGGAAAATACCCGTGTACTGGCACCACGTAACGGTCGACTGGGACAGATTGGCGTTCGCCAGGGGGCGTACGTCAACTCGGGCGCGCAGTTGATGGCGCTGGTGCCAGATACACTCTGGGTCGCGAACATGAAGGAAACCCAGATGGATAAAGTCCGCATCGGCCAGCCGGTGTCCTTTACCGTCGATGCCCTCAGCTACCTGCAATTGCGTGGTCATGTGCAGCGCATCTCGCCCGCAACGGGCTCCGAATTTGCCCTGTTGCAGTCGGATAATGCCACCGGCAACTTAGTCAAAATCGCCCAGCGCGTCCCGGTGCGGATCACGGTCGACCGTGACCAGGACGAGGCCCGGGAGTTAAGACCGGGAATGTCGGTAGTGGTGAGTATCGATACGCGCAAGGGGGAGGAGGGTGATCGCAAGGGCGTGAAGGGACCGCAGCCCCGTTAACCTGGTGTACACGCCTGATGTTAGCGCATCACCCCAAGCGTACTTTTGTCAGCTGCGACTCCAGCTCTGCGCGATGATT
>LNAP01006044.1_pt1 | contig 10552 bp, 11 predicted proteins | sample 602601 | NCBI WGS metagenome assembly LNAP01 (sample SAMN02440304, study PRJNA202911) | soil metagenome | biome: Subtropical and temperate rainforests or woodlands; isolation source: soil samples (1 kg each in a 20% v/v slurry with milli Q water) were... ...
CGTGGCGGCGAGCGCGCGCAGGATCATGGTGGGATCGGGCTTCGAGGGACTATCGTCGCTGGTCTGGATGCTGCTGAAAGCATCGGTCCAGCCTTGCTGTTTCAGGATGAGATCGGTGCCGCGCCGGCCCTTGCCGGTGGCGATGGCAAGCCGGCAGTCGGTGCGCAGGCGCAAATCGGCGATCAAGGCCGCCGCGCCGTCGAACATGGTTTCAGGATAGAGCCCGGCCTCGCGGAAAGCCCAGGCGCGGGTCCTATAGGCGGCGATCAGGCTGTCGATCGGTCCGTCCATCCCGACCAAGCCGGTGAAGGCCTCGCGATGGGAGAGACCGACCAGGCCCATCACGGCCTCTTCGCTCGGCACCGGCAAGGCATGTTCGGTGAAGATATGGCGATGCACGGCCAGGATCATTTCCCGGCTGTCGACCAGGGTTCCGTCGAGATCGAAGATGATCAGGCGCGTGGGCATGTCGGGCGGCATCTGCGATTGTTCTTCCGGCGGCTGTCATAGAGCAGCGCCGGGGCGGATGCAATGCGGGCCGGGCGCGGGCGAGACGGTCCTGAATCGCTACGATCGTAATAACGCCGCCCGAAACCGCAATTCCATGATGGAAGCCGGGGACCGAATGACGCTAGAAGGCTGCAAGAAACCGAACGATGCCTGCGGAGGAAACATGCTGAAGCGTTTTTGGCTGGCTGCCGTGCTGCTGGTTGCCATGGTCGAAGGGCTGAATACAGCCGCCCGGGCCGATGCGAAACTGGATCTGACCATCGGCGGCAAAACACATTCCTTCACCCAGGCGGCTTTGCTGGCCCGCCCCGATGCGGTGGAGATCACCGTGCCGCAGGATATCAGCTATCGCAAGGCGATGACCTATCGCGCGGTGCCGCTGGCTTCCCTGTTGAGCGGCTTTACCCTGCCGGTCGATAGCGTGCTGGAGGCGGTGGCGAATGACGGTTTCGTCGCGCAATTGCCGCTGGACCTGGTCGATAATCGCGACACCAAAACGGCGGTCGCCTATGTCGCGGTGGAAGACCCCGCGCATCCCTGGCCGCACCTGCCCGATCATCCGGTCAGTGCCGGACCGTTCTATCTGGTCTGGATCGGCCAGAAGGTGAGTGCCATCCGTGGCGAGCAATGGCCTTACCAGATGGCGCATCTCCAGACGCAGGACGCGCCAGCGAAACGCTGGCCGGCTCTGGCCGTCGATCCCAAGCTGCCGGCGACCGATCCGATCCGTGTCGGGCAAAATCTCTTCACCATCCAATGCCTGGTCTGCCACAAGCTCAATCACGCCGGCAGCTCCGATGTCGGGCCGGATCTCAACCTGCCGATGAATCCGACGGAATATTTCCAGCCGGCGGCGCTGCACCGCTATATCCGCAACCCGGCCTCCCTCCGCCATTGGCCGACACAGAAGATGACAGGTTTCGGTCCCAAACAACTGAGCGACCGCGAGATCGATTTGATCATCGCCTATCTAGGCCATATGGCGCAGCGCAAGGTGGAGTAGGGGCGGGGCGTCCGGCCGGACGAGGAGTGCAGCTGTGTGTCGTGTCGCTTTCTTCCTTATCGGCTCGGGCAAGATTCCTGAGCAAGGTTCCTCGGCAAGATTCTTGACAGCGCGATCGGATTTTCCTGACGCAGCTTTGAAACGGCGTCGCACGCTCTTTTATGCTGCATCATTACATCGGTAACTCACTAGGTATTTTCGCCTCATCCTGTTTCGATTTAGACTTGAACGCAACGTCGGACATGACGTCTTCGCCTTTATGAAACGTGTTGCAAGGATAGCATTGCCGCTATCCGATCCTGTCCACTCCTAATTCCGACGCGCCGTATTGCCTTCAACGAAGTCGAGGTCGCTTTCCCGCGACGGTCGACTCATGAGCACCGGTGATCCCCATGAGCACTGAAGCTGTAGCTCTGCGTTCCAGTCAGTCGAGCATGTTGGTCGTTATGCCAAGTCGCTCTCCGCTTCACCCCAGGTTCGGCCTGAAGGTCGATGACGTCGACTTGACAGCGCTGAACCGGTCGATGATCGAGGAGCTGAAAAAGGCCTTGGCCGAGCACGGCATCCTGCTTTTCCGCGATCAGGTGCTGAGCGAAGATCAATATGAGGCATTCAGTCGCCAGATCGGCGACGGTCGCCTCGAAATGTCGGCACGACGCATCTCGCATTCTCAAAACCGTCCCTATGTCAGTCAGTTGACGAATTTCAGAGCCGAGACGGGAGAACCGCTCGGCTTCGGCGGCAACGACACGGATTATTGGCATTCGGATCAGGAGTTTCGCGAGACTCCCGCATCGCTTGCCGCGCTGTATTGCAAGGTTCCCTCGCCGGTCGGCGGTCAAACGAGCTTCGCCGGCACGGCTGTCCGTCATCTGGGGATCAAGGCGTCGACGCTCGACCGTATCCGGCATCTCTGGTCGACCCGCGTTCCGGCATCGACCCATGACAATGTCGAGCATATCGAAGTGCGGCATCCGGTCGTGCTGCGCTCACCGATCGACGGTCGGGAATTTCTGTATCACAGCGAAAACACGCGTCGTTTCATCGGATTGGACGACATCTCCGGCCGGGCGCTCAAACGGGAGCTGCTGGACCTCATCCTGAATCCCCAGAACATCTATCGCCATGATTGGCGCGCCGGCGATCTGCTTGTCTACGACAACACGCAGGTTGTGCACCGACGAGAAGCTTTTGAAGGGAACAGGTGGCTTCAAGGCACGAAAATTTTCGCCTCGAGCGAGCTGTTCATCCGCCCCGACGGCGCGCGTTGCAAACCCGAAGAGGATTGAGAGCGATGGCACAGATTGAGTTGACTGCCCGAACCGCTGAACCGACATTCGCAACGCGAGAGGCGCTTGACGGGATCAAGCTGAGGCGATGGGACGGCGCGCTGGGCGCGGAAATCACCGGCCTGGACGTGCGGGCCGCCCTCGATGACGACGAGGTGATGTCATTCATCGAAAAGGCGTTCTGGCGCCATCAGGTCCTTTCGTTTCCCGGACAGGATTTGACGCCGGAAGATCAGCTGGCTTTCGCGAGCCGGTTCGGGGAGATCGACCGCTATCCTTTTGCGGAGCCTCTTCCGGACCATCCGGCCGTGGTCGCGGTCACCAAGGAGCCGGGGACCGCGTTGAATTTCGGCGGTGTCTGGCATAGCGACTCCCCTTATATGCCCGTGCCGCCGCGTGCGACGGTCCTGTATGGCGTCGATATTCCCTCGCGTGGCGGGGACACCATGTTCGCGGATATGTATGCCGCTTATGAGTCGCTGACCACCGGCATGAAGCAGTTGCTCGATGGGTTGCAGGGCGTCTTTTGCGCGTGCTGCGTCCACGGGCCGGGCACCGAAGATCTCAAACTGGGCGATGTCGTCAAAATTCGAGATCTGACCCTCTCCGAGAACGAGAACCTGCACCCGATCGTGCGCACCCATCCGGTGACCAGGCGCAAGGCGCTCTATGTGAGCCGTGTGCATGTTCAGCGCCTCGGGAACATGTCCGATCGGGAATCGACGCCCTTGCTGGATTTTCTGGCGAACCATGCAAGCGATCCCATCTTCACGTCGCGGCTGCATTGGGAGAAGGGCACGCTGGCGATCTTCGACAATCGCTGTGTCCAGCATCTTGCCTTGAACGACTACCCGACCGAACGCCGGGAAATCCACCGTGTCGTCGTGCGCGACGATCAAGCGCCATTTTGATCGGAGATCCGGACGATGATGAAACCGCTCATCACGCTCGCTTGCGAAGATACGCCCGCTTTCATCGCGACGGCATGCCAGGAGATCAACGACCATCAGGCGATGGTCCTGACCGGTGGCGCACCGGATGGCGATCATCCCGCATTCTACAAGAAGCTGGCTTATGCCATGGGGAATTTTCATTTCAAGGACGAGAATCCCGATACCGGCGCTTTGGATCGCATCGGCTGGCTGGACATGAGATATGAGCCGGAGCTGGCCGAGAAGCACCCCTATCGCTATGGCAACGGGCGGATGGCGCTGCATATCGACGGTTCATATTCGGATGTCGATTTCGATATCATCTTCTTCTATTGCGACAATCCCGCCGATTTCGGGGGCGCGACGACCGTGGTCGACGGCAATACGATCATCGACTACCTGCGGCATTACGATGCGGATCTGTTGACGCAGATCCTGTCGACACCCGTGATCTTCGCCAAAGGCACAAGGTCCCGGACAGAGCGGATCATCAAGCTGGTGAATGGCGTGCCGCATTTCAACTGGAATGCGACACGGGTATCGCCAGACAATCCAGCCCATGTCATCGACATGGCAAGGCGCTTCGATGCGTTCTGCGAGGGTCAGTTGGTCGATGGGGGCGTGGTCGGGCAATGGCGCCTCGAACGGGGCGATGCCCTGTTCCTGCACAACCGCCTGACGCTGCACGGACGCTGCTCCTTCTGGGGGCGTCGCTGTCTCATGAAGGGGGCGATCGATAGAGGAGCGGCGGCAAGCGTGGCCTCCGCCACATCCGTCATGGCCAGAGGGGCGGCATGATCATGAAACTTATCGAGCGACGGACATCCGAGGATAGCAGCGTCAAACATTTGTGGGGCGTGGCGGAGCATGTCTTCGTGGAGAGCATCAGTTTCCCATATGACGGTGCCGCGCATATCTGCATTTCGAGCCAGGCCGGCTGTCCGGTCGCCTGCGCCTTTTGCGAAACGGGACGGGTCCGGACCCACCGCAACCTGACATCGGAGCAGATTGTTCATCAGGTTGCGGCCACCCGGCACGACATGCCGCAATCGGTGTCGGGCAACCGGTACAAGGTGGTGCAATTCGCGGGCATGGGCGAACCCCTGTTGAATTTCCACGGCATTGCCGAAGCGGCCGAGGCCATGCTCGATCAGGGTCTCACGGAGGAGGTCACATTGACCACCGCCGGGATCGTGCCGCGGATACGGGATCTGGCGGAAACGCCGATCAAGCGGTTGAGTGTGTCACTGCACGCCACCGATAACGCGACCCGGGAACGCCTGATACCGATCAACCGGAAGTTCCCGCTGGAGGATGTGATCGCGGCAGCGACGGATTACAAAATGCGAACCTGTAACAAGGTGACGATGAATTACCTGCTGCTCGACGGGATCAATGACAGCGATGAGGATCTGGTGCGGTTTAGCCGGTTGATCGATTCGGATCTCTTCTCGGTCAAACTCAAGGCCTGGAACGAAATCTCGGATACGGACCTGCGCATTTCCCCTTATGCGCGCTTCGAGAAATTCGTCGACGTCCTGGGCGACCGGGGATTTGACATCACGATCTGCAACAGCATGGGCGCGGATATCGCCGGTGGTTGCGGCCAGCTTTCCGCCGATCATCAAATCACGTCGGTTACGGAGGTGTCTGCATGATGGGAGGCAAAGATCGAACCAGTGCAGAACGTGACCTTCGCCGGCTGACGGCGAAAAGCTTTGAACAGTACAAGGATGACGCATCGCTGATTCCGATCGCGGCAGAGGTCATCCGGGCAGGCATGGCCGGCGGTCTTCCCTATGATGCGTTGACGACGGATGTGGTCAATGGCTGCCTGTCCGCGACCCAGATCTGCTACGGCAACTGCTTCGCGGCGCGTACGGCTTTTGAAGCCGGTTACGACTTTGGCACGCGGATTCGCAACATTCTCGACCCGGATATCCTGCGCGCCGATCTGGCGGTCCTTCCATCGGCGCAGGGATATCTGCGCAATGGATGGAACAGCGATCCTTCCTGGGATTGGGAGCAATGCCTGGCATTGGCCCAGCATGTTGTCGCCGCCGATCGGCATATGGTGTTCATCACCAAGGGTTTTCGCCGGGCCGACAAACAGATCTTGGAGCAATTTGCCCACCTGAAAGTCGAGTTCAGGGTCTCAATCAGCGCGTTCGACACACCGGCCCAATTGGCCATGCGCACCGATCTGATCGATTCCTACCGTAATGCCGGCGGTGTCGCGATCGTGCAGCTTTTATCCGCGCGGTTCGTGCAGGACGAGCTGAACGACAAGCAACGCGACCTGGTCGACTACTTTCTGGCGCGGGATTTTCCGGTTTCGGAAAACAGCTTGAGATTCGATGAATCTTCGCCGGTGCTGGATGCGATCGACCTGTCGCAATGCGGTCGGGTTTCAAGCACCGGTGATTACTGGAGCGGACGGCTCTTCACCGAGTTGAAGGTTCCGACACTGACTTCCGTGCCATCCCATTATCGCGGCCTGACGAGCGGCTTCCTGTCAAGGAACGATCCCGATGCCTTGGCCAAGCTGTGGCGCGATCCGGTCCGTACGCATGCGGAGGTGATGACGGGAGAAACCTATGACAAGCCGCAGCAATGCGGCGTCTCGGTTTCTTCACGGCCGTTACCCAGGACGGGGAAGGCCTTTCCGCAGCCCAAAGAGCCGGATCGAAGCACCCGCCTGTAGGGCGCATCGCCAGCGTCTGCCGACATGCGCGGCCTCAATCCCTCATCGCCCCTGGGAGCAATGAAGCAATGGACCTTCCGATCAAAGATTCCGAAATTGCCGTCGCACCGGCACATGCCCACATGCCCGATGACGTTTTGCCCCAACAGCCGTCATTTGACTATGCGATCACCCTGCAAAAGCTGCGTGAGCTGGCGAAAGACGTTGTCGCACGGGGCGCGAATGTCACCGCGATATCGGACGCCCAGCGGCCGGAATTCCGGCAGGCCTGGGATACGATCCTGCTCGATCAGAGTTTTCGCTATGCGGCCAGTGCCTCGCCCCATTACGAGCGCGTGCTCGCCGAGGCAGGCCTCACGAATGGCCTGGCGCAAGCGGAGGATATCCAGAAGCTCCCTTGCACGCGCAAGGCCGATATCGTTGCCGATCATCGCGCGTTCCTGAGCAGGCATGCGCCGGCCGAGGAATTTTCCTGCACCTCGGGAACGACGAGTGAGCGCCTGACCCTGTATCGGACCAAGAATGAAATTGCATCCCAGATTCTGATCGGTTTGCTGCGCTCGCATGAGCCTCATCAGTCTCCTGGCATCGCTTTGCGCATCGTGCCGGCGATGAGGCGGTTGCTCAGCCGCAAGTCGGAAGGACAGTTTCTCGATCTCGATACCGGCAAGACGGCCCTGCCGGGCAAGGACCGGCTGCTCTTCGTCTACTCGCAACGTGACAATGGAATGTTATGGTTTGACAGTACGGACCATCTGACCCAGGTCATCTGGGACAGCTATGACCTGCAACGCCTGCGCAAGCAGATCGATCAGATTCACTGCACGCCACCCTTCATTTTCAACGTCATCACGCAGAAGCTGCTCGAGCGCGGAATCGATCCGTCGACGTCGGGGGTGAAGGACATCATCCTGACGGGAGGGCCGGTCACCGGTCGCGAACGCCGCCTGGTCGAGAAACACTGGAAGGCACGCTTCAAGACGTCGTTTTCATGCACCGAGGTTTGCTGCGAAGCACCGGAATGTCCCCTGCATCCGGGCCTCTATCACACCTGGTTGACCAGCTTCAGTGAAGTCCTCGACACCAAAACGTTCCAGCCCGTTCGACCGGGCGGCCATGGTCTGCTGGCCCTGACATCCTATTATCCGTTCCAGCAGGCGACGCCACTCATTCGCTACCTCACCGACGATATTGTCGAAGCGGTCGACGGTATGTGTGCCTGTGGCGCAAGCGGGCCGTCCTTTCGTTTTGTCGGCCGGACCAAGCACTGCATCGATTTGAGCGATCTGTGCGATCGGGGCTGGTTTCTGGGGAGCCACGCCGTTCTTGAGGCCGTGTCCGACATAGACCAGATTCCGGCGGATCCGGCGCCGCGATTCCTCCTGTCCCGGAAGGATATCGGCGACGCGACGATTCTAAGCGTGGAGATCGAATCAAATTACCATCGCACCTTCGACGTGGCCGCCACATCGCAATTGATTGCGTCCAGGCTTGCGACCCATGTCAGCGATCATGCTCCCCTGCTGCAGGAGAGGGAGATCCGCATCGAAGCGGTTCTACGCAATAAAGGCTCGATGGTGGATTTCTTCTCGTTATATCCAGCCAGATAGGGCTGCTGCCGAACGGGATGCCGATAGATTGACCTGCATCTGACTGTCCGACGTTCGACATCGAGCGTCAAGACTGACTGAGCTGTGCACTCGGGGCGGTGCGCTCGGGAGGCCGGCATCTGCCGGCCGAACCTGTTCCGGGACGATCGCGCCAGTCACGACGTCCCGAAGCAGGCATTCATAAGCTATTCATAAGCCTATGTGCGGATGCTTGAAGGAGATCAGTCCTCCAGCGACAATCCGCCGTCATTCATGGCAACGTGCTGGGCATGCCGGACCACCTGGAGGATGGACCCGTCATTGGACGTCGAACCGGAAAGAATGTTCCGGGCCGAATCGATGCTCATCGATACTTTCGCAGCAGGCGCTGTCGAAATACCCTCCTGCGGACTCGCCAGAGCCTGTTGGCAACCAAGTCCAAGACCGAGCACTATGGCAGCGCCAATGAAAGCCTTTGATTCCATAATACGCTCCTTCAGGTTGTTGGGGTCAACGATGGGATTGAGTTGTCGCCAGATTTGGGCAACTTCGGCAGGTCGTGCTGCATGGCTTCAATATCGTTCCAGCAACACGGTCCATAAGGGTTCGGATCTTAAGTCCGGACCGCACAGACGAGTATAGTTCGAAGCGGCAGAGGCGAAAATACCTACTGAGCTACCGATGTAACGGTGCGACATCACCAATCGATTCCGCTGATGTCGGATAAGCCTTCATTGCGGCGGGCCGAGGGCGGTGATCTTTCTTTCGGTGGCCATGGCTTCGGCAACCTGACCCGTAGCGCGCAGGCAGGCGGCGAGGCGGATATAGGCATCGCGATCGTCGGCCTTCAGGGCGCAGCGGAAAACCGAGGGGCTGGATACCTGGCGCTGCAACCCTGGGTCCTCGCATCAAGTGCGAGGATGACGAGCGAGTTTGAGGTTAGCGCTGTGCACCAACACTAAAAAGACTCGTTACTCGCGAGCTCGACCCGGATTCAGAGCGCCCAATCTACTTTAGTGATGCCGGGTTGCCTGACTATCTCGCGCAGGGAGGCCGGCACGTCGTAGAGACCCGGACGGGCACGCCAATGCAGGGTGGATTGCAGTTCCGCCCGCTGGGTCGTCAGGTCGTGGCTGAAACGCCATTCGGCGATGCGCAGTCCGGCCTGCTCAAGCTTGGCGCGCAGCTCGGCCTCGGACATTTGTTCGAGCTGCCAGGCGATGTGCAGCCGCAGGACGCGGGCGCGGGGCAGATGGCGCTCGAGGATTTTCAGGATGTGGAGGATGAAGAAGCCGAGGACAGAGGCGGCGCCACCCAGGATGAGCTGCCCCCCGCCAAAACAGATGCCGATGACCGTGACGAACCATAATGTCGCCGCCGTGGTCAGGCCGATGATGCGATCATCGCGCCGCAGGATCGCGCCGGCACCGATGAAGCCGACGCCCGTCAGAATGCCCAGCGGCAAGCGCATGACATCGAAAGTGGTGAAAAACGCCTCCGGCTTCACGGTGGTGGACATCAGCATATTCGCTTCGATCATCGCAAAACAGGCGGCCAAGGCGACCAGCAGGATGGTGCGCATCCCGGCGGCGCGATCGGCTTCGCCGCGTTCCAGGCCGAGGATGCCGCAAGCAACGAGGGTCAGCGCCAGCCTGAGGGCAATGTCGGTCCAATCAAGATTAAGTGGCATTGCTCCTGCGCCCCGCCGGTCCCGGATGCTCGGGACGTTTCACCGAATCGGGAATAGCATAATCTGTTCCCCCTTCGGCTGTCAGTGGCTATTGCTTCGGCGGTAATCGATCAACCGATGCTTGCCCGGATATTTCTGCATCAAATCATCGGGTTCCCGCGGCGAGATAGCGGCCAGCCGGGCGTCGTGCCGGGTGAGGCCGATATCGGCCAGCAGCCGGTCGTCGAGATGCTGCAAGGCGCGCAGCTGCCGGCGCTGCGACCGGTGTGACGAGCAAAAATCAAGCAAGTATTCCCACAGCAGGCTGAACGGGAGGGAGAAGAAGGAGAGCGACAGGCGGCGGCGCAACATGATGATCCCTCGGAAGGATGGCCGATCTTCAGATTGCCTGCTGGGGTCATATCATGAAATATTTGTCTTCTAATGCAAACCATAAGGAATGCTTTGAGATGCGCGGACTCAATCCGGACCAGTTGCAGGCCTTCGCCCAGGTCATCGAGCTAGGCAGTTTCTCGGCCGCGGCGCAGCGCCTCAATCTGACGCAGCCGGCGATCAGCCAGCAGGTGCGGCAATTGGAAGAACGGCTTGGCCTGCGGCTGATCGAGCGGGTCGGCAAGCGGGCGATGCCGACCGCGGCGGGCAGCGAACTCCTGGTCCATGCGCGCGGCATCGAGGCAGCCATCGAGGCGGCCGTCGATGCCATGGGGCAACAGGCCGGCGGCGCCATGGGGCGGGTGCGGCTCGGCTCCGGCAGCACGGCGCTGATCTATCTGCTGCCGCCGGTGCTGCGCGATCTGAAACAGCGTTTTCCCGGCCTGGAGATCCTGGTCAATAC
>LNAP01007218.1_pt1 | contig 10552 bp, 12 predicted proteins | sample 602601 | NCBI WGS metagenome assembly LNAP01 (sample SAMN02440304, study PRJNA202911) | soil metagenome | biome: Subtropical and temperate rainforests or woodlands; isolation source: soil samples (1 kg each in a 20% v/v slurry with milli Q water) were... ...
CGGCCCACGTCCGCCGGCTGGAAGCCCTGCGCCGGGCCGGCATCGTGGAGCGCGTGGCCGATGGCTTATGGAAGGTGCCGGACGACCTGGCCGAGCGTGGCCGCCAGTACGACGCGCAGCGCCTCGGTGGCGTAGCCGTGGAGCTGAAATCGCACCTGCCCATCGAGCGGCAGGCCCGCGTGATCGGAGCCACCTGGCTCGACCAGCAACTGATCGCTGGTGGCTCGGGCTTGGGCGACCTGGGTTTTGGTGGCGAGGCCAGACAGGCGATGCAGCAACGCGCCGACTTTCTGGCCGAACAGGGGCTGGCCGAGCGGCACGGGCAGCGTGTGATCCTCGCGCGCAACCTGCTGGGCACGCTGCGCAACCAGGACCTGGCGCAGGTCGCCAAAGACATTGCGGCCGACACCGGCTTAGAGCATCGCCCGGTGGCCGACGGGCAGCGCGTGGCTGGCATCTACCGGCGCTCCGTCATGCTCGCCAGTGGGCGCTACGCGATGCTCGATGACGGCATGGGGTTCTCACTGGTGCCGTGGAAACCCGTGATCGAGCAACGGCTGGGACAGCAGATTGCCGCAACGGTGCGCGGTGGTGGCGTGTCGTGGGAGATGGGGCGGCAGCGCGGGCTGTCAATCAGCTAGTGCTAACTCATGTATTTCGCTTTGTTTGCAAACCTCCGTCAATTCCGAGAGCGCGCAGTGCCAATGTGATTTCAACTCACGTATCGCGTTGTTTCCACGTTCAGTCAGAACAATTTCGATAACTCTGCGGTCATGCGTGCGATCCAAACGCTCTTGCGCCGTTCTTTGGATCATGCCCTTATTCTCAAGACGGTCTAATAGCCTAGTAACCGAGGCAGAATCGACTGCCAGGCTACGAGCCAAAGTGCTAGGCGTACATGCTGGAGTGACCGACATCTGGTGTAGCGCCATCACCTGCACAGCGGTCAAACCAAACGGAGCAGCCACGCGATTCAGCACTTGATTCCTTGCTGTGAAAAGCCGCGTGATGGCCGTAGAAAGCGCCATCACCCTAAGGGCAACGTCTGATTTCTCCGTGCCGGTTGCCCCATTCGGCATCATGATCGGGAGCGTCTACTGGGCGCTTCCTCACCGCAACCATAGGCACGCATGAATGTCACCACGGCTGCGTTCGCCCACTGGTCAATCTGCGCCGAGGAAGGTGCGGCATCCGGATGAGTCAGGCACTGAAGCTGGGGTTCGCCGCGAACCAAGTTGATGAACAGACTGGCGGCCGTCTCGCGGCCAATCTCGCCAAGATCGACCTCGCCGGATGCTGCCGCATTGGCCAGTTGTTCGGCCACCATCGCCGTCATGACCTGCGGGCCGGCCAGATAGAACGTCCGTGCGAGCTGGGGAAAGCGTGGGCCTTCGGCGATCACGACGCGGAAGACAGCCAGCCCGCCCGGAGACAGCACGATGTTCAAGTAGGCCCGAGCCAACAGGGTCAACGTTTCTCGCAGCTTCCCCGGGCGGAACTCGATGCCCTGCACCGTGTTCGTGAACGCTGCACATTCGGCTTCGATTACCGCGGTGAAGAGTGCTTCCTTGTTCGCGTAGTGCGCGTAAACCGTGGACTTGGACACGCCAGCCTCGCGCTGGATCATGTCGGTTGTTGCCGCGCTGAACCCATGGGTCAGGAAGACGTTTCGCGCAGCGCGCAGAACGGTGAGAGCCTTGGCGTTCAGCTCGCCGCTGCTCGGCGGCGGGGCGGTCATGACTTGGTTGGTTCGTCGCATCTGCTTGGGTCGGAAGTTTTGACACGGTGGCCAGGATTCTATATAGTACCAAACTGCTCGGTACGCATCAACCTAACCATTCGTCTCACAGGCATCTGCACCTAAGCAGGTTTCTTGTGAGCCGTCGGCTTAACTTTTATCGTAAATCACACCGAGCGGTTCGGTACTATTCGCGCATTGGATAAACCTTCATGACGTCACAACCGCTGCTCTCACAACTGCTGCGACAAGCAGGCACGGCGCTCTGCACGATCTCACTGGTCGGCTGTGCGGTGGGTCCTGACTTCGTGAAACCCGACGACAGGCTTGCAGCCGTTCAACTGTCGCCCAGGGCGGATTACGCGCAGGCTCAGGAAACATCCGCTGCGAACTTCCCATCGTCATGGTGGACGCTGTTCAACGATGACGTGTTAGCGGATCTGCAAGCCCGTGCGCAGGCGGGCAACCTGAACCTGCAGATCGCTTCCGAGCGCATTGAGCAAAGCCGGGCGCAGTTGGGGATTGCTTCCTCGCTGCTGCTGCCCAGCGTGGGCGCATCGGCAGGCTATTCCCGCGAGGCCCTCAGCGAGCACGGCAAGTTTGCCGCGTTGGGTGCACCGACGAGCGCGAGCGATTTCTGGCAGTTGGGATTCGACGCCAGTTGGGAACTCGATCTGTGGGGCCGCGCGCGGCGATCGCGCGAAGGCGCCGCAGCCGCCTTCGAGGCCACTGTGTATGAGCGCGAGGCGGCACGGGTGGCCTTGTCCGCCGAAGTGGCCCGCACCTACCTCCAATTGCGAGGAACGCAGGCGCAACTGGACATCACCCGGCAGAACCTGGAGGTCGCCGATCGCACCCTGCGCCTTGCCGAAAGCCGTGAGCGCAACGGTGTCGCCACGCGCTTTGAAACCGCTTCGGCGCGCGCGCAACTGGCAACGGTGGAGGCGCTGGTGCCAGAACTGGTCCAGCGCCGCAACACGCTGATGAACGCCTTGGCACTGCTGCAGGGGGAGGAGCCGCGCGCCCTCGATGCGCAGTTGCTTGAGGCGATGCCCTTGCCTTCGCTTCCTTCCAATGTGCCGGTGGGCCTGCCCTCCGAATTGGCGCACAGGCGGCCGGACATACAGCGCGCCGAAGCCCAACTCCATGCTGCAACGGCGGCCATCGGCGTCGCCAAAGCCGATTTCTACCCGCGGATCGGCCTGCGGGGAAGAGTCGGCGTCGAGGCCTTCGAGTTCAACGACCTCGACAGTTGGGATTCCCGGTTCTTCTCCGTTGGCCCGACAGTCTATCTCCCGATCTTTCAGGGCGGTCGTTTGAAGCAGCGCCTGGCGCTGAACGAGGCACGGCAAAGAACAGCCGCCATTGCCTATCGGCAGACGGTGCTGCAAGCCTGGCATGAAGTGGACAACGCCCTGGACGCCTGGGCAGCCCAGCAGCACCGACATGCCGAATTGCTGGTTTCGTATGAACAGAACAAGCAGGCGCTGCATGCTGCCGAGCGCGGCTATCAGGAAGGCGCTGCCGACTACTTGAATGTCCTGGCCGCGCAGCGCGGCGTCCTCGCCAGCCAGACCAGCCTCAATGCCAGCGCCACCAACGCCGCGCTCACCCTGGTCAATCTCTACAAGTCGCTGGGCGGTGGCTGGGACCCTGATGCACTCACATCCGGGCGACAGGCCGGTGGCGATGCACCTCTGACGACCACCACATCGCCGGCCAGCTTGCAATCAAAGGTTGACCAATGAGTGCCGCAGCGTTGCAGCCGACAGCGGCGCCACCCGCACCTGCTGCTGCGGCAGCCCCGCCGAAGCGGGCGATTGCCGGGTTGGTCGGCATCCTCATCGCGGCCATGATGGCCGGACTGAACAACCGCGTGGGTGCGTTGGCACTGGCGGACGTGCGTGGCGCGCTGGGCTTCGGCCTGGACGATGCCTCCTGGCTCACGACCGTCTATAGCGCGGGCGAAGTGATCGCGATGCCTTTCTCGGCATGGTTCGCCATCACGCTTTCGGTGCGCCGCTTCGAGCTATGGATGATCGGCACATGCACTTTGCTGGCGGTGTGCATTCCCTTCATCCATGACCTCGATCTGCTGCTGGCCATGCGTTTCCTGCAAGGCATCGCCAGCGGCACGATGATTCCCGTGCTGATGATGGCGGCGTTGAAGTTCCTGCCACCCCACATACGGCTGCACGGACTGGCGCTGTATGCACTGACGGCCACCTTCGCCCCCAACCTCTCGATCTGGCTGGCGGGGCAATGGACGGATGGCCTGTTCGATTGGCGCTGGGTGTACTGGCAAATCCTTCCGCTCGCGGCCATTGCCGCCTTGTTGATCGGATGGGGCCTGCCGAAAGACCCGATCCAGACAGACCGCTTCCCGCAGGCCAACTGGCCGGGCATGGCTTTCGGCATGCCGGCATTTGCCCTGATTACCGTCGCCCTGGATCAGGGCGTGCGGCTGGACTGGTTCAACTCCCCCCTCATCGTCGTCTCGTTGGCGGCCGGGCTGACTCTGCTAGGGGCCTATCTGCTGACGGAGTGGTATCACCCGGCGCCGTTCATCAAATTGCAGATGCTCAGCCGCCGCAACCTGGCGTTGGGCTTCACCTTGTTCATCTGCCTTCTGGTCGTGCTGACCTCTGGCGTGATGTTGCCGATGACCTATCTCGGGCCGCTCCAAAGCTACCGACCGCTTCAGATGGCACCAATCGGGCTCATCGTCGCGCTGCCTCAACTGGTCCTGGGTTCCGTGGTGGCGCTGTTCGTGTACCGGAAATGGGTCGATGCCCGATTCGTGTTCGCAGGCGGCCTGCTGCTGATCGCCCTGGCGTGTTTCTCCGGCGCGCAACTGACTTCCGACTGGAACCGTGACCAGTTCGTGATGACGCAGACGCTGCAAGCCTTTGGCCAGCCCATGGCTGTCGTCTCGATGCTGTTCCTGTGTACCAGCGTCGTACATCCCAGCGAAGGCCCGTATGTGTCGGGGAACATCAACACGCTGCGCGCCCTGGGGTCGGTACTCGGGGGCGCGGTGGTTGGGCAACTCGTGACCGTGAGACAGCGGTTCCACGCGGAAATGCTGCTGGACCACGCCGCGTTGGTAGGCAACTCCGTTCCGCTTGCCCCGGAGCCCGCTCAACTGATGGGAATCATCGGCCAACAGGCACTGGTGCTGTCGGTCGCGGATGCCTATCGCGTGCTGGGCGTTCTGGCGCTGGTGATGGTTCCCTTCGTACTGCGGCTGACCTACATTCCCGCGCCCGACTTGCAGGCCCCCGCTTCTCATTCCACACCGTCGTCGTCCCAAGGATAGTTTCACCATGGCAATGCCGAAGAAAGCCAAGATCACCAGTGCCGTGCTGCTGCTCGCAGTCGCAGCGGGCTGTGTCATTTATCTGAATCGTCCCGAGTCCAGCGCATCGACCCAATCCACGGACGACGCCTATGTACAGGCTGATTTCACCCTCGTCGCGCCCCAGGTGTCGGGAGTGATCGGCAAGGTACTGGTCGAAGAAAACCAGCCAGTGAAGGCAGGGGATTTGCTCGCAGCCATCGACGACCGGGATTTCATCGTTGCGGTGGATGCGGCAAAGGCACAAGTCGCCGCCGCCGAGGCCAGCGTCGCGGGGCTTGCCGCGCGTGTGGCGCAGCAAGAAACCGCGATCCGCCAAGCGCAGGCAGCCGTTGCGGTGGACGATGCCGAACTCAAACTGGCAGAGGCCAACCAAAAACGCTATCGCAACTTGGCAGCCGATGGATCTGGTTCGATCCAGGCACAACAACAGGCCGAAGCGCAGTTGGCCATTCGGCTGGCCAGCCGGGACAAGAACCGCGCGGGCCTGCAAGCGGCGCGGCAGCAAACGGACATCCTGAAAGCCGATCTTGAAAAGGCCAAGGCTGCGCTTTCTCAAGCGCAGGCCGCACAGGCGGCTGCGGAGTTGAAGCTTTCCTATACCCAAATCACCGCGCCCATCAACGGCATGATCGGCCAGAAGTCGGTACGTGTCGGCGCATTCGTGAATGCTGGCAAGCCGTTGCTGGCGGTGATTCCACTCGATGCCCTCTATATCACGGCCAACTTCCGCGAGACGCAGTTGGCGCGTGTACGGGCCGGACAATCGGTGGACATCAAGGTGGACGCCTTGCCGGGTGCCGTACTGAAGGGAACCGTGGAAAGCCTGGGGCCGGCCAGTGGCGTCAGCTATTCGGCTGTCGCGCCACACAACGCCACGGGCAACTTCACCAAGATCGTCCAGCGCCTGCCTGTGCGCATTCGCATCGACCCCGACCAGCTTGACGCTGCAAACCTGCGCGTCGGCATGTCCGTGACGCCGAAGATCCGCATCGGTGAATAGCGTCATTAGCCCAACGTGAGGACCCATGCAAATGAGGCAATACCGTTATCGCGTAACTCTGGAGCAATTGACTGATTCACATGGCGTTCCCACCGATCGCAAGCCTCTACAGTTTGAGGTTGGAAATCATGACGACATCATCTCTGTCGTGACGTGGATTCGCAGCAGAGGTGATTTCAGTAGCCAGGCGGAAGCCGCTGCTTTTGGAGTTGGGTTGAAGTTATTTGGTGGAGCCATCTTGGCAAACAAGGATGACCCGCTTCTGTCTTCGTTCCTGCCGCAGCTATATCAATTCGTGAAGGATTTCAAGGCAGGATCAAGCGACATCCAAGGAAAAGATTGATTCGGCTTCTCTGCGCGACACGGGATATGAATCACTATGGAGCTTCGTCACCTTCGATACTTTCTGGCCGTGGCCGAAGAACTCCGCTTCGCTCGCGCAGCGGAGAAGCTGCATATTGAACAATCGCCGCTGTCGCGGGCCATCAAGGAACTGGAAGAAGAACTCGGCGTGGCGCTGTTTGCCCGTACCACGCGCAGCACGCGGCTAACCCATGCCGGAACATTGTTCTTGGAGCATGTGCGTCGTGTGTTCGCTGCCCTGGAACAAGCGCGTGACAGCGTGAAAGCGGCGGCTAATGGCTTTCATGGGCAATTACGTGTGGCCATGTCGGATGGCATCACGCCGTCGCGCTTGCCGGCCTTACTGGCGTTGTGTCGTCAGGAAGAACCCGAGGTCGAAATTCGCTTCTTCGAGGTGCCGTTATCACAGCAGATCAAAGGGCTTCATGATGATCTGTACGACGTGGGGTTTGCCCAATCCGACGAAGTAGGCGATGGCATCGTCGCCGTGCCCGCTTGGAGCGATGCGCTCATGGTGGCGGTTCCCGCCCGCCATCCGCTGCTGGCCCACAAGCGCATTCCCTTGGACGAGTTGCTGCGCTATCCGCTGGTCCTGTGCGATCCGCAAGTGTGTGAAGGCCATGCCAAGCACGTTGAACGAGTGCTGCGTCGTGCTGACATGGAGCCGCTCATCGCAGAACGAGTTGCCACGTGCGATCTGATGATGGCACTGGTATCGGCCGGCTTCGCGCTCGGGTTGGCGGGCGCTGCACACATTGCCACCAGCCGTGAGCTAGGTGTCGTGGCCCGGCCGCTGGCGTCGCGCGTTCCGCCGCTTACGACCTACTTGCTTCGTCTTGACGGTGATCCGTCCGACGAACTGACACGGTTCATTGAGCGCGTACAGGCCATCGAACTGCCGGAAACTCCCAGGCCCATACGAGGCCGCAACCCTGATCCCCCGGAGGAATTGATGCCATGAAGAAGATCATTCCGTTCTTGCTGGTGACTACCTTGGCCGCTTGCGGCCAATCAGAGGCACCTCAGAAAGCTGCCGATTCGGAGGCAAGCATTCCGACGGTGGAAGAACTGGCGGCCAACCCCGACCGGCTCAAGGAACTGCGCCAGCAATGCAAGACCGACCGCTCCAAGCTGGGCGACGTGCTGTGCAACCGGGTAGCAGAAGCCACGCGCAAACGGTTCTATGGCGACGGAGAAACGCCCTACACACCGCCGAAAGAGTCGCCAAAGTTCTGATTGTTGGCCGTTCGCCGATTCGCCTTCACTTTTTTCTCGACACGCCGCAATGCGCCCGCGCTTGCGGCGTTTTTCTTTGGCTCGCCACCGCACTCATTCTTTCTTTTTCCTCGACCTTTCTGCTCTAAACGGTCTTTGACCGGCACTGACCCGGCACCGATCCTGACGCCTGCGGCACGCCCTTGTGCCGCTTCTTCCATGAGGAATCAGCGCAGGAGAAATCGGAGGCCAGGTCATGCAAGGGACGAACGTGCTGTTCGGTCAGATTGCCGTGGTATTCGGCATCTTGATCGCCGGCGTGTGGGGCGCCACACAATGGACAGCAGCCGCCCTTGGCTATCAAGTACGCCTTGGCTCGCCCTGGTTCGATTTTCTTGGCACGCCGATCTACCACCCGTGGAAGTTGTTTGAGTGGTGGTTCGTTTTCGATGCTTACGCGCCGCGCGTGTTCGATACCGGCGGCGCCATCGCGGGCGGCAGTGGGTTATTGGCGGTGGTCGTCGCCATCGGCATGTCGATCTGGCGATCGCGGCAGTCGCGCCTGGTCACGACTTACGGCTCGGCCCGCTGGGCGAACGCGGATGACATTCACAAGGCGGGCCTGACGCAACCGGCCGGCGTTTTCCTCGGCCAGCACGGCCGCCAGTACCTGCGCCACGAAGGCCCGGAACACGTCCTGACCTTCGCGCCCACGCGCTCGGGCAAAGGTGTCGGTCTGGTGGTGCCGACGCTGCTGTCCTGGCCCGCGTCGGCCGTCATCCACGACATCAAGGGCGAAAACTGGCAGATCACCGCCGGCTGGCGCTCGCGCTTCTCGCATTGCCTGCTGTTCAACCCGACCGATGCGAAGTCAGCGGCCTACAACCCGCTGCTGGAGGTTCGGCGCGGCGCGCATGAAGTGCGCGACGTGCAGAACATCGCGGACATTCTGGTCGATCCCGAAGGCGCGCTGGAGAAGCGCAACCATTGGGAAAAGACCTCGCACGCGCTGCTGGTCGGGGCCATCCTGCATGTCCTCTACGCGGGCGAAGACAAGACGCTGCGCGGCGTCGCCAACTTTCTGTCCGACCCGGCCAGCCCGTTCGAGCTGACCTTGCACCGGATGATGACCACGCCGCACCTCGGCGATGGGCCGCATCCGGTCGTCGCATCGGCAGCGCGTGAAGTCCTCAACAAGAGCGACAACGAACGCTCGGGCGTGTTAAGCACCGCCATGTCGTTCCTCGGCCTGTACCGCGACCCGACCGTGGCCGAAGTCACCTCGCGCTGCGATTGGCGCATCGCCGACCTGATCGCGGCCGAGCATCCGGTGTCGCTGTACCTTGTGGTGCCGCCTTCGGACATTTCGCGGACGAAGCCGCTCATTCGCTTGATCCTCAACCAGATCGGGCGGCGCCTCACCGAATCGCTCGACGGCTCCGATGGCATCGAGCGCCGCCACAAGCTGCTGTTGATGCTTGACGAGTTCCCGGCGCTGGGGCGCCTGGACTTCTTCGAGACGGCGCTGGCCTTCATGGCGGGCTACGGCATCCGCAGCTTTCTCATCGCGCAGTCGCTCAACCAGATCGACAAGGCGTATGGGCAAAACCACTCCATCCTCGACAACTGCCATGTGCGCGTGACGTTCGCCACGAACGACGAGCGCTCTCCGAGACGCTGGGCACGGCCACCGAGCTGCGCGCCCAGCGCAACTACGCGGGCCACCGGCTCGCACCGTGGCTGGGCCACCTGATGGTGTCGCGCCAGGAAACCGCGCGCCCGCTGCTGACGCCGGGCGAAGTCATGCAGCTTCCACCCGACGAGGCCGTGGTGATGGTGTCCAGCGTGGCACCGATCAAGGCCAAGAAGCTGCGCTACTACGCGGACGCCAATTTCAAGCGCCGCGTGCTGCCGCCGCCCGCGCTAGCGGACGGGCAGTATGCCGACGCGCCGCCGGCACGCGCCGACGCCTGGAGCGGGCTGGCGATTCCTGCCGTGCCTGCCGCACCAGCCACGGCATCCGCCGATGGCCTGGAGAACTTGGGTACGGCCGACGACGGCGGCCCGCGCCGCCAGCCCGAGCTATCCGAAACCGTCGCCTACGACCCCGAATTGGCTGCGCCCGCGGCCGACCTCGGGCTGCTCGATGACGACGACGATTTGCCGCTTCCCCTCCCGCGCCAGCTTGATCCAGCCATGCAGCGCACGGCCCGGCTGGCTTCCCTCGACCCCAACGACGGAATCGAGCTATGAGCCACTACCGCCTCAACCTGTTCATCCAGCCGGAGCACGCCAAGCGGCTCGATGAGCTGGCCGCCAAGAAAGGCGTGTCCAAGTCATCCATCGTCGCGGCGGCGCTTGCATCGTGGCTGTCGCCCGATGCCGCCGACCAGCGCGAGGCAGCCATCGCCAAGCGGCTGGATCGCCTCTCGCGCCAGGCCGAGCGCATGGAGCGCGACCAGAACATCCAGATCGAGACGCTGGCGCTGTTCATTCGCTACTACCTCACGGTCAGCACGCCAGTCCCCGAAGCGCACCAAGAGGCCGCTCGCGCACAGGGCAAAGCGCGCTTCGAGCAGTTCGTTGAACAGTTGGGTCGCCACCTGCTGCGCGGGCGAAGCCTGGTGCGCGACGTGGTGGAGGAGCTGCATCCCGACCCGATGCGGATGGAGGACGCGGCGGCAGCCGCGCAAGCGCAGGAGCGTGTGTCATGAGCGCCGTTCCGCAGTCCATGAGTGCCACGTCGCTCGACCGCCGCATCCAAATGCTGCGCACGGCGATGGGGCCGCTGATCGCCGCCGCGCTCGAAGACCCGGACGTGGTGGAGGTGATGCTGAATCCTGATCGCACCCTTTGGGTGGATCGGCTTTCCAGT
>LNAP01013813.1_pt1 | contig 10550 bp, 7 predicted proteins | sample 602601 | NCBI WGS metagenome assembly LNAP01 (sample SAMN02440304, study PRJNA202911) | soil metagenome | biome: Subtropical and temperate rainforests or woodlands; isolation source: soil samples (1 kg each in a 20% v/v slurry with milli Q water) were... ...
GGCATTGAGCGAAGAAAATACGTACGACTCAACGAGCATTAAAGTGCTGAAAGGCCTGGATGCCGTACGCAAACGTCCCGGTATGTACATTGGTGACACTGACGATGGCAGTGGTCTGCACCACATGGTGTTCGAGGTGGTCGATAACTCGATCGACGAAGCTTTGGCCGGCCATTGCGACGACATCAGCATCATCATCCACCCGGACGAGTCCATCACCGTTCGCGACAACGGTCGTGGCATCCCGGTAGACGTGCACAAAGAAGAAGGCGTCTCGGCGGCCGAGGTCATCATGACCGTGCTGCACGCCGGCGGTAAGTTCGACGACAACTCCTACAAGGTATCCGGCGGTCTGCACGGTGTAGGTGTGTCGGTGGTGAACGCACTGTCCAAAGAACTGATCCTGACCGTTCGCCGCAGCGGCAAGATCTGGGAACAAACTTACGTCCACGGTGTTCCGCAAGAGCCGATGAAAATCGTTGGCGAAAGCGAAACCACTGGCACCCAGATCCACTTCAAGCCTTCGGCTGAAACCTTCAAGAACATCCACTTCAGCTGGGACATCCTGGCCAAGCGGATTCGCGAACTGTCCTTCCTCAACTCCGGTGTCGGCATCGTCCTCAAGGATGAGCGCAGCGGCAAGGAAGAGTTGTTCAAGTACGAAGGTGGCCTGCGTGCGTTCGTTGAATACCTGAACACCAACAAGACTGCGGTCAACCAGGTGTTCCACTTCAACATCCAGCGTGAAGATGGCATCGGCGTGGAAATCGCCCTGCAGTGGAACGACAGCTTCAACGAGAATCTGTTGTGCTTCACCAACAACATCCCTCAGCGCGACGGCGGCACTCACTTGGTGGGTTTCCGTTCCGCACTGACGCGTAACCTGAACACCTACATCGAAGCTGAAGGTCTGGCGAAGAAGCACAAAGTTGCCACCACCGGTGACGATGCCCGCGAAGGCCTGACAGCAATTATTTCGGTGAAGGTGCCGGATCCGAAGTTCAGCTCCCAGACCAAGGACAAGCTGGTGTCTTCCGAAGTGAAGACCGCGGTCGAACAGGAAATGGGCAAGTACTTCTCTGACTTCCTGCTGGAGAACCCGAACGAAGCCAAACTGGTCGTTGGCAAGATGATCGACGCGGCGCGTGCGCGTGAAGCTGCGCGTAAGGCCCGTGAGATGACCCGCCGTAAAGGCGCGCTGGACATCGCCGGCCTGCCGGGCAAACTGGCTGACTGCCAGGAAAAAGACCCTGCCCTCTCCGAACTGTACCTCGTGGAAGGTGACTCTGCTGGCGGCTCCGCCAAGCAGGGACGCAACCGCCGCACCCAGGCCATCCTGCCGCTCAAGGGCAAGATCCTGAACGTCGAGAAGGCACGCTTCGACAAGATGATCTCTTCGCAGGAAGTGGGCACCTTGATCACCGCGCTGGGCTGCGGTATTGGCCGCGACGAGTACAACATCGACAAGCTGCGTTATCACAACATCATCATCATGACCGATGCTGACGTCGACGGTTCGCACATCCGTACCCTGTTGCTGACCTTCTTCTTCCGTCAGTTGCCGGAGTTGATCGAGCGCGGTTACATCTACATCGCTCAGCCGCCGCTGTACAAGGTCAAGAAAGGCAAGCAAGAGCAATACATCAAAGACGACGACGCCATGGAAGAGTACATGACGCAGTCGGCCCTGGAAGACGCGAGCAAGCCCCGGGTATCTCCGGCGAAGCCCTCGAGCGTCTGGTGAATGACTTCCGTCTGGTGATGAAGACCCTCAAGCGTTTGTCGCGCCTGTACCCGCAGGAACTGACCGAGCACTTCATCTACCTGCCAGCGGTGAGCATGGAGCAACTGTCCGATCACGCAGCGATGCAGGATTGGATGGCGCAGTTCGAAGTTCGCCTGCGTACCGTCGAGAAATCCGGCCTGGTTTACAAAGCCAGCCTGCGCGAAGACCGTGAACGTAACGTCTGGTTGCCAGAGGTCGAGCTGATCTCCCACGGCCTGTCGAACTACATCACCTTCAACCGCGATTTCTTCGGCAGCAACGATTACAAGACGGTCGTGTCGTTGGGCGCTCAATTGAGCACCTTGCTGGACGACGGCGCGTACATCCAGCGCGGCGAGCGCAAGAAGCCGGTCACCGAATTCAAGGAAGCACTTGAATGGCTGATGGCTGAAAGCACCAAGCGTCATACCATCCAGCGCTACAAAGGTCTGGGCGAAATGAACCCGGATCAGCTGTGGGAAACCACCATGGATCCGAGCCAGCGCCGGATGCTCAAAGTGACCATCGAAGACGCCATTGGCGCAGACCAGATCTTCAACACCCTGATGGGTGATGCGGTCGAACCTCGTCGTGACTTCATCGAAAGCCAACCTGGACTTCTGATCCGGCAGGACCGCTAAAACAAAAAAGGCCAACGCTTAGCGTTGGCCTTTTTTGTTGATCGCCGAAGGTCGTCATGCGCTAGCGTTGGCCACGCTCTCAAGCCGATACCCATACCCGTAAATCGTCAGCAGTTGCCAACCGCGATCGGCCGTCAGGCCCAGCTTGTTGCGCAGGCGATAAATATGAGTATCCAACGGGCGGGAAGATACTATTTCTTCGTGGGTCCAAAAGCGCTCATACAAGTATTCGCGGGACAAAGGTCGGCCCAGATTGGCGAACAGGCAACGGGCGAGACGGTATTCCCGTTCGGTCAGGCTGATGGGGGTGGAGGCGCGGGTGATGGTGAGTTCGGCGTCGTCGAATTCGAGGTCATTGAAGGTCAGTATTTCGGTGGCCGCGGCGCGTTGCAGCCCATGCCGACGAAGCACCGCGCTGACCCGAGCCATCAGCTCATTGGGACGAAACGGTTTGCTCACGTAATCATCGGCCCCGGCGTTCAACGCCTGGACGATATCGCTTTCGGTATCACGACTGGTGAGCATGATCGCGGCCGGTGGCACATCCATGTGTTCACGGGTCCAACGCAACAAAGCCAGACCGCTGATATCGGGCAGTTGCCAATCGAGGATCAGCAGATCGAAGGTTTCGCGCCGGAGTTGCCGTCGCAAGTCCTCTCCCCGCTCGAAACAATGCAGCGTCCATGCCTGCTCACCCGTGACGGGGATCTGTCGCAGTGTCTGTTCAACCCGGCGCAGTTCAGCGGGCTCGTCATCCAGTATTGCGACACGCATGCCGAGTGGTTCCTTCATCTCGTTAGTGAAAATTCCTACGGGAGTTTAGGCTGATTGATCGAATCTGAACAATTGTGGCGAATTGCTGCGAAGGTCACTTATGCCGGTAAATTCGTTGTCGCTGAGCGGCACAGGGGCATTGGGATGTGCTCCGGCGCAGGGAGCGCCAAGTCACTTTGCAGGCCCGTCGATCGCCGGTTTTCGGCGGTACCCTGCTCAGGGGAAAACACATGGAGTGCCTGCTCGGTTCCGACACAGGGATGTGTCATCTCCAATATCCTTTGCTCTCATAGCTATCTGCCAGAGCGTCCGCTCAGGTATCGTGCGTCAAATACTTGTGTGCGTTATCCGGCGTGATTTTCATAAGAGCATAAAAGCCTATCCATGAACCCCATGACCTTATTGCTCCCACGCCATTCTGGCGTCTGTCTTTTACTGGTTGCCGGCCTGATGGGATTGCTCTCCCAGAGTGCATCGGCGGCAGTCTCTTTGGCAAAACGCTTGCCTTATATCGATCAAAACCAACAATGCCGTGGTCAACCGCTGCCGGCGACTGTCGAGCATCTGACCGGCGAAGCCTGGAAGCTGGACGCCAAAGGCAAGCAGACGTCACTGCAGGAAGGTATGTCGATCGACGAGCAGGAAGGCGTCATGACCTCGCCCTCGGCATTTGTCAGCCTGTCCCTGGGTGATGGCTCGCGGGTGGTGTTGCCTTCCAGTTCCCATATCACCCTGCATCTCAATGACGAACATTCGATCCCTCAGGTCATTCTTGAGCAGGGCCAGGTTGAGTCGTATGTGATCAAACGTGCCAGCGACCATGATCGCTTTCAGATCGTCACGCCGGTCGGTGTACTGGGCGTGCACTTTCGGGTGCGCAACGATGACGGTGGCGAGGCGCTGCTGGAAGTGTTGAACGGGCAAGTGGCGGTCAATCGTGATGAAAAAACGTCGGGCTTCCACCCTGCCCGGCCCGTTGCCAAACGTCCCAAGGGCGTTGAAGCTGACGAAGTCCAGGTCATGGCCCGCCAGGGTTTGCGTATTCAGAAACAAGGCACGCTGACGCCAATCGACTTGTTACCCGCTCCACGTTTGTTAGGGCAGGCCGGTCAGACGGGGAATGTGCCTGTGTGGCAATTGATCATGAAGCCCATCGAAGGAGCTAAGCGTTACCGGGCGCAAGTGGCGACCGACGCAGCCTTTCTGGACATCAAGCAAGAGCAGTTTTCCAGCACACCAGAGGTCAAGTTCCGCGGGCTGAAAGCGTTTTTCTACCATGTTCGCCTGTCGGCCTATGACGCTCAGGGTTTAGAGGGAGAGGCCGGGGTGTATGACATTTTCTATTACCCCAGGACCACGCGTGTCCAATAGCGCCCTGGCCGACGACCGATGAAAAGACGACCAAGGAAGGATGACCGCGAGCCGACCCAGGCTCAGCGATTGTTTCAGCGGATGGTCCGCGAGTGGCTGTGGGTCTGTCTGATCCTGTTGCCGCTGACGGCGATGCTGTCCATGAATCAGGGGCTGGCCCTGAGCAATCTGCTGTATGACAACCTGCGTCGGTTGAGTCCGCTGCCGGTGGATCCGCGAATACTCATCGTCACGATCGATGACTACAGCTTGCAGCAGCTTGGCCAATGGCCGTGGTCGCGGGCCATGCACGCGCAACTGCTGGATCGGCTCACGTTAAAGGCGTTCTGTTCGACGTTATCTTCAGCGAGCCCGATAGCCATCCCGGCAACGATCAGCTTTTGGCCCAGGCGGTCTGTCGGGCCGGGAATGTTTTCGTGCCGCTGTTGCGCGAAGGCGTCGCACGTTATGGGCAGCCCTTGGGAGAAATTGAACCGGTGGCTGCGCTGAGCGATTGCGCTAAAGGCGTCGGGCACATCAATGCCGAAGCGGACGCTGATGGGATCGTGCGCAGCGTGTATTTAAGCGAAGGCCCGGCGCAAAAAACACGCCCGCAACTGGCCTGGCTGCTGTACGAAGAAACCCTTACCGACAAGGGAAATGTACCGATGCCTGGTACCCAGGCCCTGCCATCGGCGCAAGGCTGGCAGCGAGCCCATGAAATACGGATTCCTTTCATCCATTCCGACGCGGGCTTTCCCACTGTGCCCTACGTCAGCGTATTGCGCGGCGAAGTTCCGCCCGAGTTGCTGCGCGATCGCTTGATCCTGATCGGCTCGACCGCTCCAGGCCTGGGCGACCGCTACGTGACACCGCAATCGGCCAGCCTCGGCACTACACCGGGTGTTGAGATTCAGGCGAATATCCTCAACGGGTTGCTGCAACAGCGCAACATCGTGGTTCTCGATCAGCGCTTGGCGGCGTTGCTATCGGTGATGATTGTCGGTGAGTTGCTGGGCCTGTTGCTGGTGCGTCCGCGTCGCGCGCTATGGCTGACTTTGGGTGCAATGGCCGCCGCTCTACTGGGTTCGGGTGTACTGTTGCGGCTTGGTTGGTGGTGGTCACCGGCGTCGAGCCTGCTAGGGATGATGCTGGGCTACCTGATCTGGAATTGGCGAAGGCTGAACGCGGTGCTCGCTTATTTCGGCTGGGAACTGGCGCGCCTGGACAGCGAGCCAAAAGTCTTTCCCGAACGTCGTCGTACCCAGGCCCCGGCCGGTGATGTGCTGCAAGGGCAAATCGTCGCGCTGGAGCAGGCCATGAGCCGGACCCGCGATACCCGACGTTTCATTGCCGACGGGCTTGAATACCTGCCGGTGGCGACGCTGATCAGTGATCCGAGCGGACGTATTCTGCTGGCCAACCGCAAGGCTCGAGAAGTGTTTTGTCGTGGCCTGGTGGGCGAGGACATGCTCGAGCAACTGAGCGACTTGGGTTACCCGGTGCCGTCCAACGGAATGCCATCTGCGTTGTCGAGCCTGGAGCCGCTGGAGTTTCGTGACACCCAGGCACGCAGCCTGCGTCTGGACCTGGCGCCGCTGTTGCCGGCCGAGGGTGACTCCGTGATTGGCTGGCTACTAAGCCTCACTGACTTGAGCGTCGAGCGCGACGCCGAAGAACAGCGAGCCGTGTTGCTGCGTTTTTTGTCCCATGACCTCAGGGCTCCCCATTCGGCGATACTCGCCTTGCTCGACGTCCAGCGGCATCAGGTGCCCGGTGACACTCAAGTGTTCAACCAGATCGAGTTACAAGTGCGCAAGGCGCTGAACCTGACCGAGGCTTTTGTGCAGTTGGCAAAAGCCGAGTCCGAGGCCTATCAGTTTCAGCCGAGCATGTTCGCGATGTTGTTGCTCGATACCTTCGATCAGGCCTCCAGCATTGCTCATCTGAAGAACATTCAATTACTGCATGACCTCGACGAAGACGCTGAAGCGCTGGTCCTGGCCGATCAATCGCTACTGACACGGGCTCTGTTCAACCTGTTGGAAAACGCCATCAAGTACAGTCCGGCGGGCTCGCGGATCTCAGTGCGGGTGACTTATGCCGAAGGTTGGCTACTGTGCGAGATCGCCGATCAGGGTCGAGGGATTGCTGTCGATGAACTTCCTGAGTTGTTCAGTCAGTATCGGCGTTTTACCTCGGCTCACGGCAGTGACGGCCTGGGACTGGGTTTGTCCATGGTCAAGGCGGTGGTGGATCGTCATGGCGGGAGGATTTCCTGTCGTAGCGTGGTGGGGCAAGGCTCGACGTTCAGCATCCAGTTACCGCTATTGAGCGAGTAATCCAGACGTTTTCAGCGAGCATAAAAAACCGGCTATATCAGCCGGTTTTTTTACGTCCGAAATAAACTTATGCACCTTTTTCGACGTTTTATTTGCTTAAGAAATATGTATGTAAATCATAAGCTTAAAAACTAAAAACGACGTTTTTCAACAAAACGGTACACAGGTTATCCACAGAATCTCAGACAGCCACTTGATCGGTCGCACTCGGGGCCGCCGGGGCTGCTGGCAGCGAGCCCATCTCGCGCTGCATCTGTTCGTTCCAGGCCTGCACCCGATCATTCAGGTCGGCAATGGCTCGCGGCCCACTGCCCTCGGCGTACATCGGCGCGCCAATGATCACGGTGATCACGCCTTGCTGTTTCGCCCAACCGGTTTTTGGCCAGAACTTGCCGGCATTGTGTGCAATCGGCAGTACCGGTAATGACGCATTGACGGCCAACGCGGTGCCACCGCGGGAAAACTTGCCGATGGTGCCATAGGGAACGCGAGTCCCTTCCGGGAAGATCAGTACCCAGACCTTGTCCTTGAGCAACTCATCGCCCTTCTTCGCCACATGCTTGAGCGCAGCTTTCGGATTGCCACGGTCAATGGCGATCGGTCGCAGCATCGCCATGGCCCAGCCGAAGAACGGAACGTAGAGCAGTTCGCGCTTGAGCACCTGGCTCAGCGGCTCGAAGTAGGCCGAGAGAAAGAATGTCTCCCAGGTGCTCTGGTGGTTCGACTGAATCACGCAAGGCTGGTCAGGCACATTCTCGGCACCCTTCACTTCGTAACGGATACCCAGAAAGACTTTGCTCAGCCATAAGGCGCAGCGGCACCAGTACACGTTGATAAAGCGATAGCGCGCCTTGAACGGCAGAAACGGCGCGATAAAAAAGCTCAGGGTGCACCAGAGCAAAGAGCTGGTGCCCAGCAGCAGGTAAAAGAGGAAAGTTCTGATGGCCTGCAGTATCGACATGGCGACATTTACCGTTGCGGGCATTGCCCGCCTATTCAAGCGCACTCCCGATCAGTCCTTGGCCAGGATGTCAGAAGAGCCTTAGTTGTGGATAAGTTCCGCGGCAATCGCCGCCAGATCGTCAAAAATCAAGGTGCCTGCCGGTAGGGTCTTGCCCTGAGTCTTTTCGCCTTTCCCGGTCTTTACCAAAACTGGCTGACAGTCGACGGCTTTGGCGGCTTCCAGGTCACCGAGAGTATCGCCGACGAACCATAGATTCGTCAGCGAAACGTTGTAATGCGCGGCGATGGTTTTCAACATCCCGGGTTTTGGCTTGCGGCAATCGCAGCCATCGTCTGGCCCGTGCGGGCAATAGACAATCAGCCCGACTTCGCCACCCTGCTCCGCCACCAGCGCGCGCAAGCGAGCGTGCATGGCATCCAGGGTGGCGATGTCGTAATAGCCGCGAGCGATGCCCGACTGGTTGGTAGCCACCGCCACCGTCCAGCCGGCCTTGCTCAACTGCGCGATCGCTTCGATCGAACCGGGGAGCGGAATCCACTCCTCCACCGACTTGATGTACGCGTCGGAGTCGTAATTGATCACTCCGTCCCGATCGAGAATCAGCAGTTTCAACAGCAGCCCCTTAGCCCAGCAGCGAAATGTCGGCGACGCCGAGGAACAAGCCACGCAGACGCGCCAGCAGCGCATAACGGTTGGCTCGCACCTTGGCATCTTCGGCGTTGACCATCACCGCTTCGAAGAACGCATCCACCGGCTCGCGTAAGGCAGCCAGACGTGCCAGCGATTCGCTGTACTGACGAGCAGCCGCCATCGGCTGGACAGCCTGGTCAGCCTGCTGGATCGCCGAATACAGGGAGAACTCGTTGGCGTTGTCGAAGTACTTGGCTTCAACGACCGAAGGAACAGAGCCTTCGACCTTGCTCAGCAGGTTCGAAACGCGCTTGTTCACAGCGGCCAGGGCTGCGGCTTCCGGCAATTTGCGGAACGCTTCTACCGCTTGTACACGCTGATCGAAATCCAGCGCCGAACCCGGCTTCAGGGCACGGACCGACAGGTAAGTCCCGACATCAACGCCTTCGTCTTCATAACGGGCACGCAGACGATCGAAGATGAATTCCAGTACCGAGTCATTCAGGCCGGCAGCCTTCACCTTGGTACCGAACGCATTCACGGCAAACGCCACGGCGTCGTTCAGGTCGAGGTCGAGCTTCTTGTCGATCAGGATCCGCAACACACCCAGCGCAGCACGGCGCAGGGCGTACGGGTCTTTGCTCCCGGTTGGCAGCATGCCGATACCGAAAATACCCACCAGCGTGTCGAGCTTGTCGGCGATGGCCACGGCCGCACCGGTCAGGGTGGTCGGCAGTTCAGCACCGGCACCGCGTGGCATGTACTGCTCGTTCAGCGCCAAGGCGACTTCTTCCGGCTCGCCGTCGTTGAGGGCGTAGTAGTAACCGGCGACACCTTGCATCTCCGGGAACTCGCCGACCATTTCGGTCGCCAGGTCGCACTTGGACATCAGGCCGGCACGGGAAGCCCAGGCCGGGTTGCCACCAATGCGTTGAGCGATGAACGCGGCGAGCCTGGAAACACGTTCGGCCTTGTCGTAGACGCTGCCGAGTTTTTCCTGGAACACCACATTCTGCAGACGCAGGTTGAAGTCTTCGAGTTTCTGCTTCTTGTCTTGCTTGAAGAAGAACTCGGCGTCGGTCAGGCGTGGGCGAACCACTTTCTCGTTACCGGCGATGATCTGCTGCGGGTCTTTGCTTTCGATGTTGGCCACGGTAATGAAACGAGGCAGCAACTTGCCGTCGGCATCCAGCAGGCAGAAATATTTCTGGTTGTCCTGCATGGTGGTGATCAGCGCTTCTTGCGGCACGTCCAGGAAACGTTCTTCGAACGAGCACACCAGCGGCACCGGCCATTCAACCAGCGCGGTCACTTCGTCGAGCAGGCTCGGCGGCACGATCGCCGTACCTTCCTGCAGCGTCGCCAGTTCTTCGGTGCGCTTGCTGATCAGCTCGCGACGCTCGTTGGCGTCGGCCAGCACATAAGCCGCACGCAGATCGCTCAGGTAGTTGGCCGGCGAGGTGATGCGCACGCTTTCAGGATGGTGGAAGCGGTGACCACGGGAATCGCGGCCGGACTTCTGGGCGAGGATGGTGCAGTCGATGACATGGTCACCAAGCAGCATCACCAGCCATTGGGTCGGGCGAACGAATTCTTCTTTGCGAGCACCCCAGCGCATGCGCTTGGGGATAGGCAGGTCGTTCAGGGAGTCTTCAACGATGGTCGGCATCAGGCTCGCGGTCGGCTTGCCGGCGATGCTTTGGCTGTAGCGCAGTTTTGGACCGCTCTGATCGATCTCGCTCAGGTCGACGCCGCACTTCTTGGCGAAGCCCAGGGCTGCTTGAGTCGGGTTGCCTTCGGCATCGAACGCGGCCTGACGCGGCGGGCCGTCGAGGTTGATGCTGCGATCCGGCTGTTGGGTCGCCAGCGCGGTAATCAGCACGGCCAGACGACGTGGTGCGGCGTAGACGGTTTTGGTTTCGTAGTTCAGGCCGGCAGCTTGCAGGCCTTTGTCGATACCGGCCATAAACGCTTCGGCCAGGGTATTCAGGGCTTTGGGTGGCAGTTCTTCGGTGCCCAGTTCAACCAGAAAATCTTGAGCACTCATTGTGCAGCCTCCAGCTTGGCCAGTACTTCATCACGCA
>LNAP01006696.1_pt1 | contig 10549 bp, 10 predicted proteins | sample 602601 | NCBI WGS metagenome assembly LNAP01 (sample SAMN02440304, study PRJNA202911) | soil metagenome | biome: Subtropical and temperate rainforests or woodlands; isolation source: soil samples (1 kg each in a 20% v/v slurry with milli Q water) were... ...
GGCACTGTTGCAAAGTTAGCGATGAGGCAGCCTTTTGTCTTATTCAAAGGCCTTACATTTCAAAAACTCTGCTTACCAGGCGCATTTCGCCCAGGGGATCACCATAATAAAATGCTGAGGCCTGGCCTTTGCGTAGTGCACGCATCACCTCAATACCTTTGATGGTGGCGTAAGCCGTCTTCATGGATTTAAATCCCAGCGTGGCGTCGATTATCCGTTTCAGTTTGCCATGATCGCATTCAATCACGTTGTTCCGGTACTTAATCTGTCGGTGTTCAACGTCAGACGGGCACCGGCCTTCGCGTTTGAGCAGAGCAAGCGCACGACCATAGGCGGGCGCTTTATCCGTGTTGATGAATCGCGGGATCTGCCACTTCTTCACGTTGTTGAGGATTTTACCCAGAAACCGGTATGCAGCTTTGCTGTTACGACGGGAGGAGAGATAAAAATCGACAGTGCGGCCCCGGCTGTCGACGGCCCGGTACAGATACGCCCAGCGGCCATTGACCTTCACGTAGGTTTCATCCATGTGCCACGGGCAAAGATCGGAAGGGTTACGCCAGTACCAGCGCAGCCGTTTTTCCATTTCAGGCGCATAACGCTGAACCCAGCGGTAAATCGTGGAGTGATCGACATTCACTCCGCGTTCAGCCAGCATCTCCTGCAGCTCACGGTAACTGATGCCGTATTTGCAGTACCAGCGTACGGCCCACAGAATGATGTCACGCTGAAAATGCCGGCCTTTGAATGGGTTCATGTGCAGCTCCATCAGCAAAAGGGGATGATAAGTTTATCACCACCGACTATTTGCAACAGTGCCAGGGGCAGATGTAGCCATTGCTAGATGCCCCCCTTCTCATTGCTGCTTGTAGGTTCTCTGTAAAATCACCAAACAACACAACTCACAACTCACAACTCATAGATTTCATAATTCATAATTCATAATTCATAATTCATAATTAGGAAATAATAAATAGCAAGGATGAATTATTCGGTCTAATTCTATCAAACAAAACAATGCATAAATGACGTTTATTGCAAAACGGACTCACCAGAACGGAACCAGATAAACTTAGGTATGAGGTATGAGGTATGAGGTGACATACTGAATTTAGCATTCAAATAATCAACTCTAAACGATCGTTATCAGTGTGAATTATTACGGAATACTTAATACAGCAAATTGAATCTACTGGTAGCTAAGGAATTATAAGGTTACGCTCCACACATAATTATCATCAAAAACATAGCAACATGATTGTTTTTTTTTCAGAAATTATCCAGTTCGGAAAGAGGGAAGGAAACATAATTGTGAAGTATGAAGTGCGGATTATCAGGTGCTAATTGAATACAGTAGGGGAGGGCGCTGGATTTCAAAAAGAAGCCCAGCGGTGCATAAGTATGAAATCATACTTTTTTGAGATACGCGTCCAGAGCATCGCGAATGATAGCGCTCACACTTTTCGGCGCAATACCGACGCGTTTGTTATACAAGGCCAGGTCTTCAATTTCACGCAAAGTATTCTGAGGCAGAGAAATGGTCGTCCTGGTCAATATTTCTGGTACAGGTTCTACAACTACTTTCTCATCGCCATAGGGACGGTCAGCCAATCTATTCGCCAGAGCATCCGCTTCTGCTTCAGTAACTATGCGGCGATTGGTTAAAGGGGGTTTTTTTAAAGCCATTAAAATACCTCATTCAACAGAGCAAGAACTTCAGACTTGGCTTTTTCATTAGATGTTTCCAGGACAGATTTACCTTCAGACATCACATCTCGGTAAACCTTTCGGTAACATGCCGTCGCGCTCAAAGGGATCAGTCCTTCGAATTCGCGGACATACTCCAGAAATTCATGCCGTTCGTTTCCCTGAAGGAGGGGATTTGTAGTGGCCATACTTTGATAGCAATATGCCTTAAGCTCTGGATTTAAATCCCGCATGCTTTCTAACTGCTGCTGAAGCTCAACCATCGTATCCAGATCCAACTGAGAGCATTGGTGCGGAGCAATGATCTGATGAGCTACGGTTCCGCCTGTAATCAGCTCACGGCTGTTTCGTCCGGCAACATCCACTATAACGTGATCAAACCTCTCATCAAGGCTTCTGAGTGTTTGAGATATGTTGTCTCTTTTCTCAATCAGGGTGATGGAGGGGGTAAGGCCTGCAGCTTCACGTTCGGCATACCACCTTGACGAAGAGCGTTGAACGTCAGCATCGACCAGACACACATCCTTGCCCCATAAGGCCAAACCCACAGCTATATTGACTGCAGTTGTTGTTTTCGCGGCCCCACCTTTATTGCATCCAACAATCGTGATCATTTGTCACCCGTGATATCAAAAGTAGTATTTCTTAAATAATAACTCACAAAAGATAAATGTGAAGTAATATCGACTAATTATTATGTATTAATTCATACTTATTACTTAGTTAAAGCATAGTAAGCATCGCTCAATTGAAACCGCAAACGTGATTGAACAGGTAAGAGACAAAATCAAAATTATTTGTTTCCTCGTTGATCAGCTGCCTAAGACTTTCTTGGGTGCAACCCTTAACAAGCTGAAGAACCCATGGTTACACGGTATTAATGAGGGTCTTCCCCTGCTGTGGTGGGTACTCCAGAGCTGTCCTAACTATGAACAATAAGGCCAAGGATGAACGGTCCAACATTCCTCCGAGGATCTTCCCACTGCTTATACCCCGGATAACCACAGATAAAGGTTTACGATCGCTGATACCGGTCATGTAGCCGTTAAACTCATTCAGCCCCTCTTCAATTGACATCAAATGTTCTGGTGTAATACTTTCTGAGACATCTATTCTGATTCCTTCCATTTAAAACCTCTCATTATTGTTTTTAATTGCTAATCACCAGCCCATACCCAGCTTCCCGTAGTGAAACAGCACACCCAGCTTGAACCGTTCTTTATTTCTGAAGACACGAGACTTGGTCCGGAGTAGGCGGATTTTTCTGTTTAGAGATTCCGCATTGCCGTTTGATACCCGGTTTCTCATCGCATTCAGGATGACTTAAAGACGCTTTGCCACCATCTGGCCAGCCCTGGCCATTAATGGTATTCCTATGTTCTTCGCCATTATCATCCATTCCTACCACAGCCTACGGCTATGGACATCATAGCGACGGTGCCTTAGGTCACGGGCAAGCTCTTTCATTACCCAGCACTGGCTCGTTTGGGGTAACACCCGCCGAGCAACTTCTTACCTCTCGGCCCGGCGCCCGAGCGGTTTTGTTTGCTGTAAAACCACAGGTAGCGTGAGCAGTGGGTGTCTTTCCTGTCTGACGACGGGATCTGTTTCATCTCAGCCTGACGGGTTTTATCAACCACGGCGCACAACATTTTTGCCACATGTAAGTGATCGAAGACGATTTTATCGACGAGATTGGGGAGATAGATGAGGGCTGCACTGATATAGGCCATAGACAGCATTTTTATCTCATCAAGCTGGTGGCCTCACAGCCTGCGCAGATAACTGGCAACACTCTCTACACCACGATCATCGGCCAGTTGCAAAGCACGTCCCTGCCTGTCAGAGATAACGGCGACGTACTGGCGTTCTCTTTTGAAGCCGACTTCATCAACGCAGAGATGACAGGCCGATAAAGGCTGTTTTATCCGGACTAAGCTTCGTTTGACTGCGCGCATCATGATACCGTCCACGGCATTCGAGCTGAGTTTAAGCTGTTTTCTTACCGCATCACGGTGCTGACTTTCAGCCATGAGAGAACAAAGGCTGCGAACAGCAAAGTGTAGCGGCTGCCTGACCCCGCACAGGCCACAGGCAGTGTCTGGCAACCGTGCTCGTGGCAGTCAACGCGGGGGACACCAGCTTCAACTAGTGTGCTGAACTGACAGGTATTGAGGTGACGCTATTTGCGACGCCGGTGATCATGTATGGAGTAGGATTTACCGCAGGTTGGAAGGGCAGTTGTGTGTTTTCAGCAATGCCGACAATGAACCAAATTTTTCATCAAGGGAAAGGGATTGTACCTGTCACGGTGCGGACTGTTGAATGATATGGGCTTAGAGGGAATTTTCGTCCATGGCAGACTCCTCAGTAAATCAAGACTGCCATCATAATGCCTTTAGCCACTACGATCGGGGAAGACCCATTAATGAACAGTATTAAGTAAGTGATCATTATGGATATCTTTACCCAACCCCTGACCCTTTAATGCGTTTGATCCTATTCCTTAAGGATAAGGTTCAGGCTGGTTTTCCTTCCCCAGAAGTTTTCCCATATAGGCTTAGTTGTCAATCAGCAAAAGCATTCATCATAATCTTCATTTATCATTAAGTTGGATGTGCCGATTAACCGTTGAACATAACAATTATCAGCAAGAAGCGAGTACCACAATGGCTATGCATACGACGGCATAATTGTGTTTCGCACAAGCTAGGAGATGTGATGAAACTACGCCTAAATTCTTAAGATCTGTGATGAAAAATAGCAGCTAATGGAAGCAACGTTGGTCTGTCCTTTTACGCTTTTTTTCGAATAAAAACGATGACCTAGAGTTACTTGATGCTACCACACAACTGATACGCAAACATTTCAATATTGTGCTGGAACGTACCGCCCGGGAGCTGCACGGCAAACCTTGTCTGGAGCTGAAAGAGTTTGCACAGACACAAATCGTTTGCTCCAGGTCATTCGATGATCGCGTATCAGAATACGATTTGATACGTGAGGCAATCTGCAGCCATGCCGTACGTGCCGCCGAGAAACCCCAGGGCGAACATCAGTATTGACGACATATCTCAGCATTCATCAAAACAAGCCCATTTTTAATAAACGAAGTCTACTTTGGGAAAACAGCGAACAGCTCATGGCAGTTCTCAATGGAATTAATCACAGCGGAAAAGGGCACGTATGGTTCGAGGAACAGGGTATCCAAAAGTCATGGGAGATGAAACGCCAAATGCTATCCCCTGCATAGATCACACGTTTCAGTGACCTCATGCGCGTTAAATTCTAGAGAAGTGGTTTACTGATAAGGCTTGATCAACCCGAGTTGTTAGTGTCAGTTGCTTCCAGCTTCCTTTGTTACCTGCCGCCAATGGAAGGTATTGTATTTTCCTCAGCAGTCCCATGGGGGTGAGAGGACGATGTTCATTATCTCATCACAAAAGTGACACTGTCTCAAAACAGTTTAAAGCTTTAACCCAGACATAATGCGACAAGTTAGCCTATCCACGATAGAGAGAAAGAACCACTGTAGTGAGTAAAGACATCGGAAACCACTGTAGAGAGGAAAACCACTACAGTGGGTAAAATCCACTATGGTGAGTAGAAAACACCTAGAATTGAAACAACCGCTGTGGAGAGCGCCAACCACTATAATGAGTAATTACAAGAATCCATCTATTAGTTAGTAATCACTGACGTATATGCTATATGGGGTTTCAGGTTAGTAAGTACTAGGGGGGTTAGCGGAGATCATCTGAATAACCACTATAGTGAGTAAAGAATGCAGTTCACAGTGGATAGGATATTTCGTGATGGAAGCTTTTACTGATTACAGTGGATAGGTTGCTCACTGCAGTGGTTAGTCGGCTTTCAACAATAAATATGAAAAAGCCTGCCATCACTGCAGCAAGCTTTAGGGCAATTAGCAGCAAGAGGTCAAAACTATTTCTTTGACTGGCGAAGCTGTTCCAGCAACTCAAGTTCTTCTTTAGTCAGCATTACCATCTCACGAGGCGTAGCTGATTCCGCATCCCTCTCTGCCGGGACATCAATGATGTGTTCGTCATCCATTACATCGTAAACATCATCACCTATGCCCGTGGGTATTTGCGCAGGGCGTAACTTTGGCCGCCTATAGTGGATACAAAAATACACTACCTTACCGCGCTTAACTTCAGTGTAATCAAGATACCCAATCGCCTTTAACTGCTCCATAGCCTTGCGTACTGTCGCATTCTGAGTGATGGCTCGAGAGGTCAGATTTAGGCGGGCACGCAGGCGAGACATAGATATGGGAGCAGGATCTGTCGGAAGGCTTTCAATGAACGTATACAGAGCCTGAGCAGACTCCTTGCGGGAGAGTTCGTTGATTGCCCTGAGCTGGAGAAGAACTTTCTTATCAAACTGATACAACTCGAAGATCTTCGGATCCGCCTGCAACTCGACAACGTCCTTTTTCGGGCTATATTTTGCTGACTGAACAAGGTGAGTAACGTAGTAATCCCCCTCTTTATTCGAAAACGACAGGGTGTTAGTGGCTATGCGTTCAAGTGAGGCCTCCAGACGCGCCCTGAGCTTCGCAGAAGAGCGTGCGGATGGAATCCCACACAACTTAGCGAATTCTACAAATGGCAGGTATACAGAGTCTCCTAGGACCTTATGCTTAGCAAAGGCATGAATGATCCCAACCCAGGTCTTAAAATCGTTATCCATATCAAGCCGGGCGCCGGTGATCTTGATGTTCTCATATCCCTCAGACTTCACGATCGAAAGCTGCTTCAGCTCAGAGGTGACATCCATTGAGTTCATCTGACCTTTACGTCCACGTGCTGTGGACTTCAGCGTAGGTACAAATAAGCCCAACCGCATCAATGCTACAGGCTGAACGGTGTTATTGCTGTTAGGAACCAGAGTAACAAGTTCACCTGTTCGCTTATCGGTTTCAGAGAATGCTTTAACTATCTCTATGTTTTTAGGCTCATTTTCAGACATTATCAGCTCTCACATTGAATGTGGATAAGAGTCTCTAGGTACACAATATAGTGGATACTATCACTCACTATAGCGGTTTTACTACAAAACACAGTGGTTATTTTGCTTTTTATAGTGGATGTTTTACTGACTACAGCGGTTAACGATCATCGTTTACTCCAGATATGACAAGGCCTGGAAGGCTATGGGGATCTCTTTGGGTCTTATAGGTTCTATAAGGATCTTATTATTGGATCGAACCAGAGGATAAGTTAAAAAACATGACCTTAAGTTTTGGAGTAGAGATCAACGTAGCACTGAAGAGCCGGTACTGGGGCAGTGCATAAAATGTGTACATAATTTTTGATTATCAATCAACTCATCACCTTTACTATAAATTTCAAATGGTTAAACAATCTCAATTAACTAAATGTTATGTACAGCTATATTGACGATTTACTCACTACAGTGGTGTACAGTCGCTCTCCAGCGAAGTTACCTAGCTGTCTATAGTGGTTAACACGCTTAATATAGTGGATGTTTTACTTATTACAGTGGTTGGCAATACGGTTTAAACCCTTACAGGGCAAGGCCTGTAGCTGGGCTGGGATCTCTTTTGATCTATTAGATGATCTATATAGGATCTTATTATTGGATCTGGGCGGTGGAAAAGTGGATAAGTCACTTAAAAATTACATTCAAGGCTGGTGTAGTGATGTGACGGACGTCCCTCACTCTGTATAAGTCTTACTGTAGTGGCATAGTGAATTTGGCCACCTGAACAGAGGTGATATCATCACCTCATAGTCAAAAACAGGTGACATTATGTCCGGATGTAACAGACGTAACAGACGTAACAGACGTAACAGACGTAATTTTAGCCCAGATTTAGTAATGGAGTGGCCCAGCTTAATTTATTTGACGATAATGCTCTACGAACAAACAGCGTAGCTTTAATGGAGGCTATCGATAAGTAAAATAACTCTGGAAAAGGAAAGGTCTGGTTTGCAGGGCAGGGAATCGAAAAAAGCTGGGCTATGAAACGGGAGATGCTTTCTCCCGCTTACACAACCCGATATTCAGGCTTACCAGTGGCGAAGTGAAGCTATTTAGGTAAATCACCAGAGAAGGGAACAGTCTCTGGTGAATGTCACTCAAGTTCACCGCGCCCGCGAAAATCAGCGATAGCGTCTTCGATGACTTGCTGACTTAAGTAAGGTGCATCAACAATCATTCGCAACCCTAATCCATAAGCGTAATCAGGTTAAAAATTATAACCACAGTGAATAGCAGGAGGAACGTTAATCACTATTTCAAGCTCTCGTTTTTCAACAAACCCAAAAATGTGAGGTCACCGAAAACATCATATTTGCATGCTTCGCGGCATACTAATGTATGACTAACTATTTTCCCCTGAGAATTATAATTAGGCCATGTATTTATTTTAAATTCATTTTCACGTTCTTGCTCACTTAACATCTCGCAGGCTTCGTCGAATGCACGGAAGTGATACACATCTCTGAAAGCCATCTGTGCGATGATAATTTCCGCATTCCAAAAGTCAGCAGGATCTAATCCGGTGAAATAGATATCACTCCATTCCAAAATACGATCAGTTTTATCGTCAAACTGAGGAAAGTCACACTCATCATAAAATATGCCACCGCAGCTGTGACGTTCATTATGGATAAGTTTTTTAGATGTACCACTTTCTGACGGCGACTACGTCTGACCTGCCCCCAGGATTAGATACAACGCTCACTTAGTAATGTCGGATCCTTCACTATCAGAATTACCCTTTCTCCAGGCCGCCGCAAATTCAGACGGCGCCTGATAATTCAGCGCGGAGTGCGGGCGGTACTCATTATAATCCTGACGCCATTCACTGATGGTTTTCCTGGCATGACTGACGTCACTGAACCAGTGTTCATTCAGGCATTCATCGCGAAAGCGTCCGTTAAAACTCTCAATAAATCCGTTCTGTGTCGGCTTGCCGGGCTGGATAAGTCGCAGCTCCACGCCATGCTCAAAGGCCCATTGATCGAGTGCGCGGCAGGTAAATTCCGGGCCCTGATCCGTTCTTATCGTCGCCGGATAGCCGCGAAACAGCGCAATGCTGTCCAGAATACGCGTGACCTGCACGCCTGAAATCCCAAAGGCAACAGTGACCGTCAGGCATTCCTTCGTGAAGTCGTCTACGCAGGTAAGGCACTTGATCCTGCGACCGGTGGCCAATGCGTCCATGACGAAATCCATCGACCAGGTCAGATTGGGTGCCGCCGGACGGAGCAGCGGCAGACGTTCTGTTGCCAGCCCTTTACGACGTCTTCTGCGTTTTACGCCCAGGCCACTGAGGTGATAAAGCCTGTACACGCGCTTATGATTAACATGTAGCCCTTCACGGCGCAGCAACTGCCAGATGCGACGGTAGCCAAAACGCCTGCGCTCCAGTGCCAGCTCAGTGATGCGCCCTGATAAATGCGCATCTGCAGCCGGGCGCTGAGCCTCATAGCGGCAGGTCGACAGAGATAAACCTGTGAGCCTGCAGGCACGACGTTGCGACAGACCGGTCGCATCACATATCAACATCACGGCTTCCCGCTTCTGGTCTGTCGTCAGTACTTTCGCCCAAGAGCCACCTGAAGCGCCTCTTTATCCAGCATGGCTTCGGCAAGCAGCTTCTTGAGTCTGGCGTTCTCTTCCTCAAGCGACTTCAGGCGCTTAACCTCAGGCACCTCCATACCGCCATACTTCTTACGCCAGGTGTAAAACGTGGCATCGGAAATGGCGTGCTTGCGGCAGAGTTCACGGGCGGATACCCCGGCTTCAGCCTCGCGGAGAATACTGATGATCTGTTGGTCGGAAAAACGCTTCTTCATGGGGATGTCCTCATGTGGCTTATGAAGACATTACTAACATCGGGGTGTACTAATCAACGGGGAGCAGGTCACTGTTATGAACGGTGGTGTCATCAATACTCTGAGGCTGGTCAATCATCACAGAAAACCAGCCTTTAGATCAAAGCAGTACTCACCGAAAATGATCATAGTCACATCGAACGCGATTCTGGCGGTGCCGCATTTTTATTTATTCATTTTCTGTGAGAGAAGGGCTAGTTCTGTAGAGGGAATGTAAAAAAGAGTGCCCCGAATGGAACACTCTTTAAGAAATTATAACGGAAAATCACAGGTTTTTATAACATGTCGCATAAGCAAACCCAAGCTTTTCAAATACGCTTTGATCACCTGTTGCCAGGGAAACTACGTATTGTTCGCTTGAGTTTGCGGGACTAGATGACCAATACATATTTGATTGAAAACCAGCGTCAGTCGTGTAATGCCCCATATCTCCCCATTCACTGTACAGTGACCCGATGCCTCGGGAACTACAGTGGTTTAAATAGTTTGCTCTGGGGAGCGTGTAGCCATTGCTGCTGCAAAAATTTTCAGCAAGGCTGTATATCATGAAAGCCTCGCCGGCGTTCACCCACCAACTCTTCACACGGATTTCGTATACATAGCTAGGGCCTCCTGATTTTGGCGTCGCCGTAATCCTTTCCGAATTGCTGCCGACATTTTTAAATGTCACTTTACCGGTAGCATCAACATCGACCCAGGAGGCAGAGCTTGAAAACTCATAATCAGCCGCCGTTTTTCCTGGGGCAAAGTTGTCATTATTCAACTGATAATACGCCCCGGTGAACCCCTGCGAAGGGAATGTAGTTGTCGGTAGGTCAGTACCATTGACTGATACTGTACCGCTCATTATTTTGTCTTCTGCGCGAGTGAATTGTATTGTGGTACTCAGACCAGCTTGATGAACACCATTCAATACAGGGATCAGCGTTGCGATACCCTCTCCGCCTCCT
>LNAP01030335.1_pt1 | contig 10549 bp, 7 predicted proteins | sample 602601 | NCBI WGS metagenome assembly LNAP01 (sample SAMN02440304, study PRJNA202911) | soil metagenome | biome: Subtropical and temperate rainforests or woodlands; isolation source: soil samples (1 kg each in a 20% v/v slurry with milli Q water) were... ...
GCGGGCGTCTTCACCGACATCTCTGATGATGTTGGTGAGCTGGAACCCGAGGCCCAGGTCCTGGGCGCGGCGCAGCACTGCGTCGTCCTTCACGCCCATGATCCGCCCCATCATCACCCCCACGACGCCCGCGACGCCGAAGCAGTAGTCGAGCGTGTCGTCGATGGTGCGGTAGGTGCGGCCCTCCACGTCCATGGCGAAGCCTTCCAGCAGCGCAAGCGGCCACTTGGCGTCCAGCCCGTGCCGTTGGGCGACCCGCTGGAAGGCGGCGAAGTCGGGATCCTGCATCGGCTCGCCGGCCAGCGCTGCGCGGGTCAGCACATCGAGCCTGGCCAGCCGTCGGCGGCGCTCGGGCAGATCGAGTTCGGTGGCGCCGAAACCCGACTGCTGGCCGTCGATCTCGTCGTCGCAGCGGCGGCACCAGGCGTAGAGCAGCCAGGCGTCCTCGCGCATCTGCGGTCCGAACAGCTTGGAAGCCGTGCGGAAGCTCTTCGAGCCCTTTTCGATGGAAGCCTGGCCGTGGGCGACGACGGCGTCCATCAGGCCGCCTGCGCCTGCTCAGAGAGGTCCGAGAGGATGACCCCCGCCGTCGCCTTGGCCGAGGCGACCACGCCGGGCACGCCCGCGCCCGGATGGGACCCGGCGCCGACGAAGTAGAGGTTGCGCAGCACGGCGTCCCGGTTGTGGACCCGGAAATAGGCGCTCTGGGTCAGGATCGGCTCGAGCGAGAAGGCCGACCCGAGATGGGAGTTGAGCTCGGTGGCGAAATCGGCCGGCGTGAAGATGCGCAGGGTATCGAGGTCGCGCCGCAGGCCGGGCAGCACGCGCTCCTCGAGCGAGTCGAGGATCTTGTCGGCGTAACGCGGCCCCTCGCTCGCCCAGTCGATCGGCTGGCGCAGGTTGGGCACTGGCGAGAGCACGTAGTAGGCGCTGCGGCCTTCCGGCGCGAGCGAAGCGTCTGTGACGCTGGGCGCGTGCAGGTAGAGCGAAAAGTCGTCCCGCAGCGGCTTGCCGCCGCAGATCGCCTGCACCAGCGCCTTGTACTCGGGCCCGAACAGGATCGTGTGGTGGGCCAGGTCGCCGGGCGGGCGCTTGAGTCCGAAATAGACGACGAACAGCGACATCGAGAACCGCTGCCGGCGTAGCTTCTTCTCCATCGCCTCGCCGCGCGCATGGTGGCGCAGCAGCCGTCCGTAGGTGTGCACCACGTCGCCGTTCGACGCGACCAGGTCGGCTTCGATCTTCTCCCCGCCTTCGACCAGCACGCCGTATGCGCGCCCGTCGCGGGTGAGGATCTGGTTGACCGGCGTGTTCAGCCGCAGAACCCCGCCGAGATCCTGGAACAGTCGCGCCAGCCCCTGCACCAGGGCCCCTGTGCCGCCCCTGGGAAACCACACGCCCCACTTGCGCTCGAGGGCGTGGATCAGCGCGTAGATCGACGAGCTCTCGAACGGGCTGCCGCCGACCAGCAGGGTGTGGAAGCTGAGCGCCTGGCGAAGGTGAGGGTCGCGCACGTACTGCGAGATCTTGCTGTAGACGCTGCGCCACGCCTGGAGCTTGGCCAGCTGCGGCGCGGCGCGGAACATGCTGGAGATGTCGAGGAACGGCACGTGGCCGAGCTTGACGTAGCCCTCCTGGAACACCGCCTCGGAGTAGCGCAGGAAGCGGCGGTAGCCGGCGACGTCGGCCGGGTTCATCGCCTCGATCTGCCGGTCCAGCTCGGCCTGGTCCAGATTGAAGTGCGGGGTGAAGCGCAGCGAGTTGGCGCCGCCGTGGATCACGTTGAGCCCGTGCTGGCGCAGCCATTGCTCGGTCGAACCTGCGCCATAGCACTTGAACTGCGGCGCCAGTTCGCATGAAAACAACAGGCCGGTGCCCTGTACGTTGGTGATCAGTCCGCCCAGTTCGGCCCTGAGGTGTTCCAGCCTGGCCACCGCCTGCGCGCCGCGGCTGCGGATGTTGGCACGCACCTGCGGGGTCAGCATGGCCAGGCTTGCGCAGGCCACCTCCAGCGCCCGCGGGTTGCTGGTCATGGTGTTGCCGTAGAGGCCCTTGCGGTACAGCCCGGCGGCGTGTTCGGTCGACAGCGGGTACTGGGCGGCGTTGAGTGCCTTGGAGTAGGTCTCCATGTCCGGCGCGTCCAGGTCTTCGAAACCCGGGTAGTCCACCACCGAGAGCACCCCGTGGGCACGCAGGCCGGCCTGGATGGAATCGACCAGCAGCAGGCTGCCGTGCTCGCCGGTCAGTTCGCGGGCCAGCGCATAAAAGGAGGCGGGCAGGGCCCGGCCCGGGTCGCCTTCGCCCATCACCGGCTCCAGCAACACCGCCTCGATGAACCAGCCGTGGGCTTGCGCATCGGCAAACACCTTGCGCAGCGCGGCCTGGTCGTACGGGGCCACCGCGATGACCGAGGTCTCGTTGCGATAGCTGGCCAGGTGCTGCTGGTAGGCCTTGCGCGAGGAATCCGAATACAGCCCCGGCCGGTCGGTGCGGCCGTGGAAGCTGCCCTTGACCACCACGCGCTTGATCGTGCGGCCGGCATGGCGCGCGCCGGGGTCGGTCATCAGCTTGCTGTTGACATCGGCGATGCGCGTGGCCAGGCCGACCGCCTCCGAGCCCGAATTCAGGCACATGAACTTGGCGAACGGGCAGCCGCCACGGGTATGCCCGATCTCGGCGCGCAGGGCGCGTTCCAGGCGCAGCTGCGACAGGCTGGGGGTCATGATGTTGGCCATCGCCTGCGGCCGCGCCATCGCCTCCAGCACCGGCTGCGGGGTGTGGCCGAAACCGATCATCCCGTAACCGCCGGCATCGAACAGCACCGCGCCCTTGAGGCTGACCACCCACGGACCGCACGCGGCCAGGGCCACATACGGGTTGACTGCATCGTCGGGGTAGAAATTGACATAGCCGGCCTGCACCGCGGCCACCTGGTCGGCTTCGTCCAGGTCCAGGAGTTCGTCAAACTCATCTTCCAGCGCGGCAAATTGCGCGGCGGCCGCGTCGATGGCCCGGCCCAGGTCCGGATGGCCGGCGGCCAGTCGCTCCAGGGTCGCCTGGTCCAGGCCGGGGGTCTGGACGGCGCCGGCACGGCTGCGCAGCGGGGCGAGCGGGGCGGTCACGGACATGGTGGTCTCCTCAGGAAACGGCAGGCAGGGCGGGCGGCTGCGACGACCGCCGCGGACGGGGCAGTCGCAGCGGCGCCGGGCTCGCCCCCATTATCGGGAAAGCAGCTCGTCGTTCGGCAGGGCCGATCCGCGCAAATGGGTGGTAGATTTCGGCGCAATGACGAGCGGATTGGTGGAAATGAAGGTTTCGGCGGCCGACCAGTTGTTGCTCTGCGTGCTGCGCGAGAACGCACGCGCCTCGGTGGCCGAGATCGCCCGGCGCCTGGCCCTGTCGCGCACCACGGTGCAGAGCCGGATCGAACGCCTGGAGCGCCAGGGCGTGATCAGCGGCTACACCGTGCGCCTGGCCGACGAGGTCGAGCACGGCCACATCCGTGCCCACATCATGATCACCGTGCGCCCCAAGCAGATGCCGGCGGTGACCCGGGCCCTGCGCGCCATGCCGCAGGTGCGGGTGCTGCATTCGGTCAGCGGCCCCTACGACCTGATCGCCCTGGGGACCACGCCGACCGTGGGCGAAATGGACGTGCTGACCGACCAGATCGGCCAGATCGAAGGGGTGGAGCGGACCACTTCCTCGATCGTGCTGTCGACCAAGTTCGAGCGCTGAGGATTTGGACCCCCATCTTGTCCTCGTCCGCAAGCGCCATGGGCGAGGCGGCGATGGTGGGCGCGCTCAGGAAGGGAGCTGCTCGCGCAACTGGTCGAGCAGGCGCCGGCGATCGGGAATACCGGGAGCGCGTTGAACCAATCCGCAGAGCGCCAGCACGTCCTGGCGCCGGCCGAGGTGGTCGCTGCGCCGGCGCAGCGAGCGCAGGTCCTTGCCGGTGATGGCCGAGTCCTTGGCCAGGTTGGGGGCCAGCGAGCGGAGGGCTTCCTGCTGCATGCGCAGTCGACGCAGGCGGCGGCGGAACCGGTGCAGGTTCTCCACCGAAGGTTCCTTGCGTGCGCGCCGTTCGGCACGGGCCAGGCGTGCCAGGCTCCGCTCCAGGCCAGCACGCAGATCCTTGTTGCGCAGCCGGCGCCATTCCACAGCGTCCAGCGCTGCCATCTGGCGGCTGACGATGGCGCGGCGACGACCGAATCCCGGGTCGCGTGCCAGCAGTCGGGCGGCCAGCCGGTCCCGCCTTTGCACCAGGTAGGAGATCATCGGTTGCCATCGGTCGGTGTTGTCCCCTGCGGCGAAGGCATGGGCGAGTTCGACTGCAACGTGGGCATCGCGCAATGCGGACAGGCCATCGCCGAGTTTGCGCAGGGCGCGATCAATGGCCGCCACTTGCTCGAACCGGCCATCCACCAGCGCCAGCAGTGCCCGCAGCCTTGCGTGCCAGGTGGACGCCGCGGTGCAGATCCGGTTGTCCGGACAAGCCGCGTTGAATGGCGCGGCCCTGGCGTTGTGCCAGCGCATGCGCCTTGGCGCCCACCTTCGGGGTATCGCGAGAATCCATGGGTGCCGTTCCTGTCCTGTTTTTCGCCAACAGAATTGATCAATAACAACAAAACTTGGGCTCGTCGGCGAAATCCGTGGTGATCTTCAGTGGATTGTCGGGGGTTGTGTGGTGAAGAAGGCACGGAGCTTTCGGCAAGTGGCGTCGACGCTGCGCTGGTCTTGCCCCGGTGGCTGGCCGATGGAGCAGGGGGGCGCGTCTTCGTCGTCGCTCTCATCGAGCGAAGGGAGCGAGGACGCACCGACCAGCGCCTCGGGATCGACGTGCGACGCACCGCCGATCGCGCCCCGGATACCCGGGCTGCGGCTGGCGCTGGCGTGGCGACGATCAGCTGCCGGTGCGCCTACAATACCCGGCTCGCTTTCACGCCCCGCTGCCTTGAAAAAATCCGATTTCCGCTACGACCTGCCGCCCGAGCTGATTGCCCAGGCGCCCTTGCCCGAGCGTTCGGCCAGCCGCCTGCTGGTGGTGCCGCCGGGCCAGGCGGCGTTGCTCGACCTGTACATGCGCGAGCTGCCCAGCCAGCTGCGCGCCGGCGACCTGCTGGTGTTCAACGATACCCGGGTGATCCCGGCGCGGCTGTTCGGCCAGAAGGACACCGGCGGGCGGGTCGAGATCCTGATCGAGCGGAACCGGGCACAGGCGCAGATCGGCGCCAGCAAGTCGCCCAAACCCGGCGGCCACATCGCCCTGGATGCCGGCGGCAGCTGCGAGGTGCTCAGCCGCGAAGGCGAGTTCTACCAGCTGCGCTTCGATGTGGAAGATGCGCTGGACAGCTGGCTGCTCAAGGCTGGGCGCATGCCGCTGCCGCCGTACATCACCCGTGAGCCTGGCCAGGACGACGACGAGCGCTACCAGACCGTGTTCGCGCGCGAGCCCGGGGCGGTGGCTGCGCCGACCGCCGGGCTGCACTTCGACCAGCCGCTGCTGGACACGCTGAAGGCGCAGGGCGTGCAGTTTGGCCACGTGACCCTGCACGTGGGCGCCGGCACCTTCCAGGCGATGCGCGTGGAGGACGTGCGCGAACACCGAATGCACAGCGAGTGGCTCAACGTCGGGGCGAAACTGGTGCAGCAGATCCGCCGCACCCGCGCCGCCGGCGGCCGAGTGATCGCGGTGGGCACCACGGTCGTGCGTGCGCTCGAAAGCGCGATGCGTGATGGTGAGCTGCAGCCTTTCGCCGGCGAGACCTGCATCTTCATTTTCCCTGGCTACCGCATCGCCAGCGTCGATGCGCTGATCACCAATTTCCACCTGCCTGAAAGCACGCTGCTGATGCTGGTGTCGGCCTTTGCCGGCAGGCAGCGCATCCTGGAGGCCTACGCGCATGCGGTGGCGCAGCGTTACCGGTTCTTTTCCTATGGCGATGCGATGCTGCTGTTCCCGCAGGCCGATCCCCGGCGCTGCGCATGAGCCGCATGACCTTTGCCCTGGCCCGGGCCGATGGCCGCGCCCGCCGCGGCCAGTTGCACTTTCCGCGCGGCACGATCCAGACCCCGGCGTTCATGCCGGTGGGCACCTATGGATCGGTCAAGGGGATCCTGCCCGAACACATCGCCGAACTCGGCGCCGAGATCATCCTGGGTAACACCTTTCATCTGTATTTGCGCCCGGGCCTGGAGGTGATCCAGGCGCACGGCGGCCTGCATGGCTTCGCCCGCTGGAGCAAGCCGATCCTGACCGATTCGGGGGGGTTCCAGGTGTTCTCGCTGGCCCATCGCCGCAAGATCACCGAGGCCGGGGTGACCTTCGCCTCGCCCACCGATGGTGCCAGGGTGTTCCTGGGGCCGGAGGAAAGCATGCAGATCCAGAAGACCCTGGATTCGGACATCGTGATGATCTTCGACGAGTGCCCGCCGGTGAACGTCGATGGCCAGCCGGTGGACAAGGACGTGGTGCACAAATCCATGGCGCTGTCGCTGCGCTGGGCGCAGCGCTCGCGCGATGCGCACGACGGCCTGGGCAATGACGCGGCGCTGTTCGGCATCGTCCAGGGCGGCGTGCATCCGGACCTGCGCACGCAATCGTCCGACGGCCTGCAGGCGATCGGCTTCGACGGCTACGCCATCGGCGGGCTGGCGGTGGGCGAGACCGAGGCCCAGCGCAACGCGATGCTCGAACACCTGGATCCGCAGCTGCCGGCCGACCGGCCGCGCTACCTGATGGGCGTGGGCCGCCCGGAGGACCTGGTCGAAGGCGTGGCCCGCGGGGTGGACATGTTCGACTGCGTCATGCCCACCCGCAACGCGCGCAATGGCCACTTCTTCACCTCCACCGGCACCGTGCGCATCCGCAACGCCAGACCTGGACCCGATCGAGCCGGGCTGCGGCTGCCATGCCTGCCGCAACGGCTTCACCCGCAGCTATCTGCGTCACCTGGATCGCTGCAACGAGATGCTGGCGCCGATGTTGGGCACCCTGCACAACCTCTGGTACTACCAGCAGCTGATGGCCGGCATGCGCGCGGCGATCGAGCAGGGCAGGTTCCAGGCCTTCCGAGCCGAGTTCTACGAGGCCCGCGGGATGCCCGTCCCGGCGTGACCGGATTGTCATCGGGGACGTGGGCGTGGCGCCGACGGCGCAACGTTCGGCCCCCTCTCACCCGCTTGCAGGGGAGAGGGCCGGGGTGAGGAGGAAGGCCGCAGGAAACATGCTGACGATGCCTATCGACGTTCCGGGGCCGGCGACGGTGCGTTGGGCCGCGAACGAAAACACCCCCTCATCTGCCCTGCGGGCATCTTCTCCCCGAACGCGGGGAGAAGGGGCAATACTGCATCCACATCGGCACATGGGCTGCAGGCCTGCTCGAAAGACACGACAAAGAGACAGCGCTTGCGAAGAGGAGCAAAGCCGACATGGCCATGGGACATACAAGCGTCCCCGGCGCTGCCTGCGGAACCTTTGCCGCCGGCCGGGGTCGCAAGGTGACGCAGGATCCGGAGAGACGCGCGTTTTACCTGCGGCGCGACCCCGGACCACGCCCGTGCGAGCGCGTGGCATAATCCCCGGCTGCTTTCGGCCCACCAATGGACCCACGATAGATGAACGTGCTCGATTTGCTGATTCCCGCCGCCCATGCCCAGGCTGCCGGCGCCGCACCCGCCCAGGGTGGCGGGTTGTCCATGCTGATCTTCCCGGTCGTGTTGATCGCGGTGATGTACTTCGTGATGATCCGCCCGCAGATGAAGCGCCAGAAGGAGCACAAGTCGCTCCTGGACAAGCTTTCCCGCGGCGACGAGATCACATCGCCGGCACCGTGGCCGAGATCGGCGACAACTTCGTCACCGTCGAGATCGCCGACGGGGTCAAGGTCCGCGTGCAGAAGGCCGCCGTGGGCAACGTGCTGCCCAAGGGCACGCTGAAGTCCGCCGTCTAAGCGTTTGGCTGTATCCGACGGACCGCCTGCCGCGGTCCGTCTGCGTTTCATGCCGTGCCACATGGCCATCGGGCCAGGCGGCGTTTTCGGTTTCATCACGTAGAGCGCGCCTGGGGATGCAGGTGCGCGGGTGCTGAGCAATGCTTGAGTTTCCCCGCTGGAAGTATGTCCTGATCGTGCTGGTGCTGGTGTTCAGCACGGTCTACGCGCTGCCCAACATCTATCCGCAGGATCCTTCGGTCCAGATCACCGCCAGCCGCGGCGCGGCCATCGATGAGGCGCTGCGGCAGAAGGTCGCCGCGGCGCTGGCGACCGTGCAGATCACGCCCAAGCAGCTGGAGACCCGCGACGGCGACCTGCTGGTGCGCCTGGCATCGCCCGAGGCGCAGGCCAAGGCCAACGACGTGCTGCGCCAGTCGCTGGGCGATGACTACACCGTGGCGCTGAACCTGGCGCCCACCGTGCCGCGCTGGCTCTCCAGCCTGGGCGCCAAGCCCATGGTGCGTGGCCTGGACCTGCAGGGCGGCGTGCACTTCACCTTGCAGGTGGACCAGAAGGCGGCGCTGGACAAGCGCGTGGAGGCCTATGTCGAGGACGCCCGGGTGACACTGCGTGACGCCAGGATCCGCGTCGATTCGGTCACCCGCGGCCCTGACAACACCATCGTGGTCAACGTGGCCCAGGGCCAGGACGTGGCTGCGGCGCGCAAGGCGCTGGCCACCACGCTCAGCGCCAGCAGCAGTGCCAGCGGGGCGCTGGTGGGTGCCTCGCCACTGAGCTACCAGGTGCAGGGCAACCGCATCACCATCGGTCTGCCGGAAAGCGAGCTGGCCCGCATCTCCGGCGACGCCATCGCCCAGAACATCGCCACCCTGCGCAACCGGGTCAACGCGCTGGGCGTGGCCGAACCGGTGATCCAGCAACAGGGCAGCGACCGGATCGTGGTCGAACTGCCCGGCGTGCAGGACACCGCGGCGGCCAAGCGCCTGATCGGCGCCACCGCCACGATCGAGTTCCGCGCGGTGGTCGATGGTGATGCGCTCGAGGCCCAGCGCACCGGCAACATTCCGCCGGAAGCCAAGCTCTACCAGTTGCGCGATGCGCCCGGTGTCCCGGTGCTGCTGAACAAGCGCGTGCTGGCCTCGGGCGAGCAGATGGTCAATGCCGTGGCCACGGTGGACCAGAACGGCCAGCCCGCGGTGGACATCACCCTGAACAACGTGGCCGGCCAGCGCATGTTCGATTTCACCAGCGCCAATGTCGGCAAGAAGATGGCGGTGGTCTACATCGAGCGCATTCCGGAAGTGAAGGTGGTTGACGGCAAGGAAGTGCGCAGCGTGCGGGTGAGCGAGCAGGCGCTGGCGCCGTCCACCATCCAGGGCGTCTTCAGCAAGAACTTCCAGACCACCGGCCTGAGCAAGGACGAAGCCGACAACCTGGCCAAGCTGCTGCGCGCCGGTTCGCTGGCCGCGCCCATGAGCTTTGTCGAGGAGTACGTGATCGGCCCCAGCCTGGGCGCGGAGAACGTCGAGCGTGGCATCAAGGCGGTGGTGTATTCGTTCCTGTTCACCCTGGTGTTCTTCACCATCTACTACCGCGTGTTCGGCGTGATCACCTCGCTGGCGCTGCTGTTCAACCTGCTGATCGTGGTGGCGGTGATGTCGCTGTTCGGCGCGACCATGACCCTGCCTGGCTTCGCCGGCCTGGCGCTGTCGGTCGGTTTGTCGGTGGACGCCAATGTGCTGATCAACGAGCGCATCCGCGAGGAACTTCGCAATGGCATGCCGCCCAGGGCGGCGATCAACGCCGGCTACGACAAGGCCGGCGGCACGATCCTGGACGCCAATGTGACCGGCCTGATCGTGGGCATCGCGCTGTTCGCCTTCGGCACCGGACCGCTGCGCGGCTTCGCCCTGACCATGATCATCGGCATCTTCGCCTCGATGTTCACCGCGATCACCGTCTCGCGCGCGCTGGCGGTGCTGATCTACGGCCGCCGCAAGAAGCTCACTTCCGTTGCCATTTGATGCCAGGCCCTCGCAAGAGCCCGCACATTGATGCGAGTCCCTCGCAGAAGCCCGCACATCCATGTGCGGACTTTTAAAAAGGAAGAACATTCCATGAAACTGTTCCCGCTGCATCTCATCCCGAACGACACCAGGATCGACTTCATGCGCCACCGCCGCCCGGTGCTGGCGCTGATGCTGGTGCTGTTGGTGGCCTCGTTGGCGATCATCGGCCTGAAGGGCTTCGACTATGCGCTGGAATTCACCGGCGGCACCGTGGTGCGCGCGCATTTCGAAAAGCCGGTCGACGTGGACCAGCTGCGCACGCGCCTGGACCAGGCCGGCTTTCAGAACGCCCAGGTGCAGAACGTCGGCAGCGCCAACGAGGTGATGGTGCGGCTGCAGCCGCATGGCGAGCACAACAACGACGAGAACGCCGGCCGCACCGTGGCCGAGGCCGTGCGCAAGGTGGTGACCAGCGATGCCAACCCCGCCACCGTGCAGCCGGGCGAATTCGTCGGCCCGCAGGTCGGCAGGGACCTGGCCATGAACGGCGTGTACGCGACGATCTTCATGCTGGTGGGCTTTTTG
>LNAP01006045.1_pt1 | contig 10548 bp, 8 predicted proteins | sample 602601 | NCBI WGS metagenome assembly LNAP01 (sample SAMN02440304, study PRJNA202911) | soil metagenome | biome: Subtropical and temperate rainforests or woodlands; isolation source: soil samples (1 kg each in a 20% v/v slurry with milli Q water) were... ...
CAGACCACAATCACCTCGGGCAACATTACCCAGTACGCAGGCGCGCCCCTGCTTCCATCCGGCGTACTGCAATCCATTCAGGGTGGCAACACCACTTATGCCCTGGACACAGGTGCTGTAAATGCTTGCGCCGCGACCTTCTTCCCGGCCATCACCTCGCTTGTTGATGGCCTGACGCTGCGCTTCAAGGCCGCCAACAGCAACACCGGAGCAGCCACATTTAGCCCCAACGGAATCTCTGCGGCACCCATCGTTGGTGGCAACCACGCAGCCCTGCAAGGCGGTGAAATCGCAGCAACTGGCGACGTCTGGGTTCAGTGGAACAGTTCCATTGGGGGCGGCTCCTGGGTGCTGGTTGAAAGCAGCGGTGGTGGACTCCAGGTGGCCTCTGGCACGAAGTCCCAGCATGCGATCAGCGCGGGGCAGGCCCAGGCTCAAAGTGTCACTGCCTTCACTACGGGCGGCGTTTCCACAGCTCTAACGCTGACGCCGGTACCAGCAATCGCCGCCTATGCCGCCAACCAGCGTTTCCGCCTAAAACTAAGCCAGGCAAGCACCGGCGCCGACACAATAAACGTGTCTGGCCTTGGCGCAAAAAGCCTGAAGCAGTACGACTCGACGGGCGCAAAGGTAGCTGCTGTATTTGCAGTTAACCAGCTTGCCGATGTCGAGTACGACGGCACTGATATGGTTGTACTTGATCCATTGCCATCCGGAGCAGTACAGGCCACTGAGTCTGCGGCAGGAGTCGCCAAGGTAGCGACACAGGCCTTAACGAACGCAGGTGTCGATGACGCAACGATTGTTACACCAAAAAAACTTTTTAGTGGTATTCTTAGCGCTTTAGGTTTTACACCTGTACAGCAAGGTACTGGTGTTGGTCAGCTAACTAACCCTGTAAAAATTGGCTGGTCAGCCTCTGGTCTAAAAGCAACTGTAGACTCAACTGATCTTGGGAACTTTTGGACATCCAGTAACTTCAATCCGGCGGCATACGCCGCGCTGAACACAGTCAATAGCGGTTTTCTCGATGTGGGTTACGGCGGAATGAGTCCAATCGCATATGCGAGTGGAGTTGATGCCGTATTAAACCTGCGTAACGGCAACAACCCAGCTGCCTCAACCTCCATTCGTTTTGAACGCGTTGGCTCATTCGCCTGCTACTTGGGCCTTGACACAGACAACGTGATGAAGATTGGCGGCTGGTCCATGGGCCAGAATTCTTACCCAATCTTGACCACTCAGAACCTTGCCACTTACCTGCCTGGAGCCGGCTATAGCCAAAAAGCGCAATGTACAGCCTGGGTTTCTTGGAACGGAACAGGCACCGTTGCAATACGCGACAGCTACAACGTATCTAGCATCACCGATAATGGCACTGGAGATTTTACCGTGAACTTCGCCACTCCTATGGCTAATGCTAGCTACAGCTTTTCTTACACTGTTGGTGGCAGTAACAACGTGTTGAACATGACTAGTGGGGCCCAAGTCGCTCCAACGGCCTCCGCTCTCAGAGTTACTAGTGCGAGCGCGGTCGGCATCGGTACGGGTGCAAACTTCCAAATGACGGACTTCCCAATTAACAACGTTCAAATATTTGGAGGAAAATAATGGCTAAGCGAATCGTGTATCAACTGCAGGGGGAGCCGGTTGCATCTATGACTCCATGTGAGTGTGGCCTGAGCATCAAGCAGATCGGGATTAAGGACGTTCCCGAGGGCGTTTCCTTCTGGATCGTGGACGAGTCAATGATCCCCCTTGATCCTGATGAACGATTGGAGTGGGTGCTCGATAAAGATCAGCTAGGAGATCCGTCCGGGGTTGGCGGAGAGTAGAAAACCAGACGCCACCATCAAATACCGATACCGCCCCGAGCGGTTTTTTTGTGCCCGGAGAAATGTAATGCCACGACTTTCCGAATCACTCGCTGTCGGCCGAAACGCGTTGGCGTTCCTAGACATGCTCGCCTGGAGCGAGGGCACCAGCACCTCACCGGCCACTACCGTGGATGGTTATGACGTGATCGTCACCGGCGCCGATCGTAAGCCCGAGGTTTTCAAGGACTTCACAGATCACCCGTTCGCCAAGGGGCGTGCCTCGAAGGTCATCAACAGCAAGGGGCTGACGTCCAATGCTTCTGGCCGATATCAGCAGATGCTGAAGGACTGGCCGCACTACAAGGCGCTGCTCAAGCTGCCGGACTTCAGCCCGATCAGCCAAGACCTTCTGGCGCTGCAGCATATCCGCGAGTGCCGGGCTTTGCCCGACGTGATGGCCGGGCGGATCGAAACGGCTATCGCGAAGTGCCGGAACATCTGGGCCAGCCTGCCCGGCGCGGGATATGGGCAGCGCGAACACCGCCTGGATGATCTGCTGAAGCAGTACCGGCTGGCGGGCGGGGTGATGTCGTGACGCCCGGGCAGATGCTGGCCGCGATCCTGCTGGCGATGGTTATCAGTGCCGCTGGTACCTGGCAGGTGCAGGACTGGCGATTCGGCACGCAACTGGCAGATATTGAAAAAAACCAAGCGCTTGCCGTTACCTATGCGGGCAAAGTCGCTCGTGAAGAAGAGCAGCGCCGCCAGGCGGCAGTGAATAAGGAAGCAAGCGATGCGCGAGAACAGAACAAGGCCGCGGCTGTTGACGCTGGTGTTGCTGACTCTGTTGGTGACCGGCTGCACGTCGAAGCCAGTCAGTTTGCCGCCACTGCCTGCGGCGATTCCGGAGTTGCCCAGCGAGGCGCGTCAGCCGCCCGCGCCGCAATGGTGCTCTCCGACTTGCTCCAGCGGGCTGACAAAAGAGCGGGAGAGCTGGCGGCAGCTTATGACCGTGCCAGAATAGCCGGCCTGACCTGTGAGCGAAGTTATGGCGCGCTGCACAAGCCAATTACCAGCCCTTCGCCTTGATGAAGTCGTAAACGGTGCTGGCTACGATCCTGTTGCCAGCGTCATTCAGGTGAAGCCCGTCAATCAACAGTGATGGCGGGATCTTGCCAGAGTTGAACGCCGTCACATCCTCAGGCGATGCTTGGTTATAGCCGCCGACCAATGTCGACCTGATGTCGATCCAGTGCCCTGGGTATTTCTCCGCGAGCTGCTGATTGAGCTCGACGATTTGCTTAAAACCTGGGCTTTCGGCTGATTCGAATGTTGCGTCAGTTACGCCCAGTATTAAAAAGCGGTCATTACCCTTTATCGAGCGGATCATTAAGTCGATATTTTCAATGATTGATTCGTTTGGAAAGTTGCTCAGAATGTCATTTCGTCCGGACCATATAACGGTTACGTTTCTTGACCATTTGCTCTGGTCAATTACAAACGGCGCCTCTCCGGCTACCGTTACTACATCGCCGCGCTCTTTGCGCTTGAACGTCGTTTCGCCTGCTAATTCAGGGGATCTTTCATTCCAGTTAACCGCAAGGGTGCCTTCGATGCCGGCCAGGGTCCCGTCGTACTTCAGGGTTATGTAGTTCGACTTGCTGGATAGGTTGGAGTGGCTGGTCGTCTCGATGGCTACCTTTCCCGACTCCGGGATGACACCGCCGGCCACCGTCAGCAACGGAGGCTTCGCGCCGAACTTCGAAGCGATCTGGGTGGATGTCATGCCCTCGATGCCGTTGTTCGTGACGGTGCGCAGGTCAAGCCCTTTGAGCGCTAGGCTTTGCAATGCCTTCGGGTATGGAGTGGTGACCCCCTTTGCCGTGCCGGATGTCAGCGAGTCTCCCCAGCAACTGATAGTAGTTCTCGGGCTCTTGTACTTGAACAGCGCCAGGACGGCGATGAGCGCAAAGGCCGAAAGCAGGATGATCGAAATATTTCTCATGGGATAGTGCCGCCTATGGTTATGCTCGGGATTAGCCGACGGCCTCCCGAGCTGGTTGCATTATTTCAGGTTTGGTGAGGATTTGTTCGTTCGGCAGGACGCCGTGGAAGGGTGGGACAATCCTGGGACACTGGATGTCCCATATACCGCTGTATGAATACACAGCATGTTTTACAAAATGCCAATTAATACAGGTACTTGATCGTAGAGGCTCAATGAAATAGGGGGCCGCTAACGGATTGCAAATCCGCCTACGCCGGTTCGATTCCGACCTCGGCCTCCACTCTTAGAAACCCCGTAGATCAATGATCTACGGGGTTTTTTATTGCCTGCGATTTGGTCATCGCTTCCGCAACCCTACCTTTTTATCGGCAAATTTGAGGCGCCGTTATCGGCAGAGATCTCTTCGATGGGACGTGCGATTGTGATCAAGGCTGAGGAGCCTAAGCGTCCACTAACGGCCCAGAGTGTGTAAAAACGCTTCGTCAAAATTGAAGTGCGTGCGTCTACGTCAAATCTGAAATTTATCGGCACGTCAGAGATGTGGATTTCGCTCAGATGCGCGATCCTTAGTCCGGTTTTGAGTACCTGTCGCGTTCGAAAACGTTTTTACACCGACTCGGCCAGAAGCGGTTATTTTCGAGCTGATAAACGTCACCGTTCGCAGTGACTGCTTTTCGGCAATTGCGAAATCAAAGCTTCGAGTGGTGATGCTTCTGTTAACTCAGAGGATACGACCTCGCCGCCACGCGCAATGACATCCAAGGTTGTATCCTGGAACGTAACCACCCAATGCCTCGCGCCCAATGTCCGCCAGTAGTTCGTTTCCTCAGTACCTGTCAGTTCGTTGAAAGAGTACGGCTGCAAGCCGCTCGCCACGTAGCGATGGCGCCCCAAGCCTTGATCGTTGATGGGGGCCAGACGATGGTCTATAAGCCCCGTAAACCTCACGACGGCAAGCGTTTCGTTTCCTGGCCGGAAGTATGCCACCCAGAGGCTAGCTGACTCCGCCAGTATCGCGGGTGATTCAGGAGTACCCAACTCGGGGGCGATGCACCAGATTGAGGATGTGACGTTTTGCATTTTTCCTATCGCCTTAAGGCCAGAGCCAGGAGGGGGTTTCAACAAGCGAATACTAAGCCTTTTTGCGGCGTTTTCTACCTCTCGCAAAAAGGCCGAAATCGGCCAGAAGCGGTCCTTTGAAAGCGTCTACGGAAGAAGGACCGATTCAAACCATTTGGCGTAAGGTGCAGGTTATGCCGCATTAAGAATCTAGTACCTCAATCGGTGACGATTACCCCGAATCAATTTGTGATGTCGAGCGCCGCAAATGGCTTACTCACTCACATCGTGAGCATCCGATTTAGGATGCACGATGGTTTACGGGCCTTCCCCCGGCCGCTTGCGTTTTTTTGGATGTGCCCTATAGATCAACGGCAAGTGATTCTTGGCAATTCGCGGATGCACGCAAACTCCAAACGGTAACAATTAACGCTCTACAATCCTTGCCGATTTGCGATACCTGTAGGCCCACGAATGCCGAGAGGCATCGTTTTGAAAATGGATTGTCATGAGTAACTGCACAAGGATTTGCTGTGTGATTGCCTGTGTATTGGGCGTTTTCAATCCAGTACTGGCCGAGGATCAGCTTCGGCGCGCAGACCTGATGAGTGTTTACCAGCAAGCAGTCATTAACGATGCAAAGCTTTCCGCCGCCCGACACGCGTTCGGTGCACAACGTGAGGCTATCCCTCAAGCGCGAGCGGGGTTACTTCCCACCCTCAGCGCTGGCGGGTCGGTGGAAGCGGTGCGACTGGAACGCGACCAACCTTCGTTGACGCGTACCCGTAATCAAAAAGTATTCCAAGCCAATTTAAATCAACCGGTGTTCCGGCTTGATCGCTGGTTTGCGCTTGAAGCATCGCGGGCGAGTACCGCTCAGGCAGAACTGGAGCTGTCGGCAAAAGAGCAGGAATTGATGTTAAGCGCTGCGCAGGCTTACTTTGAAACGCTGCGCGCGCAGGACTTATTGGCCGCATCCAAGGCTGAAGAGGTAGCGTTGCTGCGCCAGCAGCAGCAAGCGCAGGCTCGTTTGGACAATGGCGCTTCAAGCATTACCGATTTACTGGATGCGCAGGCTGCCTTCGACACGGCCACCGCTAATCGCAAGCTGGCTGAGCGAAAAGTGGAGGATGCCTTCGAGGGGCTTTCTCGACTGACGAAACAGCGCTATTCGTCCATTGAGGCGATTGCGCATCAACTTCCCATAGAAACGCCTCAGCCCAATGACTCAAATGTGTGGGTCAGCCGGGCTGTGCAACAAAATCTTGCGTTGTTGGCGAGCAACTATGCCGTCGCCGCCGCCGAGCATACGCGTAGCCAACGCAAGGCGGGTTTTGCGCCGACGCTGGATGCGGTGGTCTCCTATCGCAAGGGCGATAACGACAATTTCGGCTACAGCAATCCCACGGATTTTGGGCGTTCCGGCTATTACGGCGACGTCGCGCAACGCAGTGTGGGGCTTGAGTTGAATATTCCGCTGTACTCGGGCGGTTCTACGCGTTCCCAGGTGCGTGAAGCCACCGAGCGTTTGGCACAGAGCGAGGATGAGCGCGAAGACCAACGTCGCGAAGTCGTGCAGAACGTGCGTAATTTGCACCGCGCCGTCAACTCCGATACCGAGCAAGTGATCGCGAGGCGCCAGACCATCCTGTCTAGCCAGGCGTCTGTTAAAGCCAACCAGGTTGGGCGTGAACTGGGCTCACGCAATACGGCCGACGTGCTCAATGCCCAGCGTCAGCTCTACAACGCAGTCAGGGATTACAACAATGCACGCTACGACTACATCATCAACACGTTGAAACTCAAACAGGCCGTCGGGACGCTGAGTCCAGCCGATCTCTCCAGCCTGGCTATGTACCTGACTAAAAACTACGACGCCGATAGAGACTTTCTGCCGGTGGATGCACGAAATCAGCGTTAATCAAGGTGCACACTTCAAGCTTCCACAAGACCCCACTGTCACACAACCACCATGAATCTGGCGTAAGTGTGTGCTGCACTTTTTGATTGAACACTTTTGAACTGGCATGGATGCGCTATGAGCGAACAAGGCTCACATACGGAATTACCTGTAGACACGGGGCTGGCCTGTTTGGTGGTGCTGGCTCGCCTGCATGACATTGCGGTGAGTGCCGAGCAGTTGGCTCACGAATTTGGCCCCGAAGGCCGCTCTTGTGCAAAACAGGAATTGCTATTGGCGGCGATGAAGTCGGGCCTCAAGGCCAAGGCTATCCACACGACGACGGGGCGCCTCGACCAAACCCCACTTCCGGCGATTGCGACAGACCTTGATGGCACCTTCTTTATCATTGCCAGGGTCGACCAGGGAAAGGCGCTGATTCACGATCCCCGTCAGGCGCGTGCCGAAGTCATCGACTATGAAACGTTGCAGTTACGATGGACCGGCGAGTTGATTCTCCTGCGATCCGAAACGGGGTCGTCCAATCAACCTTCTCGGTTTGATTTCACTTGGTTTATTCCAGCCATCATCAAGTACCGCAAGTTGCTCGGTGAAGTGCTGTTGGTGTCGTTCGTACTGCAAGTGTTTGCGCTGCTGACGCCACTGTTTTTCCAGGTGGTGATGGACAAGGTATTGGTCCATAACGGGCTTACGACTCTGGACGTGGTTGCCACCGGATTACTGGGCATCATGATTTTCGAGTCGGCCTTGAGTGGCCTGCGCACTTACCTGTTTGCCCACACCGCCAGCCGCATTGATGTCGAGCTGGGTTCGCGGCTGTTCCGTCATTTGGTCAATCTGCCCTTGGCGTACTTTCAAGCTCGGCGGGTTGGGGACTCCGTTGCCAGGGTGCGTGAGCTCGAAAACATCCGCAGCTTCCTCACCGGCAACGCCATTACTGTGGTGCTCGATGTGCTGTTCTCAGTGGTGTTTATCGCGGTGATGTTCTACTACAGCGCGTGGCTGACCTTGATTGTCCTGTTGTCGCTGCCCTTGTATTTCTTGGTATCGCTGATCGTTACACCCATCCTGCGTGCGCGTTTGCAGGATAGCTTTGCACGCGGTGCGGAAAACCAGGCATTTCTGGTAGAGACCGTGAATGGCATCGATACGGTGAAATCCATGGCAGTTGAACCTCAGGTCGTCCGCAAATGGGAAGACCAGATTGCAGGCTACGTCGCCGCAGGTTTCAAGACCCAAAACCTTTCGGCGATTGCCAACGAAAGCGTGTCCTTTATTGGGAAACTGGTCACGGTGGCGACGCTTTGGATGGGCGCACGACTGGTGATTGACGGTCAATTGACGGTGGGCGCACTGATAGCGTTCAACATGATGGCCGGCAGGGTCTCCCAACCGATTATGCGTCTGGCGCAGCTCTGGACCAGCTTTCAGCAGACCGGCGTTTCTGTGCAGCGCCTGGGGGATATTCTGAACTCGCGCACGGAAATGGCTCAGGCGGCGCGCAGTGCGCTACCACCGTTGAAAGGTCATATTGAATTTGACCAAGTGCATTTCCGGTATCGGGTGGATGGCTCTGAAGTCTTGCGCGGTATCAGCGTGCAGATCGAGGCAGGGCAAGTCATTGGCGTGGTGGGGCGTTCGGGCTCTGGAAAGAGCACGCTGACGCGTTTACTCCAGCGCTTGTATGTTCCGGAACGTGGGCGAGTACTGGTCGACGGCATGGATCTGGCGTTGGCCGATGTGTCGTCGTTGCGCAGGCAGATTGGCGTGGTGCTTCAGGACAACATGCTGTTCAACCGCAGCATTCGCGAAAACATCGCACTCACAGACCCCTGTATCGCGTTGGAGTCGGTCATGCAGGCCGCACAGATGGCCGGCGCCCACGAGTTCATCCTGGAACTGCCTGAAGGCTACGACACCGTGGACGGGGAGCACGGGGCCTCCTTGTCTGGCGGCCAGCGTCAACGAATCGCCATCGCTCGCGCGTTGATCGGCAACCCGCGCATCCTGATTTTCGACGAAGCCACCAGCGCGTTGGACTATGAGTCGGAGCGCGTCATTCAGCAGAACATGCAAAGCATTTGCGCTGGTCGCACCGTCATCATCATTGCGCATCGGCTGTCCGCAGTGCGTGACGCCCACCGCATTCTGGTGGTGGACCGCGGACAAATTGTCGAGCAGGGATCCCATGCTGAATTGTTGGCACATCAGGCAGGACATTACTCACGCCTGCACCGCATGCAACAAGGATAAAAACAGGGCAGGGAGATAGTCAGCATGGCATTGGCACTGCTACAGCGTTATCGGCAAGTCTGGAGAGAGTCCTGGGGCCAGCGCAAGAGGATGGAAACGCCCAAGCGACTACCCCATGAGCTGGCGTTTATGCCGGCTGCTTTGACCTTGCAGGACAGCCCGGCGCATCCGGCCCCGCGAGTCTTCGTTTGGGGGATCATGCTGTTTTTTGTCCTGGCGCTTGCCTGGGCTTACTTTGGAACCATCGAAGTGGTGGCCGTCGCCCCCGGGAAAATAGTCCCCAGTGGTAAAACCAAGCTGATCCAATCCAGCGAAACTGCGGTGGTCAAGGCGATCCACGTCAGTGACGGGCAGCGTGTGCAAGTGGGTGAGGTGCTGATCGAACTGGATGCGACTTCGGCTGATACTGAGGTACGACGCACGCAGGGTGACTTATTGGCAGCGCGTATAGATCGCGCCCGTAGTACGGCGATGCTGCAGGCTATCGAGCACCAGCAAGAGCCGATGCTGGCGCGTGACAGCATGGTGGATCTCAGCCCCGAGCAGACGCTGAGTGCCCAGCGCTGGTTGCAAGGGCAATATCAAGAGTATCGAAGCCAGTTGGCGCAGGCAGACGCTGAGATTCTGCAGCGCACTGCGGACATCCAGGCTGCGCAGGTGCAGGTGGCGAGCTTGCGTCAGGCGTTGCCGATCGCGACCCAGTTGGCTGAGGACTATCAACGCTTGCTAGCCCAGCAATATGTTGCCCGCCATGAGTACCTGCAAAAGGAACAAGCACGCTTGGATGTGTTGCGCCAACTGAGTGTGCAACAGGCCAGCGTATTGCAATCCACGGCTGCCCGGGGCGAAGCACAACGTCGACGCGAAGGCGTGGTGGCGCAGACTCGACGCGCCATGCTGGATCTGCAACAAGAGGCTGTCCAGAAGGAAGCGAGCCTGGTTCAGCTGCTGACCAAGGCCCGCTATCAAGAAACCCTTACTCAGCTCAAGGCGTCGGTAGCTGGCACTGTCCAGCAACTGGCGGTGCATACCGTGGGTGGTGTGGTAACGCCAGCGCAGGCATTGATGGTCATCGTGCCTACCGACCAGCCCGTTGAAGTGGAAGCCCTGCTGGAAAACAAGGATGTGGGTTTTGTCCACGCCGGCCAGGCGGTGACCGTCAAGGTGGAAACCTTCACCTTCACCCGTTATGGCACCGTTGAAGGGGAGGTGATCGGGGTGTCCAACGATGCGATAGACGATGAAAAGCGTGGGCCCGTCTACAGCAGTCGGATTCGACTGAAAGAGGATCATTTGAATATCAAGGGAGAACGCGTTGCGCTGTCTCCGGGTATGTCGGTGACGGCGGAGGTCAAGACGGATCAGCGTCGGGTGCTGGATTACTTCCTTAGCCCTTTGCGCCAGCATGTTCAGGAGAGTTTGAGAGAGCGCTAGGCGGACTATTTTCATGGATGGGGTTCGTTCTTGCGCGGCTCGAACAGTCTTAGGTT
>LNAP01006046.1_pt1 | contig 10547 bp, 8 predicted proteins | sample 602601 | NCBI WGS metagenome assembly LNAP01 (sample SAMN02440304, study PRJNA202911) | soil metagenome | biome: Subtropical and temperate rainforests or woodlands; isolation source: soil samples (1 kg each in a 20% v/v slurry with milli Q water) were... ...
TCGCTGCGCCTCACCGAGAACCAGTACCAGGCCGGCATCGTCACCAAGGCCGACGTGACCCAGGCGCGCACCCAGCTCAAAAGCACCGAGGCCCAGGCCATCGACCTCAAGTACCAGCGCGCCCAGCTCGAGCACGCCATCGCCGTGCTGATCGGCGTGCCGCCGGCCGAGTTCGAGCTGGCCGCGGTGGACGGTGTGCCGGCGCTGCCCTCGGTGCCGGTCAGCGTGCCCTCCATGCTGCTGGAACGCCGCCCGGACGTGGCCAGCGCCGAGCGCGCGGTGATGAGCGCCAACGCCGAGATCGGCGTGGCCAAGGCGGCGTATTTCCCCAGCCTCAGCCTGAGCGCGGCCGGCGGCTATCGCAGCGACATGCTCGACCAGTGGATCAGCACGCCCAACCGCTTCTGGTCGATCGGTCCGCAGTTCGCCATGACCCTGTTCGACGCCGGGCTGATCCGCTCGCAGGTCGAGCAGGCCGAGGCCAGCTACGACCAGACCGTGGCCGGCTACCGGCAGACCGTGCTGGACAGCTTCCGCGAGGTGGAGGATTACCTGGTGCAGTTGCGCGTGCTGGAGGAGGAGAGCGGCGTGCAGCAGGAGGCGCTGGATGCCGCGCGCGAATCGCTGCGCCTGGTGGAGAACCAGTACAAGGCCGGCACCATCGACTACAACAGCGTGGTCAGCGTGCAGACCGCCGCGCTGGCCAACGAGCGCAGCCAGCTGACCCTGCTCGGCAGCCGGCTCACCGCCAGCGTGCAGCTGATCGCCGCGCTGGGCGGGGGCTGGGAAGCTGGCCTCGCGGGCGTGGACGAAGGGGCCGCTTCAGGACAGTAGCGAGGCGACCCGTTGCCGGATCAAGGCGAACAGAGCCAGGGCCATGGCGGTGGGTTCCGCGTCCTTGAGCCGGATGATGGCCACCGCGGGCAAGGGTATTTTCGGCCTGACCTGCAGAATCGTCAGGCCCAGGCGCTGCGACAGGTAATGAGCGGCATCCGAGCGCAGGGCGCCCACCAGATTGGGCTGTTCCGCGATCAGCGCGCCGATTGCCGGGATAAAGCTTGTTTCCACCGCCGGGCTGGGAACAGGCAACTGGGCATCGAGCATGGCCTTGCGCAGGACGCCGCGTATCAAAGAGTCCTTCAAAGGCAGCACCCATGAGCAGGATTGCAGATCCTTGAGTTGCAGGACTGGCGATTTATATTTGGTCTCTTTGTTGGTGATAATGCTCAGCTCGTCCGGGTACAGCACCTCGACATGCAGCAGCGCCGCTTCTTCGTCGGTGATGGGCTTGGCCGGCAGGCTGCCGATAATAAAATCGATTTCGCCGGTTTTCAGCAGCGTGAACAGGGTGTCGGCGATGCCATCGCTCATTTCCACCCTCAGTCCAGGATGCTGCGCAACCAGCTGGGCTATCGGTTTTGCCAGAAGCGATACGCCAGTATAAGAAGGGGAGCCCAGCCTCAAGACCTCGTCCTTGCCGTCGCGCTGCTGGCGGGTCTTGCTTTCCATCCGGGCGATCTGTTTGAGAACCAGCCGGGCATGGTGGACCAGGGACTGGCCGAAAGGCGTCAGCGCAACCCCTTCGCGCTTGCGCTGGAATATCGGTTCTCCCAGGGCGCTTTCCATTTCCCGGGCGATCTTGCTGATCGCGGGCTGGGACAGCGACATGCTTTCCGCCAGCATCCGGAATGAATATCCATCGGCGACGCCACAGAGCATCTCGAACTGTTTCAGCCGCAGGCGGTTTACCAGGCTGGCGCTGTTTTTCATCTTGGGTACTTAGCCAAAAGTTATAAGCAAGTCATTTAAATTCACTATTCAGTTAAGTATATAGCACCTTATCCTGTCTTCTGCTTCGGCAAGACCGGACAGAAATAACGAGAGGAGACGAAGGTGAAAATATCCAGGATCTGCGGTGTGATGTTGCTGGCGGCGGCCTTGCCGCTGGCGGCCCAGGGGCAGGGCCAGCCATGGCCGAGCAAGCCGATTACCATCGTCGTGCCATTTCCGCCGGGGGGCGCGACCGATGTGATGGCCAGGCTGCTGGCGCCCAAGATCGAGCAGGCCGTCGGAAAGTCCGTCGTCGTCGAGAACAAGGTCGGGGCGGGAGGAACCATAGGCGCGCAATATGTGGCCAGGGCGAACAAGGACGGCTACACTTTTCTGTGGGGCACGGTGGCGACGCATGGGATAGGGCCGAATATTTACAAGAACCTGCCCTATGACGCCGCCAGGGATTTCATCCCCGTGGTGCATGTCGTCGATCAGCCGTATGTATTGGTTGCGCATCCTTCGGCCGGGGTCTCGACGGTCGCCGAGCTGGTCGCCAAGGCGAAGTCGGACCCCGCCAGCGTTTCAGCGGCCTCCGCCGGCAAAGGCACCGGCGCTCATATGATTCTTGAAAAATTCCAGTCGGCGACGCACACGGAATTGCTGCATGTGCCATACAAGGGCGCCGGGCCCGCCATGACGGACCTGCTGGGCGGGCAGGTGCAGATAGCCTTCGACGTCATCCTTACCACGACGCCCTATATCGAGGCAAAGAAACTCGTTCCGCTGGCGGTGACGAGCGCGCAGCGCTCATTGGCGCTGCCCGAGGTGCCGACGCTGGACGAGGCCGGGATCAAAGGTTTCGACGCCGTCGGATGGAATGGCATTTTCGCGCCCGCCGGAACGCCCGCGGCCATCATTGCGAAAGTCAATGCGGCGGTGACGCAAGCGCTGCAGGCGCCGGAAATCCACGACCGTATCGTCAAGGAAGGCTCGATTCCCGTCGGCGGCTCGCCCGAGGAATTCGGCAAGTTCGTGCAGTCGGAATTGGCGAGCTGGGGCGAGGTGGCCAGGCAGTCGAATGTTGCTCTGGATTAATGGCGGTATCTATACATGAGAAGCAATGAATTGCCGGCGGCGCCGGATCCCGGCAAGAAGCCCAGGACATCGTCCGGCCCGCTGGCGGGCGTCAAGGTGCTCGATATTTCGACGGTGATAGCCGGACCCTTTTCATCCACGCTCCTGGCGGATTTCGGGGCGCAAGTGCTCAAGATCGAGATCCCCGGCGAGGGCGACCATATCCGGCAGCTTCCCCCCCATAAGGACGGCGAGTCCTTGTGGTCCAAGGTGGCCAACCGGAACAAGCGGGGCATCACGCTCGATTTGCGCCAGCCGGACGGGCTGCAACTGTTCGAACGGCTGCTGCCGCAATACGATGTGCTGGTGGAGAACTTCCGCCCCGGCACGCTGGACCGCTGGGGCCTGGGAATGGACAGGCTGACGGCATTGCGCCCCGACCTCATCGTCTTGCGCGTCACGGGTTTCGGGCAGACCGGGCCGTACCGGAACCGGCCTGGATTTGCCAGGATATTCGAAGCCATGTCGGGCTTTGTCAATCTGTGCGGCGAGAAAGACGGCCCTCCGGTATACCCCGGGTACCCGGTTTCGGACGCCTTGACCGGCGTCTTCGGGGCCTATTCGATCACCGCGGCATTGCTGCACAGGGAAAAGCACGGCGGCGGGCAGGAGATAGACCTGTCGGCGACCGAGGCCATGTTCCGGGTGCTGGATTTCCTGCCGGTCGAGTATGACCAGCTTCGGGTGGTGCGGGGCCGCCAGGGCAATCTCAACGCCTATTCCGCGCCCAGCGACGTCTACAAGACCAGGGACGGGAAATGGCTGGCGATGGCGGTAAGCGCCCCCACCGTGTTCAAGCGCCTGGCCATCGCCATAGGCCGCCCCGACCTTCTGGACAACGAGGCCTTCAGCACCAATGCCGCGCGCATCAAGAACCGGGACGGCATAGAGACCATCGTGAAGGACTGGTTCGCCGGCCGCGCCCAGGATGAGGCCGCCGCCATATTGCGGGCTCATGACGTCAGCTTCAGCCCGATCTACGACATCAGCGATGTCTTCGCCGATCCGCATTTCATGGAGCGCGAGATGATCATTCCGGTCGAGGACGAGCATTTCGGCCAAATCAGAATGCAGAACATCGTGCCGCGGTTTTCCAGGACGCCTGGAAGCGTATGGCGCACCGGACCCGGAATAGGGCAGCACAACCAGGAAGTCTACGGCGGCGAGCTCGGGCTTTCCGAGGAACAGCAGGATGCTTTGCGCCGTCGGAATATTATCTGAAGCGGCCGAAAGGAGACAGGCATGGACGTCGTTTTGCCAGAGCGTTTCATCGCGAGCTTCAAGCTTGACGAGGCGCATTTGGGCCAGTACCTGGATGCCGTCGGCGGCGGGCACCCGGTGCACTCATCGGCCGCCGTTGCCCGCGCCGCGGGATTCAAGGGCGTGCCGCTGCCGGGCGTCCATGTTCTGGGAGCCGCCCTGGCCGAGTTCACCCGCCGTTGCGCCGGCATCCCCATACAGTTGCTCGATATCCAGTCGCGCTTCCTGCTTCCGGTGTATCCGGGCGATAGGCTGGGCGCAAATCTGGAGCTGGAACGCGGCTCGATACGAAGCACCGAGCGCTATCGGGCCGGACGGTATTCGGGCTTCTGCACTCTGGAGAATGGCCTGAAGGCGCTGGAAATCCATGTCGTCCTGCGCTTCATGGCAAAGAACCGGATGGATAAATAGCACAGGGGGGGCGGCGCCGCCCGGCGCCATCACGCCGCCGGACGCGCCGGTTTACCTGTTGACGTCGACGACGATGCGGCCCCGCACCTGCCCGGCCAGCAATTCGGCCGCTTTTTCCACGACCTGGTCCAGGCCTATGGTGGTGGCGTTGATCTGTGTCAGTTTGCCGATATCCAGGTCCTTGCCCAGCCGCCGCCAGGCTTCCTGCCGATCCGCAACGGGGCAATACACGCTGTCTATGCCTTGCAGTGTGATTCCGCGCAGGATAAAGGGCGCGACGCTCGCCGGGAAGTCCATGCCCTGGGCCAGGCCGCAGGCGGCGACCACGCCACGGTAGCGCATGCTGGCGCAGACATTGGCCAAGGTGTGGCTGCCTACGGAGTCCACCGCGGCGGCCCAGCGTTCTTTTGCCAGCGGCTTGCCCGGCTGGCTCAGCGTGCCGCGGTCGATGATCTCGGCGGCGCCCAGGTTTTTCAGGTAATCGGCTTCGTCCGGACGCCCGGTCGAGGCGACGACCCGGTAGCCCAGCTTGGCCAGTATGGAGATCGCCACGCTGCCGACGCCGCCCGCGGCCCCGGTGACCAGGACATCCCCTTTGTCGGGCGTTACGCCGTTGCGCTGCAAGGCCATGACGCACAGCATGGCGGTATAGCCCGCGGTGCCTATGGCCATTGCCTGGCTGGCGAGCATGCCCTCGGGCATGCGTATGAGCCATTCGCCTTTGACCCTGGCCTTCTGGGCCAGCCCTCCCCAGTGCGCTTCGCCGACGCCCCAGCCATTCAATATGACCTGGTCGCCCGCCTTGAAATCCGCATGGGCGCTGTGCTCCACAGTGCCCGCCAGGTCTATCCCCGGCACCATGGGAAATTGGCGCACTACCGGGGCCTTGCCGGTAATGGCCAGGGCGTCTTTGTAGTTCAAGGTGGAGTAGGCCACCTTGATGGAGACATCGCCCTCGGGCAGAGCCGATTCTTCGACTTGCTTGAGCGAGGCGCGGTAAGCGGCGTCCTGTTTTTCTATCAGAATGGCATTGAACATCTGCTGCTCCTTTTCTTTATAGACCGATCGTCTATGAATGGCTAAAAAAAATCGACTCCTGGAAAATGGACCCTGCTATTCAGGCAGATTGTCCAGGAAAGTCCGCGAGAAAAGCACGAGCGCGGCGTCGCTGCGGGTCAGCCTGGCGCGCATGACGGCGCCTTCCCAGCCTATCCAGAAAAACGCGGCAAGCTGCGCGGTATCGGCTCGCGGCGCCAGTTGGCCGGCCTCTTTCGCTTCATCCAGGCAACTGGCCAAGCGCCGCTGCCAATCCTGGAATGTCTTTTCGAGCTGGCCGGCGAAGGCCTCGTTCCCGGCGCCGAATTCCTGGCTTAAATTGCCGATCAGGCAGCCGCGGCGATAGCCGTGCCGGATCATGCCTTTGCGCGCGTCGTCGATAAACGCCGCGAGGCGCTCCAGCGGGGCGAGACTGGTGTCGGAGAACCAGCGGTCGAGCTTGCGCGCAAAATAGGCGCCATAGGCGTCTATCACGGCCAGGCCGAATTCTTCCTTGCTGGCGAAATAGTGATAGAAAGACCCCTTGGGGATATCCAGGTGCTTGAGTATCTGGTCGATTCCGGTGCTGACGAAGCCCTGCTCCGTCAGCAGTTCGGTGCCATAGCGCACCAATGCCTGGCGGGTTTCCAGGCGGAACCTGGAAACCTTGGGAGGGCGGCCCCGGCGCGGGGCAACGGCGGTCGATATCGTCATGCCGCAATATTAGACCGACCGTCTAGAATGTCAATCGCGCGCGAGGGCGCGATCGAGGAGAATAAAAAAGGGGAGCCTTGCGGCTCCCCCCGGGGGGCTTAACTTCCAATCTCGATGAGTACTTCACCGGGATTGACCCTGTCGCCCTTAACCACATGGATGGCCGTGACGGTGCCGGCGATCGGCGCCTGTACCTCGGTCTCCATCTTCATTGCTTCGGTGATCAGCACCGGCTGGCCGGCCTTGACCACGTCGCCTTCCTTCACCAGCACGTCGACGATGTTGCCCGGCATGGTGGTGCTGACGTCGCCCGGTGCCGCGGTCTGCTTGCGCTTGCCGCTGGCGGCGCCGCCGACGAAGGCGTTGAGCGGTTCGAACACCACTTCTTCCGGCATGCCGTCGATGGCCAGGTAGAAGTGGCGCTTGCCGTCGGTCTTGACGCTGACGCCGGTGATGTCGATGCGGTAGCTCTCGCCGTGCACGTCGACCACGAACTCGGTCGGCACGCCTTCCTGGGCGGCCGGGCGGGCGGCGGCATCCGGCGGCGGCAGCAGTGCTTCCGGAGTCAGAGTGCCGGCGGCGCGTTCCTCGAGGAACTTGCGGCCGATGTCGGGGAACATGGCGAAGGTCAGCACGTCCTCTTCGGACTTGGCCAGGCTGCCGATTTCCTCACGCAGGCGGGCCATTTCCGGCTTGAGCAGGTCGGCCGGACGGACGTCGATGACTTCCTCGCTGCCGATGGCCTGGAAGCGCAGGTGCTCGTTGACCTTGCCCGGCGCGCGGCCGTAGCGGCCCTGCAGGTACAGCTTCACCTCGTTGGTGATGGTCTTGTAGCGCTCGCCGGCCAGCACGTTGAACACCGCCTGGGTGCCGACGATCTGCGAGGTCGGGGTGACCAGCGGGGGGAAGCCGAGGTCTTCGCGCACGCGCGGGATTTCCGCGAACACTTCGTTGATGCGGTGCAGGGCGCCCTGCTCCTTCAGCTGGTTGGCCAGGTTGGACATCATGCCGCCCGGCACCTGGTTGACCTGCACGCGGGTGTCCACCGAGGTGAACTCGCTCTCGAACTGGTGGTACTTCTTGCGCACGCCGTAGAAGTACAGACCGATCTCCTGCAGCAGCTCCAGATCCAGGCCGGTGTCGAACGGAGTGCCACGCAGGGCGGCGACCATCGACTCGGTGCCCGGGTGGCTGGTGCCCCAGGCGAAGCTGGAGATGGCGGTGTCGATGTGGTCGGCACCGGCCTCGATGGCCTTGAGCTGGCACATCGCGCCCATGCCGGCGGTGTCGTGGGAGTGGATGAAGATCGGCAGGTCGATCTCGGCCTTCAGCGCCTGCACCAGTTCGGCGGTGGCGTAGGGGGTCAGCAGGCCGGCCATGTCCTTGATGGCGATCGAGTCGACGCCCTTCTCCTGCATGCGCTTGCCCAGCTCGACGAACGAGGCGACGGTGTGCACCGGGCTGGTGGTGTAGCTGATGGTGCCCTGGGCGTGCTTGCCGGCGGCCTTGACCGCCTCGATGGCGGTGCGCAGGTTGCGCACGTCGTTCATCGCATCGAAGATGCGGAACACGTCGATGCCGTTGACCGCGGCCTTGGCGACGAAGGCCTTGACCACGTCGTCGCTGTAGTGGCGGTAGCCGAGCAGGTTCTGGCCGCGCAGGAGCATCTGCAGGCGGGTGTTGGGCAGCGCGGCGCGCAGCTGGCGCAGGCGCTCCCACGGGTCTTCCTTGAGGAAGCGCACGCAGGCGTCGAAGGTGGCGCCGCCCCAGACTTCCAGCGACCAGTAGCCGACCTTGTCGAGCTTGGCGCAGATCGGCAGCATGTCCTCGAGGCGCATGCGGGTGGCCAGCAGCGACTGGTGCGCATCACGCAGGATGGTATCGGTGACGGTGATCTTCTTGTTCATCTCTCAATTCCTCACAGGCCGGCGTGGGCGGCAATGGCGGCGGCGATGGCCAGGGCCAGCTCTTCGGGCTTGCGCTTGACCGAGTAGTTGATCAGTTCCGGGTGGGCTTCGACGAAGCTGGTGTTGAACACGCCGCTGCGGAACTCCGGATTGCGGAGGATTTCCTGGTAGTAGAGCGCGGTGGTCTTCACGCCGAGCACGCGCATGTCGTCCAGCGCGCGCAGGCCGCGGTCCAGTGCCTCTTCCCAGGTCAGTGCCCAGACGATCAGCTTCAGGCACATCGAGTCGTAGTACGGCGGAATGGTGTAGCCGGTGTAGATCGCCGTGTCGGTGCGCACGCCGGGGCCGCCGGGCGCGTAGTAGCGGGTGATCTTGCCGAAGCTGGGCAGGAAGTTGTTCTTCGGGTCCTCGGCGTTGATGCGGAACTGGATCGCATAGCCGCGGTGGATGATGTCTTCCTGCTTGACCGACAGCGGCAGGCCCGCGGCGATGCGGATCTGCTCGCGGACGATGTCGATCCCGGTGATTTCCTCGGTGATGGTGTGTTCCACCTGCACCCGGGTGTTCATCTCCATGAAGTACACCTCGCCCTCGGCGAGCAGGAACTCCACGGTACCGGCGTTCTCGTAGCCGACCGCCTTGGCCGCCTTGACCGCCAGCTCGCCGATGTAGGCGCGCTGCTCGGGGGTCAGCTGCGGGCTGGGGGCGATCTCGATCAGCTTCTGGTTGCGGCGCTGGATCGAGCAGTCGCGCTCGAACAGGTGCACGGTGTTGCCGAAGCTGTCGGCGAGGATCTGCGCCTCGATGTGCTTGGGGTTGACGATGCACTTCTCGAGGAACACCTCGGCGCTGCCGAAGGCCTTGGTGGCTTCGGAGATCACCCGCGGGTAGGCCTGCTCCAGCTCTTCCTGCGAGTTGCAGCGACGGATGCCGCGGCCGCCGCCGCCGGAGGTGGCCTTGAGCATCACCGGGTAGCCGATGCGCTCGCCTTCGCGCAGCGCCTCGTCGAGGTCGGCGACGTTGCCTTCGGTGCCCGGAGTGACCGGCACGCCGGCCTTGATCATGCTGCGCCGCGCCTCGGTCTTGTCGCCCATGCGGCGAATGACCTCGGCCGACGGGCCGATGAACTTGATCCCGCGCTCGGCGCAGATATCCGCCAGTTCGGCGTTCTCGGAGAGGAAGCCGTAGCCCGGGTGCAGGGCGTCGCAACCGGTCTCGACGGCCAGATTGACCAGCTTGCGCGGGTTCAGGTAGCCGGCCAGCGGCTCGGCACCGAGGTTGTAGGCTTCGTCGGCGCGCTTGACGTGCAGCGCGTGGCGGTCGGCTTCGGAATACACGGCCACCGAGCGGATGCCCATCTCGGCACAGGCGCGCACGATTCGCACGGCAATCTCGCCACGGTTGGCGATGAGGATTTTTCTTATCACGGAGGTCTCCCTCGGCTGGGCTGGCTGACCGGCCGGTCAGGCCGCAGTACAAATACCCTAGCGCCGAGAGATGGATTACTAAAAATGAATAATTATTGGGTTGAGCATAAGTGCTGACTTATACTTGTGCGAAAAGCCCGTCCCAGAGGCCTTCCCGCTATGCGCAAGTACCTGATGCGCCTGACCCTGCGCCAGCTGCAGGTGTTCCGCGCGGTGTGCGAGACGCGCTCCTACAGCCGCGCCGCCGACGAAATGGCGCTGACCCAGCCGGCGGTCAGCCAGCAGATCCGCCAGCTCGAGGAGCTGCTCGACCAGCCGTTGTTCGAGTACGTCGGCAAGAAGCTCTACCTCACCGACGCCGCCGAGGCCCTGCAGCGCGCCAGCGCGGACATCTTCGGCCGCCTGGAAAGCCTCGACATGCAGCTCTCCGACCTGCGCGGCTCGCTGCAGGGCCAGCTCAGCCTGACCGTGGAATCCAGCGCCGAATACTTCGTGCCGCACCTGTTCGCCGCGTTTCGCCAGCAGCACCCCGAAGTCGGCCTGCAGCTCACCGTCACCAGCCATGCCCAGGCGCTGCGCCGCCTCGGCGTCAGCCGCGACGAACTGATGATCCTCTCCCAGGTGCCCACCAACATGAACCTGGAGTTCAATCCGTTCCTCACCAACCACATCGTCGCCGTGGCCCCGGCCGAGCACCCGCTGTGCCAGCACGAGCGCCTGAGCCTGCAGGAGCTGACCGCCTGGCCGCTGCTGGTGCGCGAGCCAGGCTCGGGCACGCGCCAGGCCTGCGAGGCGTTCTGCCACGACAAGCGCGCGCACTTCGCCCAGACCCTGCAGCTCGGCTCGCAGGAGGCGCAGCGCGCCGGCGTGCTGGCCGGCCTCGGCC
>LNAP01006048.1_pt1 | contig 10546 bp, 12 predicted proteins | sample 602601 | NCBI WGS metagenome assembly LNAP01 (sample SAMN02440304, study PRJNA202911) | soil metagenome | biome: Subtropical and temperate rainforests or woodlands; isolation source: soil samples (1 kg each in a 20% v/v slurry with milli Q water) were... ...
CTAGAAGCAACGGACAATGGGCACCAGCGCTTGCAGCAGCACCTCCACGGAGAGTTCTTGATCGATGCGCGAGCTGCGGCAGTGCTCTGCGATGCTATCTTTGCCATGAAGCGAAGCACAGGTGGTGTGGATGGTGTTCCACAGGTACCGAGCGAGGTACGTGCGCAGGCCCTGCAGCACTGCAAAGTCGGCTGAGGGCCAGGCAGCGTCCTCCAGCTTGCACTGCAGGTCCACACGGATGGGATACGCTGGGGTCTGCACTGTGTAGCTCTCCCTGGGAGGACGACCGGGCAGCAAGGCATCAAACAAGGCAGCCGTCTCGGGGTTCGCTCTGGCCAGTGCAATATGCTGGTTGACGGAGCGTTCATACGCAGCGTAGGTCACGTCGCCGGAGACGTCCACGCCAACCAAGAGATGCTTCTGGCGCGCCTCGACGACCTCCTTTTCGGTGCTTTGAATCATATTAACCAAACCTTGACGAAGCGCCGCTACTTTCTCAGCACTGGCATTGATGTCTGTGGCGAAAGGTAGGGCTGGGGCAGGCATACCCCATCCGATGATCCGGATTCCTTCTAGAAGCAACGGACAATGGGCGCGGGCCAAGGCAAGAGACACACCATCAATACAAGCAAGATCCGCCATACCGTTCTGAACGGCTTTGATGCTGCCGATGTGAGAACCTGTCAGGACGGTGCGTTCCAGACGGCTGAGCGCTGATGCGTTTTGGCTACGCAAGTGAGAGTACGCATCAGAAAGAGCGCTCAACAATGCCAACCAACCACTAAAGGATCCAAACGAATTGACTCCCAAGGCAATTCTATCGCGGTTGGTCAACAGTTGGTCCAAACTGTACACATCGGAGGCAGACGATACGATCAAAGCAGATCTGTAAGTGGTGCCGTTACACTGAGGGGCAGAGTAAATAGGCGTCCCAACCACTTGCAGGTGACCGGAATACTCTCTTACAAGAGGATAACCACAAGCTTGAGTGAAAGAAAGCGCCGAGCCTGATGTCCATACTGTATAGCAAGACGAAAACAGGTCCAGTGAATCAGGATAACCGTCGCCGCTACCTTTAATAGCGTTCCAAATGGCAGTACTGCACTCGTAAGGGACGAAGCAGTCGTACATAGGAAGTGAAGCTACGCCGCTCATTTTGCTGGGAGGAGATGGTAGACGCACAAACTGTCTTCCAAAAAAATTGCGAGTTGAGGATGATTCCTGGCGGGAGTGACATCTTTAGAAATAATGTACATAGTTTGTATATAAAAATAGATTTATAACGACCATTTGGCACACACACTCCGTTGCGGAATCTGTGCAAGCTTTTGACGATGCACACAAAAGTGATCCCAAATCTTTGCCTCTTCAGCGCACGCACCACAACGTGCCTTTGATTTTGAAAAGTAGTACTTGAAGATCACCATGTCCAAGAAAGACGATGAACGCGTTGATAAGAGTCGACTTTTAGAGGATGTACAGGAGTTTTGCATATCACAATCTTTCGAGGCCCAATTCGAAGCTTTCGCGAAAGAACACGCAAATGTGTTCCTTAAGGCATTAGACTTTACAGATGAATCAAATGAACATCCACTGGAGTTTCATGAAGTCTACCGCAAGTATTTGACTAAGTTTGAAGGCCTTATTGAGGATTTTATTGTGAAGGTGAGAATAGTGTCAACTCTGCAACCGTATCTGTCACACCAATCTTACCAGTACATTATACGCATCTTTTTTCAGAATGGTTACAATGTTGGAGATTTTTACGACCAGTGCAAAGACATATTAGACAACGACGAAGTGTTTGGCACAAAGAGATTTTTTATAGAGACGATGCTCGCCACTAGTGAGTATCAGAACTTCTTTATGCTAATGAGAGCCGAAATGAGAGAATATAAGCAAGCGATGCTTCGCGATAGCCACAAATAATATGCTTGTGCTTTAATTCTTTACTTTGTTTTGTGCCTTGTGTGACGGGGTGGACCTGTTTAGTCTTTTTCTCTGCAGTCTTGATTCGGTCTTGTGTGTGCTTTTTCACTTAATATAATTTGGCGTATTGTGTAGCTTTGTATTTCTGAACTGAATAATTGCAGAAAATAGAAGCAAGAAAATGTCAGTGAATTGGCATCTCCGGATATCGCTCGAAGTGAGTGACAGCTGTTGCATTGTCCATCGTTCCCCATAAATAAAAGGCAAAACAAAGTCCCGACAGTGGGGATTGTTGCAACTTCTTGAAACAAAGCGCATGCTGGTATAGCGCCTGAGTCGATGTCGCCTTCAGCGCCGCACATACGTCGGTGGGACGAGCGACAAAAAAGTTGAAAAATGCGAAGGACGCAAGGCAATAAACTCTCTCCTCATTACTTATAAACAAAGTGCGTCAGATCGAATTATTTAGTAGCCTCCGGAAGTCTTCTTCTTCTCGCCTAACTCGAAGTGCTTGGTTCTCTTGATGCACAGCTGCTTCTTGGTCTTGCACTCCTTGCACTCCAGGCGCAAAGTGATCTTCTTGGTGGTCTTAGCCTATAAAATCGTTCAACCGTGCAGAAGAAAGGAATTAAATTAGGCACGAATGGTAATTATTCACTGAGCAGTTGCTTGGGGAACGCAGCGGATCGCAGATAACACAAAAACCGATTTTGAAACAGCTCACGAACCTTCTTGTGGAAAATAGGCTTGGTCTGACCTCCGAAACCCTTCTGCTTGGAGTCGTATCTTCTCTTACCCTATAGATTACATTGACAACACGAACCAGAGGGTATTAAAATTTAACCGTGGATTATTTAGTCGAACAGTTGAGCCTAGTTACCTGAGCAAAGTTGGAAGCCTTGCCGGCCTTGTACTGGGTGACCTTGTGGAGAGTGTGCTTGGTGCACTTCTTTCCCTTGCAAAAGGTCTTTCTTTCCTTGGGCACGTTCACCATTTTGATTAGAAGATAACAGAGAGAATTATGGAAAGGACAAAGTCAAGCACGTATCGGCCTCCCTTTGCCACAAAATCTGTGGCTCACGAGTTATTGTACGTACAATAAAACACGAATTGTACGTACAATATGTCGATATGTTTTGACCGATTATATAGTAACCGGATTGACTCGGCATAGTTGGGCACAGAATAAATAACAACAAATTGCTTAGACAGCTGCTTTAATTTAATCAATCAACATTTAGAATGGATCGTCATCATCATCCGACTCCTGCACACGGTGTTTCTTCTTGCCGTCCAAACCGTTACTATTTTTCTTTTTCAGCTTTTCTCCATCTCCCGACCCGCGCACTCCGGGTTTCTTTTTGGGCGGAGGGCCATGCGAAGGCTTTGACACCTCGTCGGTAATCAACAAGAACCCCTCCTTGAACAGCGCCTGCGCGACGCCAATCTTGTCGTCGAGCTCCTCCGAGGGGTGTTCCAGATCAGACACAGTGATGGAATCCGGGTACGCGGCCAGCAGCGCTTCAATCGCAGGCCCATCATCGAGTTCAAACTCCACGGGACTCAGCGCGGTACCGTACAGCTCGCGGGAGTTGTCCATACAGTGGTATACCACTACTTTGCCCGCCTCCACCACGGCGGTGGCGATGCCCGGACGCAGCATGCGCAGCGCGGTGTACGGATAGATCACGGCGTGCGGGGCCCCCGCGGCACAGCAGGCCTCCTCGCGGAAACTCAGCGGCACTGGCAGACGCGCCGCAATGAACTGCTTTTGCAACTGTTGTAAGAAGAAGGTGCGTACAAGCAAGAAGAACGCGAGTACGTAAAGGATAATTCACAACATCGTTAGCACACACAAGAGCAAAGAGGCGTCTCTTACCTGGTCGACAGCTGGGTCGAGAATTTCAAGCGCTTTATCCGCCACCACTTTTAACAGTTCCGCGATGTGCTTCTGCAGCCGAGCACGCTTGGCGTCGCCTTCCACTTCCGACGCTGCCAAACCTAGGTGCATGTGGTAACCTTTGGGCAGTGCACTGCGCAATTGCACGTTGGCCTGCACCGCCTCGCCGAGCGCCTCGGGCACGAGGAGGTGCAGCAGGTCGCCAGTGGTACCAGTGGTACCATGCGTGCAGCACAGCTTCAGATGCAGCGAGTGTTCCGTGGCGGGGTCGCCAGATGAAGTGCCGTGGTTGTCTTGCTGGTACACCCAGCCCTTGGGGATGTACAACGAGTCCCCCGGTGAGAGCACCGTGTCAATAGTTGGCTTGGACCACTCGTCGATGTCTTTCAAGGCAACGGCACCACCGTCCGTGGCCAGGTTCAATTGGGCATGAGGGTTGGGCATCAGACGCCAGCGACTCTGCCCTTCCAGCTGCAACACAAAGGCGTTCACGTTGTCATACGGCACCGCGCTTACGTGGGCTTTGACTTTGTTGTTGTCATCGTTGTTCAGCTTCTCCGCCACGGACCCTGGCCGTGCCTGGACAGGTGCCGATTTGGTTTGACGCTGGGTCGGTGGCACCAGAACAACCTCCGCACTCAGTCTGCTCTGAAACTCGTGCTCAAGTACTGATAGAATCTTCCAAATGCTGTCGATGTATATCTGCGGTGTGAGAAGCTTCACAGTGAGGCCGTTCTTATAGTTCTCCCAAATCTCAGAACTGCGCACCTCTTTGGCAGGCGCGTCCTCAGTCTCACTGCCAGCATCACTGACGCCATCGTTGTCAACATTTTCTTCATCACTTGCTGGCACGTTGGATACGGAAACTTTCAACGGGTCAATGAACGAAACATTCAGACCCTCGAATAATAGCTGCTTGTTGAAAACTCCCTCCAAAAGCTTGCGAGAAGTAACTTTCTTAAAGTAATGCTCATCTTCCCGAGGACAGTGAAGTGCATCCTTCTCCCAATAACTTTTGTAAAAAGTCTGCGTATCCACAGGATTGAGAATCTTACTAAGGAGTAGTGTAGCTTTCTCCGTGCTGCTCAGGTCGTCGCCGTCTTTCAGATTAGCAATATCAAGAAGAGACAGCTGCACTGCATCAAATATGGCAGTAATATCGCGAGACTGCTCTTCAACACCATCTTCAACTTCTATTTCCAGTATGGAACTGACCATATTGCTCCCCGCTTCAGTAACACGTTCGCCAAACTCATCTTCATCCTCATCTTCATCGTCTCCAGCGTCCATGTGTGGTACGTCGCTGTTCTTCTCTAGGGATGTCATCTGTCTCTTCGACAAACGCTTGCGCTTACGCTGTACAGCTCGACTCATTGCTCTGACGTAGTGGGTATTGACAAAATAGGGCAAGAACTGCAAAGTTGCAAACGATTGGCCAACGAGATGCAAATGTATGTACACTAATATGCGCTTTCTAGAGATAATGTAATTGTAATAGTGTAATTTAATAAAACCATGTTATTAGTGTTTCTTGTGTGTTTGTCGACCGACACAGATTTGCCGCGTACTTTGAATTACACTCCTGATCTTGTTCGGAGAAAAGATTACAGCAAATACAGATTTAGTTTCGTCACATAAAGAGTTTTAGAATGTTAAGTTCAGTAGCTGAAGCCTCCACCGTTGCTTCTTTCACAAGTAGTGTAGTATCATGGCTAACTCTGGGAACCAAGGTCGTAGGAGGGATCGTGCTGACATTGCTTGCGATTTTATACACAAACCAGGAGAAAATGTTGTATATGCCCAACCCACCCGGATTTCCGAGAACTCCGCACGAGAACCCTGCGGGGTATCAGTCTCCGGCCACTTGGGGGCCCAATGGAAGAATGTTGAACCCATCCACCGGCCTTCAGGATCACATCGAATTTGAGGAGCAATTTGTCAAGACTGAAGATGGTTTCAACCTCCATACCTGGTTGCTATTGCAGCCAAACTCTGAAAACACTCCTACGTTGATCTACTTCCATGGAAATGCTGGCAATATGGGATTCTTGTTGAAGAATGCAGCACTTATGTTCGCCATCGCCAAAATCAACATTCTTTTGATGGATTATCGCGGTTACGGTAAGATCCCATAACCATGTAGCATTTCATTCGGTTATTGTGCAGTAAATTGGTGTTTGTCTGCCGCACACTTCACGGCAACACTGTTCTAAACCCTTCTTCTTTTTGTTTTTGTTTTGGTTCATTGCATTGCATACAGGTCGGAGCGATGGCATTCCTTCGGAAAGTGGCATCAATCTCGACGCGGACGCTGTGCTGAAGTACTGCGTTAAGCACCCCAGGTATACTATTTCTTTCATGTTTGTGTCACCATATAATTCATATTCCTGTAACCCACTCATGGAATGCAAACAAAATTTAAGCATCCAATATGTCACCATGTCTTTCCCTCGTCTCAACAGGCTCTCCAACAGCAAGATGCTTCTGTTCGGTCGGTCCCTGGGTGGAGCCGTGGCGATCTCTCTGGCCCAGCGGTATCCTTCTCTGGTCGCAGGAGTGATTGTGGAGAACACCTTCCTCTCGGTGGGTGACATGGTGGACGTGCTGATGCCCTTCTTGAAACACATGCGTCGCTTCGTGCTGAAGATGAACTGGGACAGCCACGTCAAGATTGCGGATCTCAAGATGCCCATCATGTTCATTGCAGGTATATGTGTCCGTGTACCAATTATGTAAAATAGTAATCACTGTTGTGTGATGCAGTAATTCTCTAATCACAACCAACTTTCGAAAAACCTGTAACCATTTGAGATTATTATCTTACTATATTTTATCCAATGCATTTTTAGGCGACTCGGACGAGCTCGTACCCCCAATCCACATGCGTACATTGTACAACCTCGCTGTGCGCTGCACCCACCGGGAATATTTCTCCGTCCTCGGCGGCACCCACAATGACACTTTCGAAGTGGCCGGCATTGAGTACTACCACCGCCTGCGGGCGTTCATCAAGGAGTTTGTCGACCGCGCGGGCAAGAGTGCCACAGGAAACAAGGAAGATGAGGTGGCGCCAGAGCGAGCGCAGCGCGCGGGCAGCAGTGGCAGCAGTGGCAGTGCGAGTAGCAGCTCGGAAGAGGAATATCTCTTTGTGGACAAGGACAGCAACGAACACGAACATGTGGCGCTGCCCACGATGACCACCAACTTCCAAGTGAAATAAAAGTGTGTTTGTGGGAGTGTAGGGCAAGCGGTGTTGTGCAGGTTGCGAAGGTGCAACAGAACATGTGTGGTACTTTTTATGTCATTCGTTGAATTTCATTTTTTTCTTAGTGTAAACATTCGCACTTGCGTACCTCACACTCTTGTGAGATGTGGGTGAGTGTGGTATGCCATAAGTTAACTATTCCGGTTAAATCAAGCATCTTCAAAGGTCAAATATCTGGTTTGCGAGTGTAAAAAAACGACCATTGTGCGAGCGTGTAAAGACGTCTTTTACGCCCACACGTATCACCCCTTTCAATTCGCTCCCGTCATCAGAGCGACTTCCACCTCCTCTTGCTCCCACAACTCTGTAATTCCATAGCCGCAACATCTTTGAGGCGCTACAATGGACAACAATAACGAGGAGGTAATTTATTCCGGCCCGCTGAAGAAGAAAGGAGGGAGAGTTAATGTCTGGGGTGAAAGATATTTCGTGCTGAAGGGTTACACTCTCTATTATTATGTGAAATCCACAGACTCGGTGAGAGACTTCTGCATTATTTTGCGTTCAAAATTTGTGGTAAAGTTGGACTTTCTAATTTTGTGAGCAGGAACCCAAAGGATCCTTTCCGCTGCAAGCCACCAGCACCGTTTCGTCCATTACTGAAGATTCTAATAAAAAGCGAAAGCAGTTTACTTTCAGGATTACTTGGAAAGTGGATGACGAAGACGATAAAGACGACAATACCGCCGCAGAAGGCAAAGATGGTGACAAACAGAAAGGCAAGAAGAAAGACAAGAAGGACGACAAGGGTCTGTCTGGCGGCAAAGTCGCTGCGGTGGCCGTCGGAGGTGTGGTGGTTGGTGCCCTTACTGCTGGTGTGGGTCTTCTTGCAGGCATGATGGTAGTAGGCATGGGGGCAGCAGGAGGCGGCGCCGCGGCGGCGATGAGTTCCGGAGAATCCAAAGAACGCAGCTTGGTGCTGGCCTCGGACTCCTACCACGAAGCACAGAACTGGCGCAACGCCATCGAAGCGCAGATCAACGACATGGGCGACCAGTTGCTGGGCTTTGGCGCTGGCCACGGAGACGCCGCGCTGCGAAGGAACCGCAACCATGCCGCAGTGCGTCCCGAAGTGCGTCTCCAAGAAGTAGAAGACTGGATCACCACCTCCAAATGGAAAATATACGACGTCTACGAGGGCGTGCGTCTGTTGCAAATATCCCACCCGCCCGAAGCCGCCGCCGTGACCAACAGTGGTAACACCGGGGCCACAGTGCGGAACAACCTAACCGCGTTTGTGAGTAATAATAAGCTCGAGGAGGCGCCGTGCATGCGTGTGAACATCGGCATCAACGCCTCTACGGCTGATACATTCTCGGCCATTATCAATTTCTCAAACTCGTTGCAGACGGGCATTATCAAAAGCATGCGCATTGTGGAGAACATCGACAATTTCACAGATGTGATTCACTTGAAGCTGGAGCCCATGTTTCTCTATCCTTCGTGGACAGGTATGCATTTGCTATCTTTTGACAAATCCACTCATTCTTCTTTTATCCATCTTCGGCATTGGTGAAGTTTGATCTTTATTGTTTATGCTGTTCCCGTTCTTTTCCCTTTTTGTACACACAATATCCCACAGCACCGCGCGACTTCTGTCTGATCCGCTACTGGCGCGACAACTTCGACGGGTCGTATGTGATCTGCTTGGACTCCACTTTACACCCGGAGTGTCCCCTGGTAGAGGGCTACGTGCGTGGAGAACTGCACGCTGCCTATATTGTGGCCCCGCCCAGAGTCAAAGTCGCAGGTGCTTATGGAGGACATGTCGCCAAGGTAGTCTGTGTTCTGTGTCGATGCTTTGAACTGTCACGTGTTTGTGCTCCGTTTTCTATTAATTAGCGGTGCAACTGCACGCAGAACCCCAACATCACCTTTTTCTTCGTGTTGTCGGGGTATTCTTCTTAAATTTTCGTTTTCTAACCCCTCACACCCTTCATTACACACATTATTATTACAGGATGTGGAGGACGAGGACGGCTCAGAGTGTCTGTTGAGCTTCATCGCTCAGCTAAATCCCAGTGGATGGATCTGGGAAGGATTCGGCTACCAGCAGGCCTTCCTCAAGGAGGTTAGCTGCACTATAGTGACTGTGTTGTCTGTTCTTTTTTGTGTGGCTGCGTAGATTGTTGGTTTGATGGCGTGCGTACCTTCTAGCTTTGTTTATTTTGTTGTTGCCTGCATCATTTACAAACTCCCATGTGACTTTATTTACTTTTTATCAATGTTCCTTGTTTCTTGTTGCAGTTCATGCTTCACGTGCTGGATGTGCGGGATGCCATGGACAGCGAGCGCTTCCAGCAAGTTCAGTTCGACCCCATGAACGACCCCAAAAAGGTAAAAAAAGAATGAAAAGAAGTTGACGCTGTGCCGTTTATTTATGCTTCTTGCATGCGTAATCTCCGTTCCCTCGTTTGCATGCTTCTACAAACAATACTTTTGTTAATACTAATGAAAACTAATGTTATCCCTTGCTAGATTACACACAATGCAAGCGCAGTGTCCGTGGCAGTGGAGGCCGACGACAAGAAACTAGGTGCGTGCTTGTTTTTTCTAATTGGTTGCGAATCTTTTCTTGCGAAATGTGGCCATTGTTTCCTTCGTTATTTTCGACCAAGTACCTTGACATTAACTTGACATTAACCTTCTTTTGTTATTTTCCTGTTCTTAATATTTCATAAATCAGTTTCGATTGCGACGGAGCCTCCTCCAGGTCTGAACCCTCAATATTGGATGGACTCAGATGCCAGCACCTTCCGCGTCAGAGGTACGTTTGCAGAACAAGTGCATTATCTTGCTTTAAATTGGGTTGTTTTCTATTCTTGCTTTTTACACACAACTGGTCTGTTGTAACTCCATGAAATGTTCCATACCACATTTCAGTTTCACTGTTTCACTATTTCTCGAACTGTACTCATTTATCACTTACTCATTTCTTCTTTTTCTATTTTCTTAGGCAAGGATTACATGACAACAAACAAGAAGACCAACAGTGCACCTGCGTTGTTCAAGTTCATTGGCATCGATTTGTTCGAGACCCCCGAGGCCCACAGAAACATGGCCGCACATCCCAAGAACAGAGTTCATCTGGCCCGCGAGAGGTACTAATATGTTTGTTTAAAAATAATATTATTTGTTCTTTTTGTATGGAGTAGGTGATATGAAAGTTCTTCAATTAGTCCGACACGGCTTTACCAATTGATTTATTGCCCCTCAAATTGATTTGTATTATTTGATTTCATTTTTATATTCCCACAGAGGCGAGAACGACTGGGTGTTTGTGCTGAACATCATGGTGCCCGGCACACCGTACCTCAACTTCGTATGTTACTTCCTCGCAGACAGGGTTAGTGTCCTTACATTTTGCTCATGCACTCTTTTGCGCATGTAGAATGGCTGTTTGTCATCACACCGAACTAATGGTTGCTTCTAATAAATCTGACCACTATCCC
>LNAP01006049.1_pt1 | contig 10546 bp, 9 predicted proteins | sample 602601 | NCBI WGS metagenome assembly LNAP01 (sample SAMN02440304, study PRJNA202911) | soil metagenome | biome: Subtropical and temperate rainforests or woodlands; isolation source: soil samples (1 kg each in a 20% v/v slurry with milli Q water) were... ...
GCGCTCAGCCTTTTAGGAGCAATTTTGCACTTCCAGCGACATAGGTTTAGATTCCGGTATTAACAAACAGAAAAAATGAGAGCTGAAAACTCAATGAAAGATATGAAACGATATATATTCATTTTTCTTTGGATGGTGGCCGCAAGCTATTTACAGGCGCAGACCAAATACCCGGCCATTGTGATTGAGACCAATTATGGTACCATGAAGGCGATGCTGTATGATGACACACCCAGGCACAACAATCACTACCTGAAGCTGATCAACCAGGGTTACTTCAATGGGACTCTTTTCCATCGGGTGGTAAAAAATTTTGTGATTCAGGGAGGAGCACAGGATTCACGCAACGCTCCTGCCGGCGTGCAGATAGGTGGTGGACGTACCGATATGGAGCTGATGCCGGAGTTCCGTGAAAACAGGTTCCATAAAAAAGGAGCGCTTGCAGCTCCCCGAAAAGGAGACAACGAGAATCCACAAAAAAAATCGGATGCCTCGCAGTTTTATATCGTCCACGGAAAGGTATACACACAAGGGCGGTTGGATTCCATGGAGATGGCAGTAAATGTCCCTATCAGGAACCAGCTTATCCGTGCACACTACGCACCGCACAAAGAAGAACTGGCGCACCTGAAAGTGAGCGACCCAAGTAAATTTAACGCGCTGCTGGACTCAGTACTGGGCGTAGTGGATTCATTGTACCAGATTGCTCCGGGTAAATTTTTCTGGCCGGAGGGACTGAAGGAGGTCTACAGCTCTATTGGCGGTGCACATCACCTTGATGGCGAATACACCGTTTTCGGGGAGGTGACGGAAGGGCTGGATGTGATAGATAAGATCGCTGCCCTGCCGGTGGATGGGAATAGCCGTCCGAAAACAGATGCCAGGATCATCCGGGTCTATACAGTCATGGAGCCGTAGCAGGCCGCGCTACCTTATAGCGCACTACTTACTATACGATACACCCCTTCACCTGATGTTATTCCGCACTTCTGTCAGGAACTTTCTCATCGCCTCGCTGTCTTTCTGTTCGACGATGGCGATCAGTTCTTTCAGCCGTTCTCTTATCTTGGTCAGCTGACCAGGAGTGTAGGGATTGAACAGAATCTCAGTGAGCAGGAAGTCGTCTTCCGAAAGCAATCCCTGAGCAATATTCATGTGCTTTTTAAACGTGGTTCCGGGTGCTTCCTGATGCTTCATCACAGCGGCAAACACCAGCGTTGAGGCAAACGGGATGGAGAGTGAGTAAGCGATGGTTTCATCGTGCTCCCGGAAAGAATATTCAAACACATTCAGCTTGAGGTGGCGGTAGAGATCCCTGAAAAACACCTTGCCCAGATGGGACGACTCCGAGATGATGATGGCACTCTGCGTGCTCAGGTCGCTCAGACTCGCAAAGGTGGGTCCAAACATGGGGTGGGTGGAGACAAAAGGACGGGTACGCTCCCTGTAAAACTCTTCCAGACCAGTTTTCACCGAAGCGATGTCGCTCAGGATACAGGTTTGTGGCAGATAGGGCAACACCGACTCAAAGGCTGCAATGGTATATTTCAGCGTGGCGGCATTGATCACCAGCTCCGGTGCAAAATCTTCCACTTCAGCCGCATCGGTCATACGCTGCGTGTTATAGATAAAACGCAGCTTCAGTGGATCGGTATCCAGGACAGCCACTTCGTGATTGAAACTGAGCACATCGGCAAAGAAGGATCCCATCTTGCCGGCTCCAAGAATTAATATTTTCATCTATTTGGTTGTTAATCGATCGTAATTCAAATTTACGTTGTAAATTTAGATGTTTGCTACGTTCGGCAAAGTCCAAACAAGTTTGACTTTGCACTCTCTCATCGCAAACATTCAGTTGTTACGTGCGGAGCACGAATATCGCGAAGCGAATCACAGCGTAAGCTGAATATCGACGAAGTCGAATATCGCGAAGCGAATTACGTGCGCAGCACAAATATCGCGAAGCAAATTACGGTGCAACTGAATAGCAACGTAGCCGCATTACGTGCACAAAGCGAGCTAGTCACCTTCCTTCCTTTTTTCCCTCTCCATGATGACCATCTGCTGCCGTACCGACTCTGAGTGGATGGCCTCCAGCACCTGCTTGATAAAATCGCCCGACATCTCCATCCGCTCACCCTGGCAGGCACGATCGGTCAGTATCTGATCATAACGCTGCGTCTGCAAAATGGGCATGTTGTGCTCCAGTTTATAGTGCCCTATCTCCCGTGAAACGCGCATGCGCTTGGCAAGCAGCTGCAGCAGGTCATTGTCCAGATCGTCTATCTGATCACGCAAGACCGACAGGTCTTCGGTGGTCTGCACGGTATCACGGATTATCAGGTTTTGAAGAATCTCTCTGAGTGCGGCTGGTGTGATCTGCTGTGCCTTGTCACTCCACGCCTCATCGGGTGCGCAGTGTGATTCGATGATCAGTCCGGCGTAATTGAGATCCATAGCTTGCTGACTTAACTTCTGTATCAGATTACGGGCTCCGCCGATATGACTCGGATCACAAAGGACGGGCAGTGTGGGAAAACGCCGTTTCAGTTCAATGGGAATATGCCATTGGGGAATGTTGCGATAAACTGTTTTATCGGTGGTGCTGAACCCTCTGTGAATCACACCCAGCTTCCTGATTCCCGCATTGTACAACCGTTCCAAGGCTCCAATCCAGAGCTCCAGATCGGGATTGACCGGGTTTTTAATTAAAATAGGAATGTCCACTCCCTTCAAGGTATCAGCAATCTCCTGTACCGCAAAAGGATTGGCAACTGTGCGGGCGCCAATCCAAAGAATGTCGATCCCGTACTTCAACGCTTCATAAACATGCTTCTCGGTAGCCACCTCGGTAGCCATATACATGCCTGTTTCCTTTTCGGCCTGCATCAACCACTTGAGTGCAGGACTCCCCACCCCTTCAAAACCACCGGGCTTGGTACGCGGCTTCCAGACACCTGCCCTGTAAATCTTCACCCCGGTCGCAGCCAGCTGTCTGGCAGTGGTCATCACCTGTTCTTCAGTTTCGGCGCTGCAGGGCCCTGCAATCACCAGCGGCCGCTTCGCATCTATTCCCGGTAATAAGATTGATTCGAATTCCATCATATTGTAGTTTGTTAGTTGTTAATTATCAGTTGACACAGTCAGAGTAGTTATTCAAATTACGTGCGCTGCACGAATAACGCGAAGCAAATTACGGCAAAGACGAATAACGTGCAAAGAACGAATAACGGCGTAGCCGAAAAACGCAAAGCGGAAAACATGCGTGGAGCGAGTGAATTACAATTGTTTACCCTGTATATATTCCCCAATCCGCATGTGGGCCTGCTGCAGTTTCTCTACGGCAGAACCCAGTGAGATGCGGATGAACTTTTCACCGTTGCTGCCGAAGATAGAACCCGGTGTGATAAAAACCCGTGCTCCATGCAACAACTCATCCACCAACGATTCGCTACCCGGTGTCCCATCGGCCAGCTTTCCCCAGACGAACAATCCCACCTGACTTTTGTCGTACGTGGCATGCAGCAACTCCATAATTTTTTCAGCCCAAATGCGCCGTTCGGCATAGATACGGTTCATTTCGGCGTGCCATGCGGAACTGTTCGACAGTGCAGCTACAGCAGCGAGCTGCATCGGCTTGAACTGTCCACTGTCGATGTTGCTCTTTGCTTTGAGCACCCACTGCACAACTTGTGGATTGGATGCCAGCATTCCCATGCGCCAGCCCGACATATTGTGCGATTTGCTCAATGAGTTCAGTTCGATACAGATATCCCTGGCTCCGGGAACAGATAAGATGCTCATGGGAGCGTCATTCAAAATGAAACTGTAAGGATTATCGTGACAGATAATGATGCCGTGTTTCTTCCCGAAAGAGACCAGCTTCCTGAACAACTCAACGGAGGCATTGGCCCCTGTGGGCATATTTGGATAGTTGACCCACATCAGCTTCACTCCCGTGAGATCCAGCCTTTCCAGGGCTTCAAAATCGGGTTGCCACCCTTTATCTTCCACCAAATCATACTGAACAACGCGGGCTCTCAAAAGATTCGACACAGATGTGTAGGTTGGATAACCGGGATTGGGCACCAAAACAGCATCCCCAAAATTCAGGAACGTCATCGAGATATGCAGAATACCCTCTTTTGATCCGATGAGCGGCAACACTTCATCCTGTGCCAGATCTACATGATAGATTCTTTTGTACCAATCGGCATAGGCACGGCGTAGCTCAGGAATACCCGTATAAGGCTGATAGGCATGTGCATCGGGACGTCGCGCCGCCTCACACAGTGTGTCGATGGTTTCTGCTGACGGCATCCTGTCGGGAGCTCCCACGGCCAGACTGATCACATCCTTGCCTTCGGCATTCATGCGGGCTACCTCTGCCAGCTTCACCGAGAAATAATACTCAGAAATTGATTGGATATGGGCTGCCGGTTCTATTGGTTTCATATGATAATATTTTATTCTTTTACATTAAAGCCGCATGGGACTATTTAGTGTCTGAAAGAAAACTAAGTTATTTTCAGTCTTTGATAAGAAAGCGTCAAATACAAGGCTTTCGAAGTTTTTGAAGCTAAGGAGTTTACTGTTCGTAAATGACTGCTTCAAAAACGAGAGTAACGCAGTAGTTGGCGTTTTTCTTGCAAAGACTGTTTAAATGATTACTGCTGATCGCTGACTGTACTATCATACTTCTCCTCCCTGTATTCGCCCAGCACTTTCAGGCCGCTGATCAGGGGCATAATCGCGTCGATCGATTGCCGATAACGGTTGTAATCGTCGAAAGTGAGGTCGATGTAAAACTGATACTCCCACTCACGGCCGATAATGGGAAGCGACTGGATGCGGGTGAGGTTGATGCCATAAAACGACAAGACCGAAAGTACCCTGGAGAGGCTTCCTTCATTGTGGGGAAGCACAAATACCAGCGACGACTTGTTGATGTGGTTCTCTTTCTGAATCTCCTGCACCATCTCTTCACGTGCCAGAATAAAGAAACGGGTAAAATTCCGCTTGTTTGTTTCTATTCCCCGGGCAAGAATTTCCAGACCGTACATCTCTGCGGCAAGGGAACTGCAGATGGCAGCCGTCTCCGGCATCTCCTTATCGCGGATATCTCTGGCTGCAAGGGCAGTATCATCGTGTTCCACAACCTTGATGCCGGGGAGCGAATCAAGGAAATCTTCACACTGCATCAGTGCCATGGGGTGTGACATCACCTCTTTGATATCGTTGAGCGACCGGCCCGGAAGAGCCGCCAGTGAATGGGTGATGCGCAGCTTATGCTCTCCGGCAATCTGCAGATGATTCATTTTCAACAGATCGTGGTTTTGCAGCAGACTTCCTGCAATGGTATTTTCAATGGCCATCACCCCAATCAGGTGAGGGTCTTTATCCGCCTCGACAAAAATATCGCGAAAGGTATTACATGGCACAATCTCCAACGTTTCACCCCGGAAATAATCGCGCGCCGCAATCTCATGATAGGCACCCAAACCACCCTGTATGGCAACTCTCTTCATCTTTTTCCTTGTTACCCAAAAAAAAATCCCATCGTGTAATCGACAGGATTTTATGTATCTGATATGTTTTTTTTCTTCTCTTTTGCATATAAAATCCTGCCTTTACCTGCTAAAGTAAAAGTAAAACCAGAAAGAAAATGCAAATACCGAACTATTCATGCGTGATTATTTTCTTGAAACAAAAAATAAATACCTTCAATGATGCGTGCAAATGTACAACTTTTTTTATTTATTCAAACAAAAAAAGAAAAAAAAATGACATTGTATGCTTCCGCTAAAAAAAACGGTTCATTTTTACGAAAGCAGTCGTTATTTGTGCGAAAAAGATTTATATTTGCACACAAAAAAGCCGAAAACTATTTCAATGCAATGTGAAATAGTTTAACCTTGTGAACTAATATTAATAACCCAAAATATATTGAACATGTTCAAAAATCATCCAAAAGGTCTGTTGGCAGCATCGCTGACAAACATGGGAGAGCGATTTGGTTTTTACACCATGATGGCCATCCTCTCACTTTTTATCATGACAAAGTTTGGTCTGGACGAAACCACCACCGGTGTCATCTACTCCATCTTCTATGCATCCATCTATCTGCTGGCGCTTGTGGGTGGATTACTGGCCGATAAAACGCGTAATTACAAAGGCGTTATTTTAACCGGATTGTTGCTGATGACGTTGGGATATCTGATTATCGCCATCCCCACACCCACGCCGGTTCCTGCCGGAAAATTCGGACTATTGCTGGCGCTCACCTGCCTGGGTCTTCTGGTAATTGCCTTCGGCAACGGATTATTCAAGGGCAACCTGCAGGCACTGGTAGGACAGATGTATGATGATCCCAAATACAGCAAGATGCGCGACTCCGGCTTCCAGTTATTTTATATGTTCATCAATGTAGGGGCCATCTTTGCCCCGTTCCTGGCGGTAGGCGTCAGAAACTGGTGGGTGGAAAAGAACGGCTTCCTCTATAATGCCGATCTGCCTGCGCTGGCACATCAGCATCTGGCGAATTCGATTACGTCCGAAGGTGCGGCCCGTTTACAGAATCTGGCGTCTGAAGCGGGATACGCCGGAACAGACCTTACCGCCTTCGCGAATGAATACCTGAATGTGTTCACCACCGGCTTCCATTATGCGTTCGCGGTGGCCATCTTTGCCATGCTTATCTCACTGGTGATATACCTGGTCAATAAAAACAGGTTCCCCGATCCTGCCGGCAAAAAGAGTGAGGCCGAGGGTGGCGTAACCCTTGAGGAGATGGACATCAAAGAGGTTAAGCAACGTCTCTATGCCTTGTTTGCAGTGTTTGCCGTGGTGATCTTCTTCTGGTTCTCTTTTCATCAAAACGGACTCACACTCACCTACTTCGCCAAAGATTATACCGACCTGAGCCAGATCAAAGTAAACCTGGGTTTTGCCACCCTGCAGGGAGCAGAAATATTCCAGGCGATCAATCCGTTCTTTGTGGTGTTCCTTACGCCCATCATCGTGGGGTTCTTCGGTTGGCTGCGAGCCAAAGGCAAAGAGCCTTCCACGCCGCGAAAGATTGCCATCGGGATGGGAATTGCTGCCCTGGCATATGTCGTCATGGCACTCGGGTCCATGGGACTACCCCTAAAGGAGGATGTAGATGCTCTGGGCGGGCTGCCTGATACAGCCCGTGTTACACCCTGGTTGCTGATAGGTACGTACTTCATCCTCACGGTGGCAGAGCTCTTTATCAGTCCACTCGGCATCTCTTTCGTATCGAAAGTGGCTCCTCCAAAATATCAGGGAATCATGCAGGGAGCCTGGCTGGGTGCTACCGCAGCAGGCAACAGCCTGCTCTTCATTGGTGCCATCTTTTATACCTCCTTCTCGATGACCGCCACCTGGATGGTCTTTGTGGCAGCCTGCCTCATCTCCATGTTCACCATGCTGGCGATGCTCAAATGGCTCGAAAGGGTAGCTAAATAACGGATCACATGCTGTTGACACGCATAACCGGTGGGATTGCCCCATCGGTTTTTTTGTGGAAAATATCCCCATGATAAAACATCTCTCTTTTTGATAGATAGCATCACCGGTTGATAACTTATGACAATAACTCCATCAAACATGGTCTAATTTTGCGTATATTTGCCTATGCAGATTCAAAAAATCTCATTCAACACACATGTATCCATTTGTACATCTACACGTTCACTCACAATATTCACTGCTCGACGGGCAGGCCGGCATCCAGCGGTTGGTAGACAAAGCTTCCGGCGACGGTATGAAAGCAATTGCGCTCACCGACCACGGTGCCATGTATGGCATTAAAGAGTTTCTCAATTATACACACAAAAAAAATGCGCCGACCGACGCGGAGATACGGAAACTGAAGGCTGAAATAAAAACGCTGGAGGAGAACGCTGCAGCGCCTGAAAAGATACAACCGCTGCGGGACAGGCTGGCTGATGCCACTGAGAAACTCATTAAACCGATCGTGGGATGTGAATGTTATCTGGCACGACGTGACCGGTTTTCACAATCTGAAAAAATCGACGGTAGCGGATGGCACCTGGTGGTGCTGGCCAAGAACCTGACAGGGTACAAGAACCTGGTGAAGATGGTCTCCAAGAGCTGGACGGAAGGTTTCTATTATCGTCCGCGCATCGACAAGGAACTGCTGGAACAATACAGCGAAGGGCTGATTGTCTCCTCCGCCTGTCTCGGTGGTGAGATATCCCGCAAGGTGGACAGCGAACAGATCCAGGAGGCCGAAGAGGCCGTCCGGTGGTACAAAAAAATATTTGGCGACGATTACTACCTGGAGCTGCAGCGACACAAGACAGACCGTGCGGATGCCGATCAGACTACCTATCCCAAGCAGGAAAGGGTGAACAAAGAACTGATACGCATTGCACAGAAGTACAACGTGAAGTTGATCGCCACCAATGATGTGCATTTTGTGAATGAAGAGGATGCCGATGCACATGACCGGCTTATCTGCCTGAGTACGGGCAAGGATTTTGATGACCCCGACAGGATGCGGTATACCAAGCAGGAGTGGCTCAAAACCACGGAGGAGATGAACCGCATTTTTTCCGACATTCCCGAGGCGTTGACCAACACACTCGAAGTGGCCAATAAAGTGGAGTTCTACTCGATCGATCACTCCCCGTTAATGCCATTTTATCCCATTGATCCAGCATTCGGTACCGAAGAATCATACAAACAGCAATATCCGGAAGAGGTGCTCAGGGAAGAATTCGGCGAGGAGACCTTTCACCGTCTGGGCGGTTACGACAAGGTAATTCGTGTAAAGCTGGAAGCCGATTACCTGACACATCTCACCAAAATAGGTGCTCACAAACGTTACGGCGAAGCGATCACCGAAGAGATCAAAGATCGGTTGAAGTTTGAGCTCGACACCATCAAGAACATGGGCTTCCCGGGTTACTTTCTTATTGTGCAGGATTTCATCAACGCAGCCCGTGAGATGGATGTTGCCGTAGGTCCCGGCCGCGGCTCGGCAGCCGGCTCAGCAGCGGCCTACTGCCTGGGTATCACCGACATTGATCCTTTGAAATATGACCTGCTGTTCGAACGGTTCCTCAACCCTGACCGGATTTCGATGCCCGATATCGATATCGATTTCGACGATGAGGGGCGTGGCAAGGTGCTTCGCTGGGTGACCGAGAAATATGGCAGCGAAAAAGTGGCCCATATCATCACCTACGGCACCATGGCGACAAAATCTTCGATCAAGGATGTGGCAAGAGTACACAAGCTGCCGCTCTCCGAGTCGAACAGGCTGGCAAAGCTTGTCCCCGACAGGATCCCAAACGTGAACAAGGTAACCCTGGAAGCAGCCATCGCACACGTTCCGGAACTGCAGGAAGCAGCCAACAGCAAAGACCCCCTTATAAGAGATACCCTCAAATATGCGGGCATGCTCGAGGGGAACGTACGCAATACGGGTGTTCATGCCTGCGGTGTGATCATCGGCCAGAGCGACATCTCCGACGTAGTGCCCATCAGCACGGCCGAGGATAAAGAGACAAAAGAAAAACTGCTGGTCACGCAATACGAGGGCTCGCTGATCGAAGAGACGGGACTGATTAAAATGGACTTTCTTGGTCTCAAAACCCTCTCCATCATCAAGGATGCACTGACCAATATCGCGTTAACACGGGGCATAAAGGTGAATATCGATGCCATCGACATGAATGATCCTGCTACGTACCGCCTCTATTGCAACGGACAGACCACCGGCACCTTCCAGTTCGAGTCGGCCGGCATGCAGAGGTACCTCAAAGAGCTTCAACCCGGTAAGTTTGAAGATCTTATAGCGATGAACGCGCTATACCGCCCGGGACCAATGGATTATATTCCTTCCTTTATCGCCCGCAAACAGGGTAAAGAAGAGATCAGGTATGATCTGCCCATCATGGAGAAATACCTGAGCGAGACTTACGGGATCACCGTCTATCAGGAGCAGGTGATGCTTCTTTCCCGGCTGTTGGCCGACTTTACACGAGGCCAGTCGGATGAATTGCGCAAGGCTATGGGCAAGAAGATGATCGACAAGATGAATGCCCTGAAAGAAAAGTTCCTGACAGGAGGAAAGAAAAACGGTTACGACGAAAAGATACTGAACAAGATCTGGGCCGATTGGGAAAAATTTGCTTCTTACGCTTTCAATAAGTCGCATGCTACATGCTACTCATGGGTAGCCTACCAGACAGCCTGGCTTAAAGCCAATTACCCGTCGGAATATATGGCGGCCGTACTTTCTAACAACCTGAACAACATCACGGAGATCACCAAATTCATGGATGAATGCAAGGCAATGGGCATGAACGTGCTCTGTCCCGACATCAATGAATCGTTCCTGAAATTCTCGGTAAACAAAGCGGGAGATGTGCGTTTCGGCCTTGCAGCCATCAAGAGTGTGGGTCAGGGCGCGGCGACAGACATCATTGAGGAGCGCACCCAAAACGGCCCTTTCGCCGATATATTCGACTTTGTGGAACGGGTAAATCTATCC
>LNAP01006051.1_pt1 | contig 10545 bp, 8 predicted proteins | sample 602601 | NCBI WGS metagenome assembly LNAP01 (sample SAMN02440304, study PRJNA202911) | soil metagenome | biome: Subtropical and temperate rainforests or woodlands; isolation source: soil samples (1 kg each in a 20% v/v slurry with milli Q water) were... ...
GCAGCGACGCCGGCGCCCAGACGCTCATCGTGGATGCCGACGTGGGCGACGACGCGGCTTGCCGCCGCATGGTCGATGCCGTCGCGGCACGGTGGGGACGGCTGGACGCGGTCGTGAACAGCGCGGGCACGACCCGCGTGATTCCGCACGGCGACCTGGAAGCGATCGACGCCAGCGAGTTCGAACGCGTCTATCGCGTGAACCTTATCGGCATGTTCCAGATGACGCGCGCCGCGGCGCCCCTGCTGCGCGAGCGTCCGGCAGGCGCGGCGTCGGGCTGCGTCATCAATATTTCTTCGCTGGCATCCCTGAATGGCACGGGATCGTCCATCGCCTATGCGGCCTCCAAGGGCGCGGTCAATTCGCTGACGCTGTCGCTCGCGCGCAATCTCGCCCCGCAGGTCCGCGTGAATGCCATCGCCCCGGGCATGGTCGACGACGGCCTGCTGCGGCGCGTGCTCGGTGACGAGGCCTACGCCCGCGTGGTCGACGGCATGCGCGAGAACGCGCCGCTCAAGCGGGTGTCTCAGCCGTCGGAAGTCGCGGAACTGGCCTGGTTCATCGCCGCCCGCGCGCCGGCGATGACCGGCCAGGTGCTGGCCATCGAAAACGGCTTGATGCTCAACATTTGAGCCTTCCCGATACTAGGAACTCCATCCATGAAAGATCTGCACAAACACCGCTCCCGCACGGTCACCGAGGGCGTAACGCGCGCCCCGCACCGTGCTTTCCTGCGAGCCACGGGCCTGGACGACGAGGCCATCGACAAGCCGTTCGTCGCCATCGTCGACACATTCGGCGAGAACACGCCCTGTTCCATGTCGCTGAACCAGGTCTCGGACAACGTCCGTCTCGGGATCGCGGCCGGCGGCGGCGTGCCGATACGGGGCTCAGCGATCTCGGTCTCCGACGGAACGTCGATGAATCACTCGGGCATGCGCTTCTCGCTGGTTTCGCGCGAGACCATCGCCGACAGCGTCGAGTTGTTCGTGCGCGCCCACTGCTACGACGCGCTGGTCGGCGTGGCCGGTTGCGACAAGACCCTGCCCGGCATCCTGATGGGCATGGTGCGCGTGAATGTCCCCGGCGTGTTCCTGTTCGGCGGCGCGATGTTGCCGGGCGTGGCCCCGGACGGCTCGCAGGCCACGATCCTGACGGCCATCGAGGCCGTGGGCGCGGCGCAGCGCGGCGATATGTCGGCCGAGACGCTGCGCGGCATAGAAAAGCGTTGCACGCCGACCGCCGGCTCCTGCCCAGGGCAATTCACGGCAAACACAATGGCGATGGTCGCCGAAGTGCTGGGGCTGGCGCCGCTAGGCTCGGCGATGGTGCCGGCCGTCTATAGCGAACGCATCGCGATTGCCCGCCGCGCCGGTGAAAACGTCATGCGCGCACTGCGCAACGGCGGGCCGCTGCCGCGCGACCTGGTTACCCGCAAGAGCCTGGAGAACGCCTGCGCGGCCGTCGCCGCCACCGGGGGTTCGACCAATGCCATGCTGCACATCCCGGCCATCGCCCACGAGGCAGGCATCACATTCACGCTCGATGACGTCTCGGAAGTGCTTGCACGCACGCCGCTCATCGGCGACATGCAGCCGGGCGGACGCTATCTTGCCGTGGATCTGCATCATGTCGGCGGCGTGCCGGCGGTGCTCAACGCCCTGCTCGCGGGCGGGCATATACACGGCGACACGCTCACGCAAAGCGGCGAAACGCTGGAAACGGCGCTGCGCGCCTTCCCCGGCCCGGACGGCCGCGTGGTCAAGCCGCATGACGAACCGCTCTCGCCCAACGCAGGGCTGGTGGTCCTGCGCGGAAATCTGGCCCCGGACGGCGCCGCGCTGAAGACCGCCGGCCTCAAGCAGCTGGTGTTCTCGGGCACGGCGCGGGTGTTCGAGACGGAGGAAGACTGCATGGCGGTGGTTGCCGCCGGTAGCTATCGGGAAGGCGACGTCCTCGTGATACGCAACGAAGGGCCCAAAGGCGGCCCGGGCATGCGTGAAATGCTGAGCGTCACCGCGGCGATCTATGGGCAAGGCATGGGTGAAAAGGTCGCGCTGCTGACCGATGGCCGGTTCTCGGGCGCCACGCGTGGCATGTGCATCGGCTATGTGGGCCCCGAAGCCGCGGCGGGCGGTCCGATACGCCTGCTGCGCGACGGCGACCGCATCCACATCGATGCGATCAAGGGGAGCCTGGACGTCGAACTCTCGGACGAGGAACTCGCGGAGCGGGCGAAGGCCAGCCAGCCGTTCGTGCGCGGCAGGCTGGGCGGCGTGCTTGAGAAGTATGAAGCGCTGGTGCGTCCGGCCAAGCTGGGCGCCGTAACCCATTCCGGGGCCGTGACGTGGCCGTACGAAGCTCATATCGGGGAAGCGCCTGCCCACGGAGGCCAAAAATGACGAGAACGCCGCGCGTCGGCTTTTGCGGCATTGGCCGCATGGGTGAACCCATGACCCGGCGGCTGTTGGCCGCCGGGCACGAAGTCTCCATCTGGAACCGCTCCAGCGCGAAGCTCGGCTCCCTGGTCGCTGCCGGGGCCGTGGCAAGCGCCACGCCTCAGGCGCTGGGCTCAAGCATGGAAATCGCCCTGCTTTGCCTGGGCGACGGCAAAGCCGTGGAGGACGTCGTGTTTGGCGAACACGGGCTGGCGCACGCCGCCACGCCGCCCCCTTGCCTCATCGACCATTCGACCTTGTCGCCCGCGCTTACGCGCGCCCTGGCCCGGCGCTGGACGGCGTCAACCGGCGGCGTGTGGATCGATGCTCCTGTTTCGGGCGGCACGGACGGCGCGGCTAACGGCAAGCTGGCCATCATGGCGGGCGGACCGGCGGACGCGATCGAAGCCGTGACGCCCTTGCTGCGCGCATACGCCTCGCGCGTCACGCGCATGGGCGACGTCGGCGCGGGCCAGACCACCAAACTGGCCAATCAAGCCATCGTCGCGACCACGCTCGCCGGTTTGGCCGAAGCCTTCGTGCTGGCCAAGCGCAGCGGCATCGATACCGCCGCCCTGCCGTCGGCCCTGCAAGGCGGCTGGGCCGATTCCGTGCTGCTGCAAACCTTATGGCCGCGCATGGTGGCCCCGCCCGAGCATGCTACCGGTACGGTGCGCGTGTTGCTCAAGGATCTTGACGCGATTGCCGAACTCGCCGAAGCGAGCGCCACAATCCAACGCGTGCTGCCAGAAGTTCGCCGGCTGCTGCAGGATGCCGCGCAGCGTGGGATGGGGGAATGGGATCTATCGCAGGTATTCCGGATCGGCGAAGCGGAGAGTCAGGCTAGCGCGTAGCGGACTGGGCGTTAGGGAGCGTTTGGCGGCAGGGGAAGCGTGCTTGGAGGTGTTGGCATGCACTGAGACGATATACCCCTGACAGGTGAATATTGTCTCGATACATGCTCCGGAATGCTCAGAAAGGGCAACCGCGGGAAGGCCTGGCCGGCCACATCAGGCTCCTCCGATCCGCAACAACAACTTCCCACAGACCTCCCCGGACGCCAGCCGCTCATGCGCCGCCTCGGCCTGCCCCATCGAGTAAACCGAATCGACTACCGGCCGTATCGTCGCGGCTTCAATCAGCGGCCAAATATGTTCCTGTAGCGCCACGGCGATCTCCGCTTTGACATCATCCGAACGAGCGCGCAGCGTAGCGCCGGCTATGCTTAGCCGCTTCGTCATCAGCCGGGCAATATCAATCGACGCCATCCGATCCTGCTGGAAGGCAATCAGCACCAATCGCCCGCCCACGGCCATGGCGCTCAGGTCACGGACAACGTAATCCCCGCCCACCATATCCAGCACCACGTCCACTCCCCGTCCGCCAGTCAGTTCACGGATCCGGGCCACGAAATCCTCGCGGCGGTAGTCGATGGCGGCAACGGCGCCCAGTTCCAGGCACAGCGCGCACTTCTCCGGGGAGCCTGCCGTAACGTATACGGTGTGCCCCAGGGCTGCGGCCATCTGGATCGCCAAGGTGCCCACGCCGCTGGCGCCACCGTGTATCAGCAGGTTTTCGCGCGGCGCCAGCCGCCCGAGCTGCCACAACATGGTCCACGCGGTGAAGGCGGCCTCTGGGAGTGCGGCGGCGTCTTCAAGGCTGACTCCGCGCGGCACGGGCAGGCAGGAAGCGGCCGCCGCCATGCAGTACTCGGCGTAGCCGCCGCCGGAAAGCAGCGCGCACACAGCGTCGCCGACTCGCCACTGCGTGACGCCCGGACCTAGCGCTGCCACGTGGCCCGAGACCTCCAGGCCAAGCAGGTCGGAAGCGCCGGGCGGCGGCGGGTAACCGCCCTGGCGCTGCACAAGATCGGCGCGGTTGATGCCTGCAGCGGCAACGCGGATCAGGACTTCGCCGGGACCGGCCACGGGAGGTGGACGATCGGCCCGGCGCAACGCGCCGGCCGGGCCGGTTTCCATGCAGGACATGATGTCATGCGCGCGCACGAGACCTCCCTATCCAGCCCATCTGCTTGGCGATGACTTCGAGCATGACCTCGTTGGCTCCTCCCCCCACCGCGACGATGCGCAGGTCGCGCAGCATGCGAGCGATGCGGTTGTCCCACATATAGCCCTGGCCCCCGAAGAACTGGGCGCAGGCGGACGGGATCTCCAGGGCCAGTTTGCCGGCCAGATACTTGGCCATGGAGGCGCGTCGCACTACGTCGTCTCCGGCGACGAGTGCCTGGCCTGCGCTGTAGGCGAGCGCGCGCAGGGCTTCGATCTGGGTGGCCATTTCGGCCAGGCGGTGGTAGATAGCGGGGTTGTCCATCAAGGGACGGCCGAATGCGCGGCGTTCGCGTGTGTAGTCGGAGGTCAACTGGACGGCATCGTCGAGCGCCGACAGGGTACGCAGGCAGGCCCACAGCCGTTCTTGCTGGAACTGTTCCATCTGGTACAGGAAGCCTTTGCCTTCTTCACCGATAAGGTGGCGGCGCGGCACCCGCACGCTGTCGAAAAAGACCGGCGCCGTGTCCGAACAGTGCATGCCCAGCTTGCGCAGTGGTTTGCCGACAGCGACGCCGGGCGTGTCCATGGGGACCACGATGAGCGATTTATTGCGGTATGGGCCGCCCTCGTCGCTGGTGTTGACCAACAGGCTGATCCAGCGCGCGTGGGTAGCATTGGTGATCCACATTTTGGCGCCGTCTATGACGTAGTCATCGCCGTCCTTGCGGGCGCGGCTGGCGACCGCGGATACGTCGGACCCGGCGCCGGCCTCGCTGACTCCGATGCTGGCCACCGCCTCGCCACGAATGGCCGGCGCCAGGAATTCTTCGCGCAGGGCGTCGCTGCCGTGCGCCGCCAAAGCGGGAATGGCGGACAGATGGGCGCCGATGGCAAATGGGATGCTGGCGCAGTGCGCGTGGCCCAGCTCTTCGGCGGCAACCATCACGTAGGAGAAGTCCAACTCCAATCCGCCGTAGCGGACCGGCTTGTTGATGCCGAGCAGGCCGAGTTCGCCAGCGCGCCGGAATAGTTGCGGCAGCGGGGCCGCGCCCTGCTCTTCCCAGGCTTCGGCGTGCGGGTCCAGTTCCAGGCGGACGAACTTGCGGATCCCGTGGCGCATGTCCTCGTGTTCTGCGGTGAAAAGGCTGCTCATTTTTTCTCCTCGGGCAAGGGGCGGACGTCCAGACCGGCGTTCTGGAGCAGCCGGCGTTCATCCTGATAGGCCTGGCGGGCGTAGGCCGCGTACTCTTCGGGGTTGCGATGCCAGGCCGTCTGATTGATGGTCGTCAGCAACTCCAGATGGCGCGGGTCGTCCAGCGCTTTTGAGAAAGCAGTGTGCAGTTTCTGCACGATCTCGGGCGGCATGCCTTTGGGCCCAACCAGACCGTAGGGGCTTTGCAGCACCAGGTCGATGCCCAGCTCGCGGGCTGTGGGCACATTGGGCAGCGCGGGGCTGCGCTCGGGCTCCCAGATCATCAGGATGCGTGCCTTGTCGCCCACGGCAGTCAGCGTGCTGATGGCGTCGGCATTGACGGTGACCTCTCCGCCCAGCAAGGCGCGGGCGGTCTCCGCGCCGCCCTTGTACGGCACGTGATTCAGCTGCAATCCGGTCTGGCGCTGCAGTTCCGTCATGCCCAGGTGCTGGGTGCTGCCCATGCCCACCGATGCAAAGCTGACTTCGCCCGGATGCGCGCGGGCGTAGTCGGCCACGTCCTGCCAGGTCTTGAAGGGCGAATCCGACCGCACCGCGACTCCCAGCAGATAGCCGGACAGTCCGGTGACGTAGGTGAAGTCTCGCAAGGGGTCCCAGTTGGTCTGTTGCAGATGCGGCAGCCGGAACACGCTGACGGGAGCCTGGGCCAGCGTATAGCCGTCGGCCGGCCCCTTGGCCGCCAGCGTGCCGGCGGCCAAGGTTCCGCCCGCACCGGGGCGGTTCTCCACGATGATCGGTTGGCCCAGTTGCTGGCTGACCAGTTCAGCCAGCACGCGCAACTGCCGGTCGGTGCTGCCGCCCGGCGAATAGGCGACCTGCACAGTGATGGGCCGCGCCGGGAATACCGGCGCCGCCGACGCGGCCGAAGCCACGGCCAAGCCGGCCGTCAGGCCAGCCAACAATCTCGATAGGTGCAACATGTCTCTCCTCCTCGGGGCGGGACCTTTCGGCAGCCGTCCTCTTAGCGTTGCAAGATCAAGGCGTCCAGGGCGACCGCCCCTTGCGCCTTGGCCAATAGCGGATTGACTTCGATATCGGTAACATCCCCGGGCAGCGCGAAGGCGGCACGCGATATGGCGGCGATGGCGCCGCATACCGCGTCCAGGTCGGCCGGCGCCTGGCCGCGATAGCCAGTGAGCAGGCGAAAGCCGCGCAGCTCCTCCAGCATCTCGCGCGCCATGCGCTCGTCCACCGGCAGCACGCGATGCGCCGCGTCGCGGAAGACTTCGGTGAACACGCCGCCCAGGCCCACCGTCATGGCCAACCCGAACACCGGATCGCGCGTGACGCCGACGATCAATTCGCAGACGCCGCTTTCCATGCGCTGGACCAGCACGCCGCGCACCGCGCTTCCCGGCGCGTTGCGGGCGGCATTGTCCAGCACCTCCTGGCTGGCTGCCCGCACCGCCGCCTGGTCGCCCAACCGCAAGCGCACGCCGCCGATCTCGGTCTTGTGCGGGATGTCCGGGCTGAGCACCTTGAGCGCCACCGGGTAACCCAACTGCTGCGCGCATTGCGCAGCCTGATCCGGATTCGCGGCGGGCAGCTCGACGCAGACCGGCACGCCATGGGCAGCCAGCAGGCGTTTGGCCTCGCATTCGTCCAAGCGGCGCGGAATGGCCGGCACCGGCTCGGGCGAACTGCCTGCCCGCCGCAGACGCGCCCAATGCTCGCGGCTATCTGCCATTTCGAACCAGGGCAGGTACACCGCCAGCGCGGCCACGGCGCGCGCAGCATCGGTAAAGACAGGTACGCCCGCCGCCTCCAGCTCGCCGCGCGAGCGGGCGCGGCCGGTGTCGATCGCGATGAACAGACGGCCCGACACCCGCGAGGCCTCGATCAGCTCATGAGCGATGCGGTCCAGCAGGTAGCCCGTGCCGTACACCAGCACGGTATCCACGCCGTCGTCATCGGCCAACGCGCCGAACACCTTGCCGGCGATACCTTCGCGGTTGTAGAGGTTGGCGGTCAGATCGATGGGGTTGCCCACCATGCCCAGTTCGGGCGCCGTGTCGCGCAAGCGTTGCTGCAGGTGCGCGGCCAACGGCGGCACCTGCAGGCCGCTGTCGACCAGCAGATCGGTCAGCAGGCCGCCCATGGCGCCGGAGATCGACGCCACCGCCACGCGGCGGCCGCCGCGCCGGCCTCCGAAGCTGGTCAGATAGGCCAGGTCCACCAGATGGCCGGGATCACGCGCCTGCATGATGCCCAGCTGGCGAAACGCCGCCCGGTTGACGGCCTGGTTGCCGGCCAGGGAGGCCGTGTGCGACATCGCCGCCGCCGAGCCCTGCTCGGTCTCACCGGACTTGATCAGGATGAGCGGCTTGCCCGCCTGGCGGAAGCGTTCGGCCACCGCGATGAAGCGCTCGCCGTCGCGCAAGCCTTCCAGGTAGCCGATGGCGCAGCGGGTCTGCGGATCGTCGACGAGGTAGTCGAGGTACTGGGCGAACTCCAGGCACGCTTCGTTACCCGTATTGATGAACTGATTGAAGCGCACGCCGCGGTCCCGGCCTGCGCCGTAGATGACCGCGCACATATTGCCGCTCTGCGTCAGCAGCGCGACATGGCCCGGCTCGCTGGGCGGGTAATCCTTCAGCAACGTGGCGAAGGCGCTGATGGCGCGCGTGTTGAGATTCGCCAGTCCCATGCAGTTCGGCCCGCAAACCGCCATGCCGGTTTCCTTGGCGAAATCCACCAGTTCCTGCTGGCGCGCCACGCCAGCCTCGTCGGCTTCGGCGAAGCCGGCGGCGTAGACGATCGCGGCGCGGATGCCACGCTCATGGCAACGCCTCAAGGTCGGCAGCACCGCCTCGGCGCCGATCGCCAACACCACCAGATCGGGCGCCTGCGGCAGTGACTCGACATCGGGATAGCACGCCAGCCCGTGCATCTGCGGATACTTCGGGTTGACCGGATAGACCGCGCCGCCATAGCCGAAGTCGACCAGATGATCGATGGCGATGCCGCCCAGCCGCTTGGGATCGGCCGACGCACCGATGAACGCGATCGAGCGCGGATCCAGCAAGCGCTGCATGGGCGTAGCATGCGGCGGATGCGACGCCAGCACGGCTTCAGGCTTACCCATGGACGCTCCTCAGGTCCGTCTTGTTGTGCGAAATCACTTCCGTCATGCCGCGATCCCGGATCTCGGCGAATTCTGAGGACGCGTGCGTGACCTGATGGGTATCGAAGTGCGCCTGGACCGCATTGCGGAAGCCCTGGATGTCGTAGGTGCGGTTGACCGACTTCTTCAAGGCCCGCATCGCGAACGGTGGCGCTTGCGCGATGCGCTCGGCTGCCGCCATGGCGCTGTCATCCAGCGCATCGCGCGCCACTACGCGGTTGACCATGCCGATGCGGTAGGCGTCGGCCGCGTTGATGCGCTCGCCCATGAAGAGGAATTCCTTGGCGTGGCGCATGCCCATGACCCAGGGTTGGAACAACACCTCGGTGGCCGCCAATCCCATGGAGAACATCACCGAATCCCAGAACCACGCGTCATCGGCGGCGATAATGAGATCCGCCATATTGGCCAGCATGAATCCCCCCGCCACGCAGGCGCCCTGCACTTGCGCGACCACGGGCTTGGGGCAATCCCAGATGTTCAGGCAGTAATCCAGGTAATGAAATTCTTCGTAGCGCCAACGCTCCTGGGCGCTGAAGTCCGATCGCTTGGCCTGAGCCTCTTTCAGGTCGTGCCCGGCCGAAAAGTGCTTGCCCTTGCCGGCCAGCACGATGACGCGCACCGATTCGTCCGCGGACGCCGCGGCGATGGCGGCATCCAGGTCGATCAACATTTGCCGCGTCTGGGCGTTTGCGGCATCGCCACGGTTTAGCCAGATGCGGCGCACCGCGCCGCGGTTCTCGATGATCAGGGGGCTGTCGTTTTGCATGTTGTCTCCATCCCGGCGATGTGCCGTGCTGGACATTTCAAAGATTCCTGCGGCACACTGCACGCAATACAATCCAATATGTGCGCAATATGAACAAGCCGCAGAAATCGGTGGAAGGCGCGCAGAGCGTCTTCCGCGCCCTGGATCTGTTGGGGCTGATCGCCCGCCAGCACGCCGAGGGGGCCGCGCTGGCGGACCTGGTCGAGGCCACGGGCTTGGACCGCACGACGGTCTATCGACTGGTCGGCACGCTGGAACATGAACACCTGGTGGAACGCGACGCCGTCACGCGCCGCTACCGGCTTGGCATGGAGGCGATGCAGATCGGCCTGACCACCATGGGACGCGCGCCCATCCTCGACGAGTGCACGCCGGCCATGCTCGAAGTGGCGCGGGCCAGCGAGGACACGGTCTTCCTCATCGTGCGTAACGGTGATTTCGCGCATTGCCTGCACCTGGAGCAAGGCACTTTTCCCATCCGCACCGTCACGCAGCACGTGGGTGGCATGCGGCTGTTGGGACTCGGCACCGCCGGGCTGGCCTTGCTGGCCACCTTGCCGGACGTCGAGATGGACGCCATCTACCGCCGCCACCCCGATGAATACGAAAGGCATGGTCTGACGAATGCGCGACTGTCCAAGCAAGTGCAGCAGATCCGCGCCGACGGCCATGCGGTGACGGTCGACGTCATCACGCACGGCGTGTGCGGAGTCGGCGTGGCCTTCGAGATCGGCCACGGCGGCCACGCGGCGCTGAGCGTGGCCTCGATCATCGACCGCATGCCCCCGCCGCGCCGCCTGTGGCTGGCCGAGCTGATGCGCACGCAACTGCGCGCGCGCGGCTTCACACCGGTGGCCGGCACGGCCTGATCCGCACGCTGTTCATATTGCGCACTTTTTCTTGCGCAAGGTTTGCAGCCCCTAGTCCCGCTGGCTTTGAATAACTGTTCCGAGGGCGCCCCACGGCGCCCCACACAGAACCAGGAGACAGCA
>LNAP01006053.1_pt1 | contig 10545 bp, 8 predicted proteins | sample 602601 | NCBI WGS metagenome assembly LNAP01 (sample SAMN02440304, study PRJNA202911) | soil metagenome | biome: Subtropical and temperate rainforests or woodlands; isolation source: soil samples (1 kg each in a 20% v/v slurry with milli Q water) were... ...
GATTTCCTGCCCGGCGCGCACGCTGTCGCCCTCGCTCAGGGTCAGGCCCTGCAGCTCGCCCCCCGCGCGGGCCCTGACCATGGCGGATTCAACGGCGCGCAGCGCGCCCGACACCGGCACCGCGAGGGCAAGGCTTTGGCGCCGCACAATGACCATCTCGCCCGGCGCCAGATCCAGCGCGGCTTCCTTGCCCTGCACGCTCGATTCGGTCAGGGCCTTTTGCTGCGCCTGCCGCGCGGCCAGTGCGCGCCAGACGCCGCCGCCCACCAGCACTACGGTGGTGGCAACAGCCATCCAGACAATCCAGCGTTTCATGGCGATCAGGTCGTTGAAGGACCGGAGGAGGGCGCAGTCGCGCACAGGCCGTGCAGGATGTTGTCGGCCTGCATGGCCAGGTATTTTTCGGGGTCCAGGCTCTGGGTATCCGGCACGCAGGCGCCCATGGAGTGCTTCCACAGCATGAGGAAGATCATCGGGGCCAGCACCAGATACACCGCGCAGTCCATGTCGAGCGGCCGGAACTCGTTGCGGTCCACACCACGCTGCAGGATGCGGCGGATCAGCGCCTGGCCCGGGCCCATCACCTCGCGCTGGTAGAACTGGGTGATTTCAGGAAAATGGTGCGCTTCGCTCAGCATGAGCTTGGTGATGCCCGAGGCCTTGGTGCTGCCGATGCGCTCCCACCACACCTGATAGCAGTAGCGCAGCAGGTCGTCGGTGCTGCCCTCGAAGGCGTCGAGCTCCAGCGTCCATTCGGCAAAACGGCCCGCGATGTTTTCGCGCACCACGGCCTTGAACAGCTCTTCCTTGCTTGGAAAGTACAGAAACAGCGTGCCTTTGGACACCCCCGCACGCGCCGCCACCTCATCCACCCGGGTGGCCGCAAAGCCTTTTTCGACAAACAGATCCAGCGCGGCCTCGATGAGTTCGCCGGGGCGCGCCTGCTTGCGCCGTTCGCGTTTGGCCACCGTGCCGGGAAGAGGGGAAGATTCGGACTGCATCTGTTAATGACTGACTGGTTAGTAATGTAGCCAGCGCTCGCAACAGCGTCAATTCATAATGCGGCGCTGCACATCCACTGAGGCAAGGAAACTTCCATGACACAGCAAACCATCACGCTCGGCGGCGGTTGTTTTTGGTGCACCGAAGCGGTTTTTGTCCGCGTGCGCGGCATCACCGACGTGGAAAGCGGCTACACCAACGGCCACACCATCCACCCCAGCTACGAGCAGATCTGCCAAGGCGACACCGGCCACGCCGAGGTGGTGCGCCTGGCGTTTGATGCCGACGCCATCAGCCTGCAGGAGATCCTCGAAATCTTCTTCCACACCCACGACCCCACCACCCTCAATCGCCAGGGCAACGATGTGGGCACGCAATACCGCAGCGGCATCTATTACGAGACCCCCGAGCACGGCAAGATTGCCAACGATATGATTCGCCAGATGTCGCAAGACAAGCTGTTTGGCGCGCCCATCACCACCGAGGTGCAGCCGCTGGCCAACTACAGCGTGGCCGAGGCCTACCACCAGGACTACTTTGCCAACCATCCGAACGCCGGTTATTGCGCGTTTGTGGTGGGACCGAAAGTGGAGAAGTTTCGCAAGACGTTTGCACGGTATCTAAAGCCCGACTGAACCGACGCTGGCAAAGATCCGAATAAAATCGGGCTATAGCGCTCGACCCGCAAGCGCGAGCAGCTATAAAAGTAATATCAAAGTGAGTCTGTCAGCAGCCCCCACCGCCCTTTCAACCCTGCAGGCCATGGCCCGCCGGGTGGGCATGCACGGGCGCTGGCGGCAGCAGCTCTCGGCCCGGGCTGCCTTGACCTGGCTGCTGCTGGCACTGGTCATCGCCCCCACCGTGGGCCGCCTGCACGAGGTGGCCCACGGTGGGCGCAGCAACCCGGTGCACGCGGGGCATGCCCCGCAGGTGGCGGCCTCCCAAGGCGGCACGGTCAGGGCACATGTGGCAGACGCCGACACAGGCCTGCTGCAGGCACTTTGGGGCGACCATGCCGCGCCCGACTGCCTTTTGCTCGACCAATTGGCCCTGGGCGATGCCTTGCACAGCGCCCCCATGGCGCTGCCAGCTGTGGTGCCCGCGCAAGCGCGGCGGGCCTACCGCTCCGAACCCGTCCTGCTGCGGTGGTTTACGCCGCTCCAGGCACGCGGCCCCCCCGCGGCCTGACACCCGCAGCCACCACACTGCGGCCCGGCTGCACCGCAGCACGCGCTGTTTACTTCTTATTTCATAGCTATTGGCGCTTGATGATCAGGCGCTACAGCCGCTTTTTATTCCATTTTCATGCCCCGACGCATGAAACCATGCCCCTGCGCCAGGCCCAGGCCGCGCCGGTGCGCGCACCTCTTTTCAGAAACACCATGAACCTCCTTGCACACGCACACAGCACCCGCAGCCGCAGCCGCCGCCACCCGGCCCTGCGCCCCGTCGCGCTGGCCGCCATCCTCACGCTGTCGGGCACCAGCCTGGCCCATGCGCAGGCCGCGCCACCCACCGAAGCACCCGGCCTGCCCCCCGTCACCGTGTCCGCCAGCGGCCTGCAACTGGGCGCCAGCGACATGACCACCCCCACCACCGTGCTGGAAGGCGACGAACTCGTGCGCCGCCGCGAGGCCACCCTGGGCGAAACGCTCAGCAGCGAGCCCGGTATCACCAGCAGCCACTTTGGCGCCGGTGCCAGCCGCCCCATCATTCGCGGCATGGACGGCCCGCGCGTCAAGCTGCTGAGCGACGGTGCCGAACTGCACGACGCTTCCACCATCAGCCCCGACCACGCCGTGGTCTCCGAACCCCTGCTGGCCACGCAGATCGAGGTGCTGCGCGGCCCCTCGGCCCTGGTCTATGGCAACGGCGCCGTGGGCGGCGTGGTCAATGTGCTGGATGGCAAAGTGCCCACCGCCATCCCGCAAAAGGGTTACGAGGGCAGTGCCGAGCTGCGTGCCAACTCGGGCGCGGGCGAGGGGGCAGGGGCCTTCTCGCTCACCGGCGGGGCTGGCAACCTGGCCGTGCACGTCGAAGGCGTGGCGCGGGACGCGGGAGACTACCGCGTGGGCAAGGGCTGGTCGGGCGGCAGCAAAGTGCCGGGCAGCTTCAACCGCACGGACACCGGCAGCGTGGGCCTGTCGTGGGTGGGTGACCAGGGCTACCTGGGCGCGGCCTACACCCGCCAGACCGCCAAATACGGTTTGCCAGGCCACAACCACAGCCTTGACGGCTGCCACGCCGATGGCGACCACTTGCACTGCGGCGCGCACGCAGGCGAAGAGGACGACGACCATGGCGCCGAAGCGCCTGGCGACGTGCCCGTGGTCGACCTGCGCAGCGAGCGCCTCGACATCCGGGGCGAGCTGCGCAATCCGTTCGCCGGCTTCACGGCACTGCGGCTGCGGGCGGGCGTTACCGACTACAGGCACGACGAGATCGAGGACGGCGCCATCGGCACCACCTTCAAAAACAAGGCCTACGACACCCGCATCGAGCTGCAGCACGCACCCGTGGCCGGCTTCAAGGGCGTGATCGGCCTGCAAACCTCGCAACGCAAGTTCAGCGCCGACGGCGAAGAGGCCTATGTCGAGCCCACCATCACCCGCAAGCTGGGCTTCTTTGCGCTGGAGGAAGTCCGCCTGGGCGACTGGCGCCTTGAAGCCGCCCTGCGCCACGACCGCCAGACGGCCGAGGCCCAGACCAGTGGCATCGAGCGCAGCCACAACGGCACGTCCGCATCGCTGGGCGCGGTGTGGAAGTTCACGCCCGGCTACCAGCTGGGCACCTCGTTCACCCGCGCCAGCCGCGCCCCCACCGCCGAAGAGCTGTACGCCCAGGGCCTGCACATGGCCACCAGCACCTACGAACGCGGTAACGCCGACCTGAAGTCCGAGATCTCGCAGAACATCGACCTCAGCCTGCGCAAGACCAGCGGCGACACCACCTTTGGTGTGAGCCTCTTCAGGAACCGCATCAGCAACTACATCTACGGCCGCACACTCGACGAGGTAGATGGCCTGCAACTGCTGCAATACAGCCAGCAGGATGCCACCTTCACCGGCATCGAAGGCCAGGTGCGCCAGCGCCTGAACCGCCATCTGGGCATCACCCTTTTTGGCGACACCGTGCGCGCCAAACAGGACGGCGGCGGTCTGCTGCCCCGCATCCCCGCCACCCGCGCAGGGGTGCGGTTGGACGCCAGCTGGCAGGCCTGGGAAAGCCAGGTCGAATGGGTGCAGGTGGCGCGCCAGAACCGCGTGGCCGAGTTTGAAACCGCCACGCCCGGCTACGGCATGCTGAACCTGGGCGTGAGCTACAACGGCCAGCTGAGCAGCGGCGCGCCGTGGCAGGTGTATCTGAAGGCGAACAACCTGACGGACCGGCTGGCGTATGCACACACCTCGTTCATCAAGAATGCCGCGCCGCTGATGGGGCGGAATGTGACGGTGGGGGTGAAGGTGGCGTTTTGACGTTGCTGGAGTTTTGATGTGACGTAAAGCGACCGTGCTGGCAGTGGGAGCCTTGCCCGTCCGGTCGCTATTTTTGGGTCAGATCTTGGGGTTTGGATGACGCCCTGCGACCTGTTGCGTAAGTACGCCGGCAAACCGCGACTGCGCGCCAAGCAGCGTCTCCTGCCTTTCAGCCACTGTGGCCGAACTCACGCTGGCGGCCGCCAACCGAACAGTGCCGCTCAGACCGTATTCTCAAATTCGATCAGTGGCATTGGTTTGCCAAACAGATATCCCTGGTAGTGGATGCATCCCAGTTGTTCCAATAGCGCTCTTTGCGACCACTCCTCTACACCCTCCGCAATCACCCCCACACCCAGGTTCTGGCCCAAGGAAATGATGGTCCGAACGATGGACGCGTCATTGTGGTCACTCGCTAGGTTCCGCACGAAAGACTGATCAATCTTGAGTTGATCGATAGGCATGCGTCTGAGGTAGCTCAACGATGAGAAACCGGTGCCGAAATCGTCCAACGAGAAAGTCAGGCCCATCTGTTTGAGTTGATACATCTTGGAGATGACATCTTCGATATCAGTGGCCAAGATGCTCTCGGTCAATTCCAGCTTGAGTCGGGCAGGATTGGCGCCCGTTTCGGCCAGGATGCTGCCAACCTGTAAGACGTAGTCCTTGGAGGCAAACTCCCGGGCACTGACGTTCACCGACAGCACCAGATGTTGTCGGCGCGGGTCGCCTTTCCAGCGGTTGATCTGCTGGCAGGCGTTCTCCATGACCCACCGGCCGACAGGCATGATCAGCCCCGTTTCTTCCGCTACGGGAACGAACAGCGCCGGCGATACCAGACCCTTCTCTGGGTGACGCCAGCGCACCAGCAGTTCTGCGCCTTCGACCTTGCCCTCCCGGTCCACCTGCGGTTGGTACAGAAGAACCAATTGGCTCGGAATGCCCGCCGCCAAGTCTTCTTTCAACTTGACCTGCTCCGCCAACTGGGCGTGCATGCTGTCCGTGAACACCGCGATCTGGTTCCTGCCCAGTCGCTTGGCTTCACGCATTGCCAGCTCGGCGTACAAAACGGCATCACTCACGCGTCGCGGCTCAGGTGTGATCAGGTAGATGCCTATGGAGGCGTGCGTGCTGTAGGTGCCGATTTCCAGGGCAAACGGCGTGTTGAAGCTGAGAAGCAATCGGTGTGCAACAGCCTGCGCCTGGGCCACGGCATGTGCCGTCTCATGCCCCAGATCTTCCAGCACGATCACGAATTCGTCGCCACTGATGCGGGACAGCGCTGTGTCTTCTTCCAGTAGGCCGCGCAGTCGCTGGGCTACGGCAATCAGCATCTGGTCGCCGGCTTCGTAGCCCTTGATATTGTTGAAAACACCAAAATTGTCGATGTTCAGCAGCAGCAGCGCACTGTGTGAGTGCGTGGAGGCGGTGCGCGCTATCGCTTGGCCAATGCGGCCTGTGAATTCCTTCCGGTTGGACAGGCCGGTGAGCGAATCGTAGTGGGCGAGCTGGTGCATGAACTGGCCCAGCGCCCGCGTCTCATCGGTGCCTTCGCCCTGACTGGACTCTTTGGCGTAATCGGCAAATGCAGCCTGATTCTGGGTGGCACGCGCCAGCTTGACGATTGGCTGCGCCACCTTGCCACCGACCACCCAAGTAAGCGCCGCAAACGTCCCCGCCAGCGCAGCCGCAAACAGCAACATGAAGGTGCGGCTCTCGCGGATGGCCGCATGGGCGTACTTCACGTCTTCCATGACGACGATGGTCCAATCCAGACCGCTGGTGCTGTTCACAGGCGGCACCATTTTGCGGGCCATCACATATTCACCGTTGGTATTCCCGGCTTTCAGCGCAGACAGGTCGGCGGCGATCTCTTGGCGCGGCGTCAGCAGCCAGTGGCCGTTCTTGTGCGCAATCAACACCTCCACAGAGCCCTGGCGATCGCGCTGATCGATGGAGTTACGCACCACACTGTTGACCCAGTCCCAATACAAGTGGGCCCCCAGAACCCCCACCACTTGCTGGCTTTGGTCGAGCAAGGGCACTGCCACATCGACGAATCTGAGGGGCTCACCATTCGCCCCGCGTTTCATGTGCGGTGCCAGCAGCTTGGCTTCGTGCGGATCACCCACAAACCCGCCCGACAGAGCCGTGTTAAACCAGGGCCTTGTACTGACGTTCTGGCCGAGCAACAGGCCGTCAGTAGCAGCCAACACCACGCCCTGCCTGTCTGCGAGGCCAATCCAAGCGTAGACCGGCTGACGGCCCTTGAGTCCATCAATCACCTGCCCGATGGAATCAGGCGATAACAGCTTGCTGTTCAACAGGTCTGCCATCATGGCCACTTCGGTGTGGCGGTTGGCCAGGTCCTCATTGAGTCGGTGCGCAATACTAGAGGCAATGGAATTAAGGCTGTCATGCGCTGCGGCCCGTAGATCTCTCTCGGTCCGCCAGCCGATGATGCCCGTGAGCAACAGACCAAACACCAAACCAAGCACACCCATGGCCACCGAGAAACGGGTCCGGACACTTCGGAATGGCGACAGTGCACTCAGAATATTTTTTTTCATCGTCCCTTCGGCTCCCTATTGATCGACTGTAAACCGCGCAGGGCCTATCGGACAAGTTGCGAACACTGTGGTCACCAAAGCAGATTGTCGGCGGGTTCAAGCAAGCGACGATGACAGCTTATGCGACCTGCTGACCAGGTTGCCACACCCTTGGCCCAGGTCCAAATTCCACCGCCACCCGGCCGTCATATCGGCACCCGCGTTCCAAGCTCCACCACTGCGTTGCCCGGCAGGCGGAAGAACTCCACGACGCCGCCGGCGTTCTGGTGCGTGAGAGATTGTTATTGCCCATGGCAGGAGCCTAACGCCGCCTGCGTCAGGAAATCGTATGGGGCGGAAGGCTACTCGTGATTCAGGAATTGACCGAGTTCAGCAGCGTCTCCAGCAACAGCGGGTGGAGGGCCAACTCCCGCTCTAAACCGACACTTGAACAAAGCCTGAGCAATAGCTTGATTTCACAAGCTGTTTTCGTTGGTTCAACAAAAAGCCCGCATCTGCGGGCTTTTTGTGGGGGTTGAATTCTCAGCAATTGCCTTTCTTCGCCTGCCCAGGCGGGCAGAAGTTTCCCCCACCTCGCGGGCTATCCACGACAACCGCGCCGCTCGGCGTGTACACCGCACACCCGCTCAGCAAAGTAATCACCACTGCCAAAAGCCCCAAAAGTTGTTTCATCGTTGGTCCTCGTTATTCGGTTTCTTTATCTTATATCTTGCCATCCAAGTCAATATCAAAGATCCGTGGCCGCTGAAGCATGGGATCCTGCCGGTTCAGGAAACCCATTGTCGAATCCATTGACGGCCTGCTCCTGGCTGCTTCCCGTCACGCCGTAACCGCCAATCGCAGCACATGGCGCTCCGCTCGCACCCCTGCAAACCCACCCATTCCAGTGCGATACCCCTGCACTGATACCATCCGCACCCATGCCTTCCCAGTCCCCCACGTTCTTCCACACCGGCCCGCTACCCGGCTGCCTGTGCGTGGGCGGGGGCGCCGTGGTGCGTGAGATCTGGCCTTACAAGCCGGTCGCACATTCCTTGGCCCGGCGATAAACCTTCTTTCCCTCACATCTGCGCAGAACATCCATCGCCGGGCACCCGCCCAGCGCGATGGCGGCCGGTGGCTTTGTCGTGCATGCCGGGCCGCTCCTTCAGGAGATGCATCCATGTTCCCCCAGGACCTTGCCGGTGGCCACACGTTCACCTGCGCCTTATGCGCCATGCCCGTCGCGTTTTTTTTTGCAGCCGCTGCGCTGCGCACGGAGTGATGGCCATGGAATTCACCAAGAAGTTTCTGCGGGCCAAAAGCCCTTGTGCGGACGGGTTTCGGTGGTTCAGCCGGAATGTGGAGGACGGCACGGGCTACCAGGAGGCGCTGGACACCCTGGTCAACGCTGGGCGCGTAGAAGACGCCTGCTGGCTGCTGGCGCAGTTCGGGCCGACCAGTGCGGTGCTGGCGGTGGATGCGCTGGAGGCCGAGGCCATCGTGTTTGCTGGCACGGTCGAGGTGCGCGGCTCCATCGACGTGGCCACGGTGATCCAGGCCGGGCGGTCGATCCGCGCGGGCGGCGGACTGCGTGCGGGGCGCGCCATCGTGGCGGGGGAAGACATTCGTGTGGCGGGTGGCATCATCAGCCAGGGCACGTTGCAGGCCGGCGGCGATGTGCGCGCCGACTGGGGCGTGGAAGCCGAGGGCAGCATCACCTGTGCTGGCGACCTGCGGGCCGGGTGGGATGTGGTGTGCCACGGCGCATTGCAGCTCAAAGGCGGCGGGTTTGTGGGGCAGAACCTCCTCGCGCATGGCCTGGTGGAGTGCGGCAAGGGCCTGCGCGTGGGCGGCCACCTGACCAGTGCCGAGAGCCTGCGGGTGGGGCAGGGCATCGTGGTGGGCGGTGCCATCACCGGCGTGGCGCATCTGGAGGCGGGCTGGGGCATCAAGGCGGGCGAGTGCATTCACACCCAGGGCGCGATCAAGGCCGGCGAAAGCCTGTGTGCGGGCGGCGAGATATGCGCGGGCCCGGGCTATGGCGTGTATGCCGGGTTGAATGTGCAGCAAGAAACCTGGGAGGCCTGCGCGCAGGTGTGGTCGCGCGAGCGGCCCGAGGGCCTGCGCAGTGGCATGTGGCTGGGGGCGAGCCCCTTGCACCCTGAAATCGACCGAAGCAGGGCTTGTGCGATGCCGTCACGTCAGTAAGCAATAATTTCAGCAACATTGACCCCGGAGGGATGGAGCATGTCCGACGTGAGTGACCTCAGCAACGACGACGCGGTTTACAGAACCCTTCTGGAATCGACCCAGGCCATTCCCTGGAAGATCGACTGGGCGACCAAGAAGTTTGCCTACATCGGGCCCCAGATCGAAGCGCTGCTGGGCTGGAACCCGCAAAGCTGGATGACCGTGGAAGACTGGGCGGCGCGCATGCACCCCGAGGACCGCGACCACGTGGTGAATTTCTGCGTGGCCCAGTCCCAGGCCGGAATCGATCACGAGGCGGACTACCGTGCGCTGACCAAGGACAACGGCTATGTCTGGCTGCGCGATGTGGTGCATGTGGTGCGCAATGAAAAGGGCGAACCCGACGCGCTGATTGGCTTCATGTTCGACATCAGCGAACGCAAGAAGACCGAAGAGAAGTTGCTCGTTCTGCAAAAAGAGCTGGAAGCGCTTTCATTCAAGGACGGGTTGACGAACATCGCCAACCGGCGTCGGTTTGATGCCAGCCTCGAAGTGGAATGGGAAAGCGCACGCGGCAACGGGCAACCCCTGTCCATCCTCTTGTTCGACATCGATTTTTTCAAGCAGTACAACGATCTCTACGGGCATGTGCGCGGTGACCGGTGCCTGATCGAGATTGCGCAAACGCTGAGCCTGGCGCTGGACGGCCCGCGCGACTTGGTCGCGCGTTTTGGCGGTGAAGAGTTTGTCGTGCTGTTGCCGCAAGCCGACGCCGCGGTGGCCTTGAAAGTTGCCGAACGCTGCCAGCGGCTGATTCAGAAGCAGGCGATAGCGCACGCGCAATCCCCGCTGGACCAGCGCGTCACCGTCAGCATCGGGGTTGGCACCGTCACGCCAGGCGAATACACCAAGCCCTCTCGTTTCATCGAGGTGGTGGACCAGCAACTTTATGCGGCCAAGAAAAACGGCAGGAACCGGATCGAGACGGTCCAGGTGGCAGCTTGAGCGCGCCGGCCCGGCCCATGCCGCCACCCAGTGCTGGCGGTGACACCACCTCTGCATGGCAGGTGTTCTGGATCTTTTTGCGCCTGGGCCTGACCTCGTTTGGTGGTCCGGTGGCGCACTTGGGCTACTTTCGTGATGAACTCGTGCAGCGCCGCCAGTGGCTGACCGAGCGCAGCTATGCCGATCTGGTGGCGCTGTGCCAGTTTCTGCCCGGCCCGGCCAGCAGCCAGGTGGGCATGGCGCTGGGCCTGATGCGGGCGGGCATGCCCGGCGCGCTGGCCGCCTGGCTGGGGTTCACGCTGCCATCGGCGCTGGTGCTG
>LNAP01006054.1_pt1 | contig 10545 bp, 7 predicted proteins | sample 602601 | NCBI WGS metagenome assembly LNAP01 (sample SAMN02440304, study PRJNA202911) | soil metagenome | biome: Subtropical and temperate rainforests or woodlands; isolation source: soil samples (1 kg each in a 20% v/v slurry with milli Q water) were... ...
GGGTAGCAAGCGGTTTCTTATTGCTCGTGGATTCCCGCTCATCCAGCATCGATTCTGGTGTCGTAGCAGGTGGCCTGGAAGCGGCGCAGTTTGGCCGAGCGGGAGAGAATTTCCGCTGGTGAGAATTCAAAGAGTTGGTTCAGAGAGCTGGAGCTGTGGACCTCAGAACTGAGGGGGGGATCTGCTTCAATACGACATTTAACATAATATACATTATGCGAACCGTCCTGTACGGAGCTGGGGGGCTCTGGAGGCTGCTTTTCAACAGTAGCTCAGTCATCCAAAGCCCAGATCCTTCATCACGTCCGCCGCTTTACGGCGCAGTGTCACCAAGTCAAACACCTGCAAGCATTCTCGCAATCTGCCCAGTTGGCGACAGTTCTCATTGCATGCTTGAATGCCGCCCCTTGGGATCGTTGCGCCCACCAGTGGATGGAGAAATTGTATGTGGCTTTGTACCGAATGGAAAATTGACTGGGACGCGGTTGCAGCTGTCGCGACCTCTGTTGCTGCAATCATCGCACTGATTATTTGGACCTATGACAAGTCTCAAAGAAAACGTGAACGAGCTGCAAGCGCCAAACTTCTGGCCCAGATCATGACGACACCCATTGGAGCCACCCAGGTGGAAATCGCCAAATTCAGATCCACGGTTGTGCCATCTAATGGCGATCAAAGCTACTTGGTGGACCTACTGAATGATGAAGATGCGCGAAAAGATTTAGTGACCAAAGCGGCACAGATCACGATAGATCTACCATCCCAATTCTTGGATAAGGCAGATTTTTTCAGCGAAACCGTCAACAACAGGCTCGCCAATGCATTCGCCCAGGTCAACCGCCTGAAAATGATGTCGAGCTTGCTAGGTGATCTGTCAGATTCGGCAAATGAAGAGGAAATTAACCAGCATCTTATGGCAGTTCTTACTCAAATTAAGGAAGCTGAGCAAGCCGCTGCGGAGGCTTTCCAGGCTCTCTTGAAAGCTGGCAAGTCCTCTTGAGGTCAGGTCTACCCTATCCCGCCTAAAACCATCAAATGGTTATAACTAAACTAAAGAACCATTTAGTTGAGCTAATTCCAAGCGTTCTACGATCATAAGGAATCAGGTTTTCCTCCTACCCTCTTTCTCCATTGTCGATGACATTCCAATGAGTTGCAGCTCATTCTCTACATGGGATAGAAATCTCCTGATATCCCCGGTGTTTTCTTTCCGCATATAGCATAAGGTTTTCTGAAGGCGAACCTGCTGTTGCCGCGCCACTGACAGTTAATTACCTCGAATGATTATGACGAGTAGGTCTTTGTCCAGGCGCCCGCGGGTGTAGTTTTGGTATTTCATAATTTGCAGGTCTTGTGCTTTCCCTTCGGCGCCGGCAAACACTGCTTGAGACACTTTGCCTGTCCCATTGCGCTACAACTGTCCCACTTCGGGACACCATTGCAGACGCTGGGTGAATGTCGTGACATTGAAATAAAGCATTACGTTTCAGCGGTTTGATAGGCGTCCGCTTTGCTGGCACAGGCGTTCCTCTGCCCAAGGGCCCATACCCATTGAAGAGACTGAGCCTATCCAACCCCTGCCCATCAACCCGAAGACCACTGACTTCATCGCTCGCAAACTGAAGATGCTGATCGGCGAACAGTGGTTGGATGCCGCCAGCGGCAACACTGTGAGCTTTCGCAATCCGGCCACTGGGGAAATCCTGGGTTAAGTGCCCTCGGCCGCCGCCGAAGATGTCGACCGCGCGGTGCGAGCCGCGCGCCAGGCCTTCGATGACTCGCCCTGGAGCCGAATGCGTCCGCGCGAGCGACAGAACCTGCTGTGGCGCTTGGCCGACCTGATGGAGCGCGACGCCGATATGCTGGCCGAACTGGAGTGCTTGAACAACGGCAAAAGCGCCGCCGTGGCTCGCGTCATGGATGTGCAACTGGCCATCGACTTCCTGCGCTACATGGCCGGCTGGGTCACCAAGATCGAAGGCGCCACCGTCGACGTCTCGATGCCGCTGATGCCGAAGGACCAGTTCCACGGTTTTATACGCCGCGAAGCGGTGGGCGTGGTCGGCGCCATCGTTGCCTGGAACTTCCCTCTTCTGCTGGCCTGCTGGAAGCTCGGCCCGGCGCTCGCCACCGGCTGCTCCATGGTACTCAAGCCCGCCGACGAAACCCCACTGACCGCACTCAAGCTGGCTGAACTGAATGCAGGCGTCGCCCTTACCCAGCACCCGGGCGTGGACAAGCTGACCTTTACCGGCTCCACTGAAGTCGGCAAGCAGATCGGCAAGGCGGCCATGGAAAACATGACCCGCATGCCCCTGGAGCTGGGCGGCAAGTCACCCACCATCATCATGGCCGACGCCGACATAGAACAGGCTGCTGCCGGTGCCCCCACCGCCATATTCTTCAACCAGGGCCAGGTGTGCTGCGCCGGCTCGCGCCTCTATGTGCACCGCAAGCACTTCGACAACGTGATCGCCGATATCGCTGGCATCGCCAACGGCATGAAGCTGGGCAACGGTCTGGACCCGAGCGTGCAGATGGCGAGCACTACACCGAACTGAAGTCAGTGCTGATCAGGCTGTAAGCCGAACAACCCTCACTCAACAATATCGAGGCCGTTCCCGGGCATTGGACCGGCCATCGTTTCTGCCCCCTCCTCGATCAGCTTCAATTTCCTGTAAAGGGTCGCCCGGGCAATGCCCAAGTTGCGTGCGGCTGCGGAGAGATTGCCACCACACGCGTCCACCGCCGCACGGATCATTCGCTGTTCGGAGACCTGCAGGGTATCTCTGGCCATTAGCCGAACTTCGCCGCTCACCAACGGCTGTTTGACCTCGGACACACAGCCGTCGAGTATTTCGTCTGGAAGGTGCTGCAGGCCGATCACTCCCTCATCCTCGGCCAATGCCGCCGCCAACCGTAATGTCTGGTAAAGCTGACGGATGTTGCCTGGCCAACGGTAGGCCAAAAGAGCCTGCAACGCTGGCTCGCTGAGCAACACTCGCGGGTGCTCGACAGCTTCCAACTGCAGCAGGTGCCGGATGAGTTCCGGCAGGTCGCGGCGTTCATGCAATACCGGCAAGGTCACGCGCAGGCCGTTAATGCGGTAGTAAAGATCCTCACGAAAACCCTGGTTGGCACTGAGCAGTTTGAGATCGCGATGGGTCGCGCAGATCAATGCACAATCCACGTTAATCACCTGAGTACTGCCCAATCGATTCAGGCTGCGCTCCTGCAGTACACGCAGTAACCGTCCCTGCAACTCCAGGGGCATATCGCCAATCTCATCGAGGAACAGCGTGCCCTTGTGGGCCTGCTCGATCTTGCCCGTTGCACCGCCTTTGCGACTGCCGGTGAAGGCGCCTTCGACATACCCGAACAACTCGGACTCGATCAGACTCGCCGGTATCGAGGAGCAATTGATCGCCACGAAGGCCCCGTCGGCACGATGACTTCCCTCGTGCAACAGGCGCGCGAACACCTCTTTGCCAGTGCCTGTCTCGCCATTGATCAGAACCGGAATATTGCGCTCAAATGCTTTTCGCGCACGCTGAAGGGACTCCTGCACCACCGGGTCCTCCAGACAAGGGCCCTGAGGAACATTCGGCTGCCGACCTTGCGCACAGGCTGAAATGTCTGATGGTGGTGCGGACCGCACACGCTTCATCGGAGCCGTGGTGATGCATGCATAAAGCTGTACTCCCGACTGCGTACACAGCAGGAAAGGAGCGCTGAGATCCTTGCGCCGATAACAGGCGGCATGGACAAAGGGTTGGTCGAACAGGTCAGCGAAATCCACGCCCGTAGTGCGTTTGCTCAATGAGAGTAACTGGCTCGCAATGCGGTTCGCTCCTTTCAACCTCCCGGCCTGATCAAAAGCCAACAGGCCTTTGAGGGGGGTTCCCAGCATGTCGGGGCGATGGTGCACATGAACCAGCAGTACGTCACCCAGCAGGGAGAACATGCGATTCTCGATAGCACGCGCGGTGACCAGCAACGACTCCAAAGCCATCTGCGTGGGTGAGACACCTTTGCCACTGAGATCCAGCACGCCGACCATGTCTCCGCTCAGACCAAAGATTGGCGTGGCCAGGCAGGAAAAAAGCCTGGCCTCCTCCAGAAAATGCTCCTCACCGTTGACGACAACCGACTCCTGTTCCGCCAGCACGCAGCTCGCTGCCGAAGTCCCGACATGTTGCTCGGAGAGCTGCGCACCCACTCTGAATATCTGGCTGAGTTCGTGACGACGATTGCCCAGCGTGTTGAGCACAACACCCTCAAGATCGATACAAGCCAGCAACCAACCCTGCGGGGCCAGAGCGCTTTGCAACTGCTCCATTTCAGGCTTGGCGCAATTCAACAGCTGCGCATTCTGCTCCTCGACTTCCGACAGGCCAGCCACGATAGGTGCATCAAGCATCACCCGGTCCCGAGTGGACAACCCATGGCGATGGGAGCGTTCCCAGGAGCGGGCGATCACCTGGGAGCTGATGACCGGGCCCCGGACCCCAAGCGCCGCAAGGGCATGGGACTCGGGGCGGACAGCGAGGGAACTATCGGACTTATGCATGGTGCTTGCCTCTGGCCTGGTCCTGTATCAAATCTGGCCACCCGCCCCGCCCCCGACTGACTCATTCTGGGACAGCGATACAGCGAGTTTCGCCAGGAAATACAAGTGCCTTCCTTTTTTTGTTGGTTAAGTTGTTGATTTATAATTGTTATTTAACTCTTTAACGCACTGGCACAGGTTCTGCTCCTTTTGTTCCCTGAGAGTCGGTTTTGCCACACCGGCATCCCCGGAAACTCGAGCAATGATAAACAAAAAAAACAAAAGGAATATCATGACCATGAGTGGAAACTTCCCATCATCCAGCCTCGCCTGTCGATTTAAACATTACCCTCGCCAAGGGCTGATTCTGACCTGCCTGTTCAGCTTGATGGCAGTGCTTGCCCCTGCCGCGCAAGCACTGGATGTAGAGGCCGGTGACTATACGGCCTTACCGGCGGGAACCACCCTCGGCCTGCTCTATTACCAGCACGCGGAGCGACGTTCTCTTTACAGTGATGGTCGCAAGGTGCCTATCGATGCCGGTCTGGATTCTGATGTGGGCATCCTGCGCGGCATCCACTATATGAAGCTTGGCGACTACATCATCGACCCACAGTTCGTCCTGCCGTTTGGTCATCTACGGGCTAAGGACGACACCAAAAGCCTGGGCAGTGACAGCGGTACCGGAGACCTGACACTGGCCGCGACGATATGGCTGCTCAACGACCCGGCCAATCGTCGTTACTTCGGCATTACGCCATTCCTCTACGTGCCCATCGGCAGCTACGAAAACGACCGGGCAGTGAACCTGAGCGAGAACCGTTGGAAATTCACGCTACAGGCCGGATTCATAACCGGCTTGACCGACAACTTGACCCTTGACCTGGCCGCTGATGTCACTTACTTCGGCAAAAACGATGACTTTGGTCCTGCCGGTGCCACCCAGAAACAGTCCGAGCTTTACCAGGGCCAGGCTTTGCTGCGTTACAACTTCACTGAGCGCTTCGATGTGCGTGCCAGTGTGTCCCGCCTGTGGGGCGGCGAAAGCGAGGTCAATGATGCCGAGCTGGACGATAAGCCCGGGACCCAAAAGTTCACCGTGGGCACCTCGTATTTCGTCACGCCGACCACTCAGTTGATGCTCAACTATGGACGCGACACGTCCGTGGATAACGGCTTCAAGGAAAGCGATCGCATCAACCTGCGCATCATGCAGATGTTCTGACGCTGCGTAGCCCACTCACAAGCGTCTACCCATAATTAAAAGCAACGAAGGAGTTCTGCGTAATGTTCAGGACGCAGCCAGCAATTGGAGTGAGTTCAAGCCTTGCCATTGTGCTGACGATTGCCTTGATGGTACCGCCAGTGCAAGCCTCTCAAGTCGACCAGACCGCCATTGTCGCTACCGAGAAGGACGGGAGCGAATGGCTCAGCCATGGTCGCACTTACAGCGAGCAACGCTTCAGCCCGCTGAATCAGATCACCTCCGGGAATGCCGGGAAGCTGGGCCTGGACTGGTTCATCGATCTCGACAACTATCGTGGCCTGGAAGCTACACCGCTGTATTCCGATGGCGTGCTCTACACCTCGCTCTCCTGGAGCAGGGCTGTCGCCGTAGACGTCAGCACCGGTAAAACCCTTTGGACCTTCGATCCGCAGGTGGCACGCGACAAGAGCCGTGACGCGTGCTGCGACGCGGTCAACCGCGGTGTCGCGCTATGGAATGACAAGGTGTTCATTGGCACTCTGGATGGCCGCCTGATCGCCATCAACGCCAAGACGGGCAAGCAAGTGTGGAGCCAGCAGACTACCGACAACAGCAAGCCCTACACCATCACCGGCGCACCGCGCGTAGTGAAAGGCAAGGTGATCATCGGCAACGGCGGTGCCGAGTTCGGCGTGCGCGGTTACTTCTCTGCCTACGATGCGGAAACCGGCGAGATGGCCTGGCGTTTCTACACAGTGCCCGGCGATCCGTCCAAACCCTACGAACAACCTGAACTGGCCGAAGCGGCCAAGACTTGGACGGGGGATCTGTACTGGAAGTCCGGCGGCGGTGGCACGGCCTGGGATAGCATGGCCTACGACCCTGAAATGGATCTGCTGTATGTCGGCACCGGCAACGGTTCGCCATGGAACCGCGAACTGCGCAGTCCGGCTGGGGGCGACAACCTTTACTTATCTTCAATCCTGGCGGTTCGCCCACAGACCGGCGATCTGGTTTGGCACTACCAGGTGACTCCTGGCGACTCCTGGGACTTTACCGCGACCCAGCAGATCACTCTGGCTACCCTGCAAATCGACGGAAAGCCGCGAAAGGTGCTGATGCAGGCGCCGAAAAACGGTTTTTTCTATGTCATAGATCGTGAGACCGGCAAGCTGCTCACTGCCGAGAAATACGGCAAGGTCACATGGGCCGAAAAAATCGACCTGGCCACCGGCCGCCCAGTGGAAGCTCCTGGTGTGCGTTATCAGAATAAGCCCACCGTGATATGGCCGAGTGCTTTCGGTGCTCACAACTGGCACTCGATGTCCTATAACCCCCAAACAGGCCTGGTCTACATCCCCTACCAGGAAGTACCCGGTGTCTATCGCAACGAAGGCAAGGACTTCGTCATGCACAAGGCGGTGAATACCGGCGCCGCCTTCTCCGACACGACCGAAATCCCCCGCGAGGTCGTCTCTGGCGCGCTGCTGGCCTGGGATCCGGTGAAGCAGAAAGAGGCCTGGCGCGTGCCCTATCCCCACTACTGGAACGGCGGCACGCTGAGCACCGCAGGCAACCTGGTGTTCCAGGGCACCGCAGACGGCAACCTCATCGCCTACTCGGCGGACAAGGGCAGCAAGCTCTGGTCGTTTGCCGCCCAGACCGGCATCGTCGCGGCCCCCATGACCTTCAGCTTCAAGGGTTCGCAGTACGTTGCCGTGATGGCCGGATGGGGTGGCGTCGCCCCTATGCTGGGTGGCGATGCCGCCAATGCCCCTGGGGTGGGGAATGTCAGCCGCCTGCTGGTGTTCAAGCTGGGAGGCACAGCCACCCTGCCGCCACGGCCGCCGAAAACGGTCGCGGCACAGAGCCGCACACCGAAACCGGTCGATGCGCCCGCCGCCACCATTGCTGTCGGAAAGCAGCTGTATGGCACCTACTGTTTTATCTGTCACGGCGTTGGCGCTGTCAGCGGCGGGGTTGTGCCTGACCTGCGCAAGTCCGACGAGACGCGACGGGATCTGTTCCAGCAGATTGTTCTGGACGGCGTGTTGCGTCCACTGGGCATGCCCTCCTTCAAGGACAGCCTGAACCCCACCGAGGTAGAGCAAATCAAGCAATACGTGATGCATAGAGAGTACGAGGACTACCTCAAGGTACAACAGGCCAAGGCAGCCAAGCCCGCTACCCCCTGAACAAACAATGAGCCCGCAGTAGCCGGGCGTGCTCATGAATTGTTGTCATATCAATCAGCACAACGAGGCACTCAACCATGTGGACCAAACCTTCCTACACCGACCTGCGTATTGGCTTTGAAGTGACCATGTACTTCTCCAACCGCTGACATTGCCGTGGCATTAAATGCCGGCCACCGCGTGCATTCAGTGCCACAAACCTTTGCCCCGGTTCGCCGGGGCATTTTTCAGGAACTGGCTATGACGCCCCCCCCCCATGAACCCCGCCGAGTTCGAGCAGGCGCTACGTGCCAAAGGTGCCTGCTACCACATTCACCATCCCTATCAGGTGCTCATGTATGAAGGCCGTGCGACCCGCGCACAGATCCAGGGCTGGGTAGCCAACCGTTTCTACTACCAGGTAAACATCCCGCTGAAGGACGCGGCGATCCTGGCCAACTGCCCGGACCGCGAAACCCGCCGTGAATGGATTCAACGCATCATCGATCACGATGGCACGCTGGGCGAAGCCGGCGGTATCGAGGCCTGGCTATGCCTGGCCGAGGCCGTGGGCCTGGAGCGCGAGCAGGTGCTCTCCCAGGAACTGGTGTTGCCCGGAGTGCGCTTCGCCGTAGACGCCTACGTCAACTTTGCCCGCCGCAGCAACTGGCAGGAAGCGGCCAGCAGCTCGCTGACCGAGCTGTTCGCACCGCAGATCCATCAGTCGAGGCTGGACAGCTGGCCGCAGCACTATCCCTGGATCGACCCGGCGGGTTACGACTACTTCCGCAAGCGCCTGCAGGAAGCCCGTCGCGATGTCGAACACGGCCTGCGCATCACCCTCGACCACTACCGGACATGGGAAGCGCAGCAGCGCATGCTGGATATCCTGCAATTCAAGCTGGACGTGCTGTGGAGCATGCTCGATGCCATGAGCATGGCCTACGAGCTGGACCGCCCGCCCTACCATACGGTGACCCGTGAGCGGGTGTGGCACCGGGGAATCGTCCTGTGAGCGACGTGGGCCTGCATCAAGTGCCCACCTGCGTCGGGGCTTTCGCCTGCAATGGGAGCCGGCCCAGGGCTGCCATGTGCTGCTTTATCCGGAAGGCATGGTGCGGCTGAACGAGAGCGCCGGGCAGATCCTGAACCTGGTGGATGGCCGACGTTCGGTGGCGCAGATCATGTTCGACCTGCGCCAGCGCTTCCCGGACGCACTCGGCTGGACGACGACACACTGGCTTTTATCGAGGTGGCCCATGCCCAGTACTGGTTACAACTTGAAGCCTGAAAATCAGCCGGGCCCGCCGTTCTGGCTGCTGGCAGAGCTGACCTACCGCTGCCCGCTGCAATGCCCCTATTGTTCCAACCCTCTGGACTTCAACCAGCAGGGCGAGGAACTGAGCACGATGCAGTGGATCGAGGTGTTTCGTCAGGCCCGCGAGCTGGGCGCCGTACAGCTGGGATTTTCCGGCGGCGAGCCGCTGGTGCGCCAGGACCTGGAAGAGCTGATCCGCGCCGCCCGCGAGCTGGGCTACTACAGCAACCTGATCACCTCCGGCATCGGCCTGACCGAAGCGCGCATGGCCGCCTTCAAGGAGGCTGGGCTGGACCATATCCAGATCAGCTTTCAGGCTGCCGACGAAGAGGTGAACAACCTGCTGGCCGGCTCGCGAAAGGCCTTCGCGCAGAAGCTGGCCATGGCGCACGCGGTGAAGGCGCAGGGCTATCCCATGGTCCTGAACTTCGTCATCCACCGGCACAACATCGACCAGATCGAACGCATCATCGAACTGTGCCTGGCCCTGGAGGCGGACTTCGTTGAACTCGCCACCTGCCAGTTCTACGGCTGGGCCGAGCTGAATCGCGCAGGGCTGCTGCCCACCCGCGCGCAGTTGCAGCGTGCCGAACGTATCACCAACCAATACCGGGAAAAGCTGGCCGCCGAGAACCACCCCTGCAAGCTGATCCTGGTCACCCCGGACTATTACGAGGAGCGCCCCAAGGCCTGCATGAACGGCTGGGGCAGTCTGTTCCTCGACATCACCCCGGATGGCACCGCGTTGCCGTGCCACAGCGCACGTCAGTTACCCGTGCAGTTTCCCAATGTACGGAACCACAGTTTGCGGCATATCTGGTACGACTCCTTCGGTTTCAACCGTTTTCGCGGCTATGACTGGATGCCCGAACCCTGCCGCTCCTGCGACGAAAAGGAGCAAGATTTCGGCGGCTGTCGCTGCCAGGCCTTCTTGCTCACCGGCGATGCCAGCAATGCAGACCCGGTTTGTGCCAAATCCCCACACCACGAGGTAATCCTGGCTGCACGCATCGACGCCGAACAGGCCACCCAAGCTATCGACGCGCTGACTTTGCGCAATGAACGCAATGCCAGGCTCATCGCCAAAGCCCGCTGATTCTTCAGCGACGGTTCAATTGCATGACCAAAGCGTCTATCGATAGGACGACGATGAAGCGCGGCAACGTATTCCGGTAAACAACAAAAAAAAGGCGCCACTAAGGCTAATGCCGATCAGTTAAGCCCTCTCGCTTGACCTTTGGCCGCAAGAAATCAAAATCCGATGCCTGTACTGGCATCGGATTTTTTTATGCGTCTC
>LNAP01006055.1_pt1 | contig 10544 bp, 9 predicted proteins | sample 602601 | NCBI WGS metagenome assembly LNAP01 (sample SAMN02440304, study PRJNA202911) | soil metagenome | biome: Subtropical and temperate rainforests or woodlands; isolation source: soil samples (1 kg each in a 20% v/v slurry with milli Q water) were... ...
ATGCGCATGATCAAGTCCGCCGAAGAGCACGCAATCATCCGTCATGGTGCCCGCGTGGCAGACATCGGTGGCGCTGCAATCGTGGAAGCCTTGCGTGATCAGGTGCCGGAATATGAAGTGGCTCTGCACGCCACCCAGGCGATGGTGCGCGAAATTGCCCGCACCTTCCCGGATTCCGAACTGATGGACACCTGGACCTGGTTCCAGTCCGGCATCAACACCGACGGTGCACATAACCCGGTGACCTCGCGTAAGGTTAACAAGGGCGACATCCTCAGCCTCAATTGCTTCCCGATGATCGCTGGTTATTACACCGCGCTGGAACGCACATTGTTCCTGGACCATTGCTCCGACGAGCATCTACGTTTGTGGGAAGTGAACGTTAAAGTGCACGAGGCCGGCCTGAAACTAATCAAGCCGGGCATGCGCTGCTGCGACATCGCCCTGCAACTCAACGAGATTTTCCTTGAGCACGATCTGCTGCAATACCGCACCTTCGGCTACGGCCACTCCTTCGGCACGCTGAGCCATTACTACGGCCGCGAAGCTGGGCTGGAACTGCGCGAAGACATCGACACCGTATTGGAGCCGGGGATGGTGGTTTCCATTGAGCCGATGATCATGCTGCCTGAAGGCCTTCCAGGTGCGGGCGGTTACCGAGAACACGACATACTGATCGTCAACGAGCAGGGCGGGGAGAACATCACCAAATTCCCGTATGGCCCGGAACACAACATCATCAAGAAGTGAGATTTCGCGCCGCACAGTGAACCTGTGCGGCGCTCTCTTTGGTGAGTGGCAAAAAGGTGTAGAAAAAACCGTCCCGGCGGCTGAGTTAGACCGGAAAAACAACGCATGCACGATAATAACGCGCATCATTTACTGACCCTTAACCCTGCCAAGTAAAACAATAGAGGGTATTTGTCATGTTCTACGTCACGAATCCGTCCAGACAACCGAAGCTAGTCTATTTCGATACATTTAAGTGCTCCAATATAGCTTTTCCTGTTAATCCCGATAACTGCACCTCTTCCAGTGGAGGTGCCCAATGAGCACCCAAAGCGCAAGTTTGACTTCGACCCGAGAACAGCAGCTTGAACGGACATCTGAGCGCAAGGCATTGCGGCGTGCGGCGAGTGCCAGTTTCATGGGTAACTTCGTCGAATGGTTCGACTACGCAGCATACGGCTATCTGGCAACTGTCATTGCACTGACTTTTTTCCCACAGACCGATAAGGCGACGGGACTACTGGCAACCTTCGCGGTGTTTGCCCTGTCATTTATAGTCCGCCCATTGGGAGGGCTAGTCTGGGGGCACTTCGGTGATAAGTACGGTCGGCGGAGCGCGTTGTCCTGGTCAATTTTGATAATGTCAGTCTCGACCTTTTGCATCGGCATCTTGCCTACTTACAACCATATTGGTCTTTGGGCTCCAGCCCTACTGTTGATAATCCGTTTGTTTCAGGGCTTTTCTGCTTCGGGTGAATATGCCGGGGCATCGGCCTTTCTGGCCGAATACGCTCCAGAGGGTAAACGCGGGTTGTACACCAGTATTGTCCCGGCAAGCACTGCGGCTGGTTTGCTATTCGGCGCGGTGTTCGTGGCCGGACTGCATTCCTGGATGAGTGTCGAGGATCTTCACAGTTGGGGCTGGCGCTTACCGTTCCTGCTGGCGGCTCCCTTTGGGCTAGTCGGTCGCTATATCCGCATGAGTTTACAAGACACGCCGAAGTTCTTGGAAATGGAAAAACGCCTGGAGGCAAAGGAGTGCGCGACCCATGCCCCAGTTCGTGAACTGCTGACAGTACATCGGTGCAGCGTAATGATCGGCATTGGTGTGACCTGTCTGAACGCAGTAGCGTTTTACCTGTTACTCAGCTACATGCCGACGTACCTGTCCACCGAGATGGGCATGAGCGAGAGTGATTCGTTCTTGGCGTCGACAGTGTCGCTGGCGACTTACATCGGCCTGATTTTTCTGATGGGCAAGCTGTCGGATAGGTTCGGACGCAAGACCATGTTACTGACCGCGTCGGTACTGTTTTTAGCTCTAACATGGCCGCTTTTCGGGATGTTGAACAACCAGCCACTGATCGTCATTCTAATGATCCAGATTGCCTTCGGCGCCATCTTGGCGATGAACGACGGCACCTTGCCGTGCTTTCTCGCCGAAATATTCCCGACCCGGGTGCGTTTTAGTGGTTTTGCCTTCAGCTTCAATATTTCTAATGCGGTGTTCGGTGGCACCGCGCCCTTCATTGCGACTTGGCTGATCCAACTAACCGGAAACAAAATGGCTCCAGCCTGGTATTTGCTGGCTGCTGCCCTCGTGGCGTTGATTGCGATGCTGGCGAGCCGCGAGACAGCGCATAGAGCCCTGCAGGACTGACTCATAACCTCACAGATGCTTTAGGAAGTGGGCTTGTTCGCGATGGCATCCTTGATGTCGCCATTGCGAGCAAGCGCGGCTCCTAAAATCTAATGCCCGACAGTAATTTGTTTGCGTTCAGACATAGGCGATATGCCAAAGAAACGGCTATAGCATTTGGAGAAGTGCGCGGGAGAAACAAAGCCGCATGCGAGAGCGATATCACGCACTTGAGACTCGCTACGTAGTAGCAATTGCCGCGCTCGCGACAGGCGCAACTCTAGATAATACTGACTTGGCGTGCGTTGCAGGTGCTTGTGAAAAAGGCGTTCTAGCTGTCGCATTGATACTTCGTTTAACCGCGCGAGTTCCTCAAGAGCTACCGGCTCTTCAAGGTTTGCCTCCATGATCGCCACAATTTGGCTCAGCTTTGGCTGAGAAGTGCCAAGTTTCTGCCGCAATGGCACACGTTGTTGTTCCTGGGAACCCCTGGCCCGGTCACACAGTAGTAACTCTGCAGCATGGGCTGCGATGTCTCGACCACCGGGTTCGCGGGCAATCAACTGCAAGGTCATGTCCATGGACGCGACGCCACCGGAGCAGGTGTAGCGATCACGATCAAGCTCAAACAACTGGTTGGAAATGATGATTCCCGGGAAACGCTCCTTCAATGCTTCAATGTCTTCCCAATGAATCGTACAGCGATAACCCTTAAGTAAATCGGCGCGCGCCAGCAAATGGCTCCCAGTGCAAATCCCGCCTAGTGGCACCTGATCATGCGCCAGCTTACGAAGCCAGTTGAGTAGCGGTCGACTGCCGTGATTGGAGACGATGGGGTTTGATCCGACAACGAACAGAATATCCAGTTTTGGTGCGTCGATGATGGAGTAGTCGGGTAAAATACGCATGCCATTGCTGGCCGTAACCGGCTCCATGTTGGCTGCAATAATTACCGTGTGGAACATTTTTTGACGCGCGGCCATATTGGCCATTCGTAAGGTTTCCACGGCGGAAGCGAAGCCGATGGTAGTGAAATTTGGTATGACCAGAAAGCCTATGGTTTTGACTGGTAGCTGTTCATTAGTCGATCGCCCCTTGGCGGGGGACGCAGACTGGAGTTTTGCCATTACTGCCGCTCCTAAACTGCATACGTTGCGCGCTCGGCGACAAGCAGCCGATCCTCGCAACCTCTTTTCGTTTCCTACGATGATAACCGGGTTTTTTGCATATTGGATCTGGATCTTTCACCCAGTGTCCGGTGATAGCCAGATCTGTGGAGCTAGCACGCAAGATATCCTACGTGTGTGGCAGAAGAAGCAAATCAATCCTACCAATGGCAGTGGTAAATTCGCCAGCATCTTAGCGAGTCTGATCATTAGCTTGCTAACCTGTTCTGTTTTTATTGCTTGGCGTCGGATATGTGCTGCATTTGGGTTCGTATCACGATAAAAACGTATTGCGGTAGTGCGTGGGTAGCTTTGGTTGCATCTTCTCCGCCGCGACGAATTGACAAAACTCGCTTAGCAGGCTGCGCGCCTCGAAAGGGTGGCGCCAAAAACGCCCCCAAAAAATAGCGTATTTGTTGTGGATTCTTACGGGAACCAGCGGTTACGAATTTTTGTTAGTGCGCCGCTGGAATTAAGGCGTCGAAAGCCCATATCGTAGATGTCCAATGCTCGCCGTCCGTCTGGGTGAGTCAGACTAAATCCTATCGACGCTGTTGTGGTTCCGCATTTGAATGCGAACTGCACGTTTTCTGAATCATTCGTTTCGATATTATGGGTTTGTTTCTCCGAATAGTTAGAAGTTATCAAAGCCGCGGATAAGCGCATTGCAGCAAGTTTTCTCAGGCTTATTAAATCAGACCTAGAACTTTCGAATATTGCTCCTCTCTCTTTTAATGCAGTGGCTTGAGGCGAGTATTCGTAGTCTCTAGAGATGCCAACCGTAGTGCCATTTGGTAAATAACAGGAGCCGTTCGGTGGTCTCGGTAAAGGTACTTTGATATTTTCATAGATGCTGTTACTAACTGTATATAATGGTAGTGAAGCGAGCTTTATCTTTCCCTCGAACTCGGAGGTCCAGCTCATACTAAAGCAGGCCACTACGCGACCACTCAGCACTGTGTACTTACAACGTGCGTAGGGAACTACTTTTAAATGCACTTCGACCGCCATTTCCTTAAATGCAGCTATCACCACGTCGTTGGCGTAACCTGTGCCGTCATTTTTCGACCATGGGAAAGCCGCATCCTCGACCATGATCGTAAATGTTTCGCGCTTCTTATCCTCCGCGGCGGAATTCGAGGAAAAAAAGTTAAGTGTGCATATTAACGAAAAAGAGATTATCTGCCACATACTGTTATTACCTACTTTGTTTGTCGATGTGCTTCAAGTGGAGCGTGACTCTGATATGTCTGAAATGCTTCTGCCTGGAAGCACCGGTACGGACACTAATGGAGTATTGGTCGTATTAATAAATATATGTACTTGTATGCTGATCGTGAATTGTTCTAATTGCAGTGCAATGATGCATTTAAGTTATATGAGAAAATGTAATGCGGACAGTTTGCCTGGCACTGTTAAAAGGTTTGGTTATGGTGCGGTGTTTGTTTTTTGATACGTTACCCCTTAATTCTATCAATGTCTTTTCAGTAAACGACGAGGAGTTTCCCTTTTGACCTTTTTTCTTTTTGGATGGCAGGAGTCGATCAAGTATGCGAATTGTAATTTCAAGTGAATTTTGCTTCATGGAAAAGATGCTCCGGCTTCACGCTCTGCTTGAACCGTTCTCTTTTGCGGATGGTTGATCAGGGTGTCTTCTTATTTCGCCGGCCAACAATCCGGAATCGTCTCCAGAGATCCTCTGAAAGTCATTTTTCTATCGGACTTTTCATGTTGAGTTGCGGATTCAGTCAATTTCAGGTCGTGCTTGTACAAAATCCACATCCGGATATCTGCTGCAATGCCCATAAATCGACTTGCCTAAAGTGAAATATCAAATAACTAAAATTAACTAAGGGTGAAGGTGATGCGGGTGCTGACAAATTATCAGGCTGAGTTTTATTTTTGATCTGCTAATCATGACTATGATGTTAAGAGGAAGGTCTCTTGATATGAAAGTCCTACGAAGAGCTTCAATATAAATTGGATTTAATTATTATGAAGATAAGTAGCAAGGTTGGCTCGGTTGCCGCGTTGGTTTTAATCGTCAGCAGTGGACTGCTTTCCATGATTCAAATAGGCCAAGTTCGGCAGGCATTGCGTGATCAGACGCAGGCAAGTATCGCTGAGTCGAGCCGGGCTCTGGCTCGGCAAATCGAAAACTGGTTGAACGGCAAGTTGTACTTGATCGACCTGGCCGCGCAACACATAGACCGAAACTTCAGTGAAGACCAGATTCGGCAACAGTTTGCTGCCCCTATATTAACTAATCAGTTTCTTTCTATGTTCGGTGGTCTAGAGTCTACCGGGGGTAAGGGAATTTCGAATGATCCAGACTGGCACCCTGCAACGAATTGGGATGCCCGCCAACGGCCTTGGTATGGTCAAGCCAAAGCCGCAACTCACGCGGTTCTGACCGAGCCCTATGCTGTGGCGAGTAGCGGAGAGATCTTGATCTCCGCAGTCGCCAAGCTCAGCGATAGAGGTCAATTCAAGGGAGCCTTCGGAGGCGATATCAGCCTTAAAAGCATTTCCGACTCGATCGATACTTTTACCTTCAATGGTAATGGCTACGCGTTTCTACTCACCGGTAGTGGTCAAATAATTTCTCACCCCAATGGCGAGTTGAACGGTAAAGCGCTGGACGCTTTGTTTGGCGATCAGAAGCCGGCCTTTGTGTCGACGTTGAGTGAAATTCAGGTTGATGGCCAAAATCTGCTCGTATCCTTTATACCACTGAGCAACCTGGGCGGGATGAATTGGTATATTGGAGTGGTGCTTGATGAGACCAAGGTTATGGCTGAAGCAAATGCCCTTAGCTGGCGTGCGGCGGCTGGGACTACTATCGCAGTGGTTCTGACTCTGCTAGTGCTCGGCGTGCTGATGCGGCACGTGTTGCTGCCGCTGTTGCATCTAAGATCTTCACTGCGTCAGCTCAACGGTGGGCAGGGTGACCTGACTCGGCGATTACCGATCCAAGGCACCGATGAAATCGCCCAAGTTGGTGAGGAGTTCAATTGCTTTCTAAAAACGCTACAAGGGTTAATTGGGGAAGTGATGAGCAGTTCGCAGCAAGTTCGAGCAAGCAGCCAAGACACCTCCAGCGAAGCGGGTCAAACTGCCACTCGTTTAAAGCAGCAATTGCAAGAGTTGGATCATTTGGCTACCGCCATGCAAGAAATGGCATGCACCGCGGAGGGAGTCGCCTACAATGCTCAGGCGGCGGCCTTGGCTGCCAATGCTGCCAGTGAGGCAACCGAGGCCGGTGTTATCCTAGTTTCGCAGTCCACCGCGGCGATAAAACGCCTAGCCAATGAAATGGATGACACAAGTCAGGCGGTGAACGAATTGACCAGACTCAGTGGCGATATCGAATCTATCCTCGCGGTAATCAACAGCATCGCCGAACAGACTAATCTCCTCGCGCTCAACGCAGCTATCGAGGCTGCGCGTGCGGGTGAATCCGGGCGGGGTTTTGCCGTAGTGGCCGATGAGGTACGTTTACTGGCGTCTCGCACGCAGCACTCTACCCAAGAGATTCGCCTGATGATTGATCAATTGCAGAGCGGGGTAAAAAAGGTGGAGTTGCGTATGCATCAAAATCGCGACAGTGCCAGCCAAACAGCTGACGAGGCTAGTGCCGCTAACGACATGCTAACGTGTATACGCGAGTCAATATGTCGAATCAATGATATGAACCTGCAAATCGCGGCGGCTGCTGAGCAACAAAGTGCCACCAGCGAAGAAATTAACCGTAATACGTCCAATATCCGTGATATCAGCCATGCCGTGGCCAGTGGAGCCGAACAGCAGGTCCGACAGTGCGTGGTGATGGTTGAGCAGGTGGGGATGCAGGACAACTTACTGGGTCAGTTTAAGGTTTGAGTCCGGCGCGAGCCGGAGAGCCTTCCACATCGCCCCTATCAAATTTCAAGTACTAATCGAACTCTAGAAACGGCTTGTGGGGCTCACAGAGAGCGAGTTTTCACTTGGCTTAAAGTGATATTTTTGTGCGTGTAATATTTGATTGCCGAAGCGATTGCGTCAGAGGCTTTGCATGATGTTTGAATCTTCGCTTAGTTTGTCTCTAGGAATATCAGTTGCAGGTTTTGGTTTAAACATTTGTTTTTGGTGTTTAGCCACCATTGATGGGGTTTTCTTGTAATTAAAGGTCGAATTTGAGTAAACGCACGTAATTATTTCAAGCTGATAATAAAAGGCAATGCGCACGTGCGCGAGATCTCTGACGCTTATATAGTTGGCATCTAATATGAATATCTCGTTGAGTGTTGACGATAAGCATCTTCCGTACGATGTACGGACCATCAGGTCGGTTGGATTTCTGTTGGTCAATAATTTCACACTGATTGCAATGGCCAACGCTATCGAATCGTTGAGACTGGCAAATCAATTGTCAGGTCAACAACTTTATTGCTGGCATACCTTAACCCTTGATGGTCGGCCTGTTCGGGCTAGCAACGGCTTACTAGTTTCACCCGATGCGGCTGCAGAGATGTCTCCGGCAATGGATGCTGTATTCGTCTGTGGCGGCAAGGATATCCTGCGAAGGTGCACGGCACACCTGTCATCTTGGTTGCAGTCGCAGGCCATGCAGGGCGTGTACATGGGTGGTTTCTGCTCTGGAAGTTTGGCGTTGGCCGTAGCAGGACTTCTCGATGGGTATGAATGTAGTATCGATTGGGCGTATTGGCTTGAAATGCAGGATGGCTTTCCTGGAGTGATTGTCAGTCCGCAATTGTTTGTGATGGATCGCAACCGCTATACCGCATCAGGAGGTAATGCGTCATTGGAAATGACGCTACGGCTGATTGGTGTTCAGCATGGGTATGAATTGGTCGGGAAAATTTGCGAACTGCTTGCTATCGAAAATCAATGTAGCGAGCAAAGCCATCAGCGACTACCGATCAAGCACATCCTGGGATCGACGCATCCAAAACTGCAGGAGATTGTCGCTTTGATGGAGAGTAACCTACGTGAGCCACTTGAACTGGATGAGTTAACAGGCTATTTGGGTGTGTCCAGGCGCCATTTAGAGCGCTTGTTTCTGAAGTACCTCCATTGTGCACCTTCGCGTTACTACCAAAAATTAAGACTAATGCATGCTAGAAAGTTGCTCAAGCAGACGTTGTTGCCTGTCAAACAGGTGGCTCAAGAGTGTGGGTTTGTATCGACTACCCATTTTACTAAGCGATATCGTGAACAGTATGGTAGAGCGCCGCGCGCAGAGCGTGCTCGTTACGCGGGGGTGCGGACTAAGCCATGAGAAAGCTATTTCGATTTCAACATTTTTTTGATGCGTACGACTAAGCTATTTTAATTTTAATGTAAGATCGTTTTTCTCAAGCAGCGGTATGGTCTTTAGCAACGCTTACCTGTCATTAAATTGCTCATGAGTCTCTGTATGACAAATCTCGAGTAATGTGAAAGCTATGATGCTCTAGCGTTCAGGCGTAATGCATCAGCCCCTGCTTGCGTTCTGTCATAGGTGAAACCCCGAAGTAGCGACTGTAGCATTTCGAAAAATGTGCTGGCGAGGTAAACCCGCATGTTAGGGCAATATCCCGTACTTGCGATTCACTGTGTAGCAGTAATTGTCGGGCACGTGACAGTCGGAGTTCCAAGTAGTATTGGCTTGGCGTACGTTGCAAATATCTATGAAATAGACGCTCCATTTGGCGCACTGATATCTCGCTAAAACTCGCCAGTTCATCCAGGGTCATCAACTCCTCAAGGTTTGCCTCCATCATCGAAACCACTTGGCTGAGCTTGGGTTGCGACCTGCCGAGAATAATTCGCAGTGGTACGCGTTGTTGTTCTCGTTCGCCTCTAACTCGGTCGCACAGCAGCAGTTCGGCGGCGCGGGCTGCAATGGCAACTCCGTCAGGCTCACGGGCAATCAATTGCAGTGTCATATCCATGGATGCAACACCGCCCGAACAGGTATAACGGTCTCTATCTAGCTCAAATAGTTGATTGGAAATTATAATTCCAGGAAAGCGCTCTTTCAATGCTTCGATGTCCTCCCAGTGAATTGTGCATCGGTATCCTTTAAGGAGGTCAGCGCGCGCAAGTAAATGACTTCCCGTACAGATGCCACCTAAAGGAACACGTTGGTTTGCTAACTTACGCAGCCAGTTGATTAGCTGCCGGCTACCATGAGTGGATATGATTGGGTTGGCACCAACAACGAACACTGTGTCCAATTGTGGTGTGTCTTCTGTTGAATAGTCTGGCAGTATGCGCATGCCATTGCTTGCGGTCACCGGATCATGAGTCGCTGCAATAATTACGGTTTTGTACAACTTCTTATTGGCGGCCATATTCGCCATTCGCAATGTTTCTATGGCTGAAGCGAATCCTATCGTAGTGAAGTTTGGCAATATCAGAAAACCAATCGTCTTGACCTGAGGTGGTGGCTTTGTCAGGCATCCTGTCATGCTTCTCTCTCTGTTTTGATCTGCCATTTATCATTTTCCTCTGGGGAGTCATGCCCCGGTCAACATAGTCGGCAGGGCTGGCTTTTATTTGATTTTGGTTGTGATTTTTACATGTGGATATTTTTAATATTACACCTACTGAAGTTTTCAAAAAATACGCTTATCGAGTGCGGTTTGGCATTTTTTGGTCGAAATTAGACAAGTGTTGCATGGGGCGATTTTGCAAAATCGACCCACATCCTTCGGTGGCCATACGGCTTTGGTTGGCAATTGGTTATCGAAATTAAAACAATAACGGCGGAGCAACGTCGTCTTCGGGAGATACCCCATGTTCAATAAAAACGACCAGATTCACGGTTACGACGATTCACTGCTGGCGGCGATGAATGCCGAGGAGCAACGCCAGGAAGATCACATCGAGCTGATCGCGTCAGAGAACTACACCAGCAAACGTGTGATGGAAGCGCAAGGCAGCGGCCTGACCAACAAATACGCCGAAGGCTATCCGGGCAAGCGCTACTACGGTGGCTGCGAGCACGTGGACAAGGTTGAAGC
>LNAP01006056.1_pt1 | contig 10544 bp, 6 predicted proteins | sample 602601 | NCBI WGS metagenome assembly LNAP01 (sample SAMN02440304, study PRJNA202911) | soil metagenome | biome: Subtropical and temperate rainforests or woodlands; isolation source: soil samples (1 kg each in a 20% v/v slurry with milli Q water) were... ...
AAACGAATGCTGGCTTGAATCGTGCAGATTCGGGACGCTGCTCCATGCACCCACGGCCGGCAGCGGCGCCGAGCCCACGGTACTCACAGTGTCCCGCATGCTCTCATTCTCAAACTTCATATGCACGTACTTGCCCTTGGCGCGGTGACTGCAGCTGCGGATGGACATCACTTCCGCCACGCGCAATTCGGTTTCTTGCAACTCTTTCGCGGTGACCTTGTTCGTGCAGCTGCTCAATTCCGCCTGCAGCATGATATCGGAGATGCGGATCATATTGTTGAGGTTCGAAAAGACAGATTTCTGTCGAATCACGTCAACCACAGAGATGTACAACAACACGTAAAACAGCTGCGCGTAGCACAAGTTCAGAATAGTGGAGCTCAGATAGAAAAAGAACATGGACGCTTCCGCCGAGGCGTTCAAATCTTCCTTGGGCGAATAGTACGTTAGGAAGATGAAGGGAATGCTGAGATTGAGCCAGTTGAAGAAGGTCGTGGTGCGGACGCAATAAGTGTCAGTTTCGGCACGCATTTTAGTCGAGTGCAACAGCAACGCTTCGCAGTAATCGTACACAGACAAGGCGTATCCACCGTCTTTCTGTGGGCGCAGTTGCTTGCAGGGTTTGGAAGTGTAGTCGATGACGTCGTGTCCGCGCAGAAATGCATTCCAAGCGCGCAATTGGTTGAGCGCACTCGCGCTGTTGTCGGGATTTTGAATGAACAGATCGATTTCGTTGATGCGCGCGCCAATCTTCGCCGACGCCGCAGACAGCTCAAAACGGATCACCAGTGGATTAAAGTCATACCAGGCTTGGAACAGCTGCACCTGGGCGAGGTACTTGCTGCACGTGGCGCGGTCCTGACAAGTCATGAACTTGAAATATTCCGTTCGACTCATCGAGGCGTACTTGATCGCAATGACGAGACGATGTTGCAGGAAGTAAATCAACGGAATAATATAAGCGCCTTCCATACTTGGCTGTCTTTCTTCAATGGGGGTCATTTGGTACGACATAAGCATTACGTACACGCACAACGGGCATATGAACGAACCCAACATGTTTGAAATATCGGTGGAGATCTGACCATATGAATTAACCATAAAGATGTACAGCGGCAGAAAGATGTGTGCGGCAAGCTGGTAAGCAAATGTGCCGGTGTGGAACTGTACAGTGAGAGCATCAGAGAATACATCATCTTCACAATCTGCACTGCCCGCTCCAGAACTGGAATCGGTCCATGTCTCGCTGCTATCTTTACGGTCATCGTCGTCAGCCGTAGACTTAGCAGCAAAATCGTTTAGTTCAACCATGGGGGACTTGACTGGGGTGTTCATGGCGGAAGATTGACGAACAGGCTGTTTTGGTGTGAGTTGAAGATATTCTCTGGACAACTAAATCAGAAAGGGTTGTGTGGTCCATAGGTAACCCTTTCCCTACACTTCGCTCCGATTTTCAAAAATGCCCACACAAATTGTGAGAACCATGGAAGAAACTGCATACAAGAAGCAAAGAGTATCCTTTGAAGACGTAGTAAACTCCCCCTTGGATAATAGTCTTTTTAGTTTTAGGTCGAACCATATCATCGATCTTGTGTTCACTGAGTCCCCTGAATCAACTGCCACACACAAGCCTGACTTTACCCACCAACTGTTTGACAATGAAACTGTCCAGCTTTCCGTTGACCTTAATACCAACCCGCGTGTAACGGTGGCAGTAAATTGTTCTGACCTGTCCCACACCGTTACCTACCCGGCGACGTTGTCGAAAACGGATGTGGAAACATTGGCTGCTGGCATTCACAAGGCATTACCCGAAGGATGCGCCGAGCCTATGAACGATACTGACACAGCAAGGAAAGTCAGCTCCGTTACCGATTCAGTGAAATCCGTACCACCAGGTTCGCTCGTTCACCAGTTTTCAGTTACAACAATTCATTATGAAGTTTATTTGGCCACTGCAAAGGATGATGGTGCATCCGAACTTCTCCACCGCGCCGAGAAGATTGCAATGTGGTATATTGAAACAGCCGACTCTGTTGATTTCTCAGACGATCGCTGGGAGGCGTTGTTTCTGTATGCAGTCGACAAAACAGCTCAGAGTTCTGAACAATCTGCGACTCGCTACTTCGCCGGCTACATGACGCTATTCTCCTTTCGAAACCCGTTCCGCGGTACCAAACTACGTGTGTGCCAAGCATTGGTGTTACCCCATCGACAGGGCCACGGACTCGGCCGGGAAATGCTACTGTGTGTGTACAAGTACATCGTGCAGCCCCGTGGCGATATCTGCGAGCTGACCGTGGAGGATCCTGCGGTGGGGTTTCAACGACTCCGCGATGCCGTAGATTTCGAACTTTTCGTATCTCTTCGGCCGGATTTGTTTGTATCCACGGTGGTACCTTCAGAGTCCCTGTTTAGCGGCGATGCAATTACGCAAGTAGCCGTTGCAGAAGGTTCCACTGTCGGTGCGGTTGTCGCAGGTCCGCCAAGTGAGCAAGAAATCTGTACCGCGATGAAGATTATCAAAGCACAGGCACAGTTTCTGCTCGAGTGCGTGGACTATGTGAAATTAGTGCGCTCATTGCTTGCCCAGTCACTTAATGCAAGTGTCATTGGTGCCACTCAGAGCCCTCAAAATCCACCCACTGAGGGTGTTAGTGTCACGAAAAGACCTCTAGATAGTGACCAAGAAGACAAAATGGAGCGCTTGTTTAAGCTTCTCGAGACAAGCGATGCATTCAAAACCTTTCGCCTAAAAGTGAAACGCCGTATCTTGAAGAACGACAAAGAATTAGCCGCCATTGCTCCCAAGTCGGAGATGCAAAAGGCGCTAAGTGAGGAGTTTGCTGTGGAGTTAAAGCGTTTCCATGCACTCGAAAGCACTGCGAAGCGGTTGGGGTTGGTGAGTGCCAAGCTGGATAGCTTGTTATAAAGTTATGCTATGTTTGAAAGATCATCATCTGTGTTTTTGTGTACGAAGCGCAATACACAAGAGCGCCCTAGAAAAGAAAAATATAGTATCTCAAGCGTATTGTTTTTGTTATCATTGTGACTGGAAACTTGTTGAGAGTACAAAATGTACAGTGTGCAATCTACCAAGTATGAATACAACATCAAGATCACTGTAACGGTTGCTGAACACGGTGTAAATAATGCCGGGTCAAATTCGAACCAAACAGTCATGAATCAGGGTCATTTCTTGGGCAAAGAACATCATATTTAAAACATTCAGTGTCTCTGTTATGCTTTATGCTCGTTACCTATCGTCTTTTCAAATTCGCAACGCACTTAGCAGCACGAGATTGATTTGGCACATGAAGAGAAACGCCTCCGCTCAGAAGAGCGGTTCTCTTGAGAATCTTAGAAGTTTGAACGAGTTTGGTTTAGGAACGAATACACTGACAAATTACCTTCTTGGTGATGAAGTGGAACTACAAGATGGCAGTCAAGTATATCCAAAACAGCTCAGAAAGAAGCATTTCGTACCTGTTTTACCGGAGAAAGTCCCGACACCTTCTTTCATCGCGGCATCACGTTCTTGCGCACATATGCTGCAGCTGGACCCCACCGAGTTTCAAAAGAAGCAGTTTACCGAAGCTTTTAGTGGTAATGAGTTGCTCCCTGGGCTGGATGTGCCGTACGCGACAGTTTATGGCTGCCACAGCTTCGGTCAGTGGTTTGGTCAGCTTGGCGACGGCCGTGCACTGAGTATCGGCGATGTATACATCACAGACCCTCCAGACGAAGACTTTCATCGGGATCAGTTCAAGAATCCACCCTCACATCTTACAGTGTGCGCTACGTCTATTAAGGAACACGCGTATGGCGACCATCTCCAGGAACTTCAACTCAAAGGATGCGGCCGGTCTCCTTTCTCGAGAGGCTTCGATGGCCGAGCAGTGCTGCGGTCCAGCGTGAGAGAATATTTAGGTATATTTACGTATACAAAAAATATACTGCATATGAGGGTTATTGGCGTAAATTTCCATATGTTTATAAATTTGATTCAGTGTCGGAAGCTATGTACCGTCTGGGTGTTCCCACCACGCGTGCCCTATCGGTACGTTCTAACTATATATAACTTTTTAGAGATTTTTGTTAAAGGAACTTGTGTGCCAAACATAATCGTACTACCATATCTACTGCCTATTCTCATTAAATGTCATTTTCTCTGTATAGTTAATTGGCACCGGCATGGAGATCGCTCGACCCTGGTATGCCGCCACCTCCACTTGCAACAACTACACCCATCCCCTACCTACTAATAACAACAACCCAAGCACCACGGACGCTGTCCCTACCCTTTCCAACGCCGCATGTGTCACTCCTATTCGCAAGTTTGCGCCAGACTACTTACTACGCGAACCGGGTGCTGTGCTGTGCCGTGTGTCCCGCTCCTTTTTGCGTGTGGGTCAACTGGAATTGTTTGCCATGCGTCGGGAATACGAGGAATTGACCCAATTGGCGGATTTTGTGTGCTTTCGAGAGGTTCCCGAGCTGTTGAAGATGGGTGACACAGTTGAAGTGAAAGTAGATAAATCTACAGGTGAAGTCAGCGCGGAGGGTGTTTCAAAAGTGGATCCTGCTACGCTACAGCAAGCTGTTTCTACTGCTAGTAACGAAGCTAGTATCTTATTTGATACGATGGATACTACACCTACATCTACTACTGTTGCTACGAATAGACCAGCGCTGCCAGTGTCACTAGAATCCGGACCGCCCGAGCGCTATGTAGAAATGTTTCGATTAATCGCACAGCGCAATGCTGCACTGGTCGCCGACTGGCTGCGCGTGGGCTACGTACAAGGTATATGATGTGACATTATTATTGCGTGTTTGTTTATGGGTCTTGCATATTGCGTTCTGGTCTGAGCTTTGACAAGCATCCCTTTGCATACGTTTTTCGCAACCTAATATGATTTACTAATAATTCTTTGATTTTTATATATACTTTGAATTATTAAACAAAGTGGATATAAAAAAAATTTACTATTACTATCTTATATCAATTAGGCAATATGAACAGTGACAACACTCTGTTGGCGGGCCGCACCATCGATTATGGACCCTATGGATGGATGGAAAGGTACATATTTTAGTACTACATTGTTGCCTACTGGTAAAATGTATTGTTTGTAGTTGTATCTCGAGTTTGAACTCCTGCGTGTGGAGCTTGAAGTGTTTGTTCCTATCTTATCTATTCCAACGCTTTTATTTCTAATTTGTTGCTTGTTTCTTGTTTTTTGTTCTTTATTCAGGTACGACCCATTGTACCAGCCTTTCACTACAGACAGGGCGGGAAACTTTGCGTTTAGTCGACAGCCTGCTGCGATGGGCCTCAACGTGGGCGTGCTAGGTATGCATAAATATACTTCTGTGATACCGGCGAAGTCTGTGCTAGTATTGCGTTTTAGGTGCTCTTCGCACAAAGCAAAATAATCTTGTACAGAACCATCGAATGTGTACTATGATAGTTTTATTTGACATATTTCGTGTTTCTGTGCACTTCTTCTGCTGACAGGGGAGACCACGATTGCTCCATTGGTGCAGCACGTATACATGAAGTGTGTTGAGGCCGGCCGCACCCCACTGCACTCCCTCGAGCACTACCTCGACCAGGTTACACACATCTTTGAGGTAGAGTACGCCCAGTGCTTCGGTCAAGCCTACGACGAAGTGAAACGACGGAAATTAGGTCTTTTTGCGTTCGATGCTAGTGCTATGCGTACCACAGCTACGGAGCAGAGTAGTACTATCGCCACTGATGAGGGCACGGACAAAGATGGTTTGAAAAATAATAAAGATGCCAAGGAGGTTCTGAGTGCAGACCAGCAATTGTGGCTGGATCTAGAGCTATTGATGGCCGCATCGGATGTGGATTTTACGATTTTGTTTCGAGAGCTGGGCAAGGTAGCTGAGCTGCTGGTGGGACCGGACACGAAACACGCAGGTATGCTTTTTGTGTAACTGTCGTATCGATGTTGCTTGTCTTGATTGTTGTCGAAGTCATCGTTATAGAGGAAAATACCGATTGTCAGGACCATTCATGGTTACTAATGTATTTTTTCAAACCCGTTTTTGAACCAGAACATATCACCTCCTCAACTGGGGCTAGTTCAAGCGCCAGTACCACTACTGCTTCTACCACCAGTACTACTACTACTGCCACAACTGCTGGGTCCTCCCGCGCAGCTACCATGTTTGTGCCCTTTACTGCCGAGCTGAGTCTGTTTCCCAACATCCCTTTCGCCGCAGAGCAGAGCCAGACTGAGGAAAAACACACAAAACACACGCCAGCGGCGGATCCACAAGACACAACTACCACACCGGTGTCCCATCCAAGTCCTGACCACAGTATTGTCGATGACCCTAAACCAGTGTCGCGTGAGCTAGAGGATCTGTTGCTGGATCGCGCGCTGGCTCTGTTAGCTCCTGCGTTCTACAACCCCGATAAGGTACTAAATTTACTTATCCTGTTGCGTTATTGTTTCACATCCTCACACAAATTTCTCCTGTTTTTTTGTTCTTAAAGCTCCAGCAGACACGGCCGATTGTCTTCAGTACTACAACATCTACTACTCCCATCACCAGCACCTCTGAAACAACTACAGCTACATCAACATCTAGTGCCACTATCAGTGACAGTGACAGTGCTCAGCTGGCACAGCAGTGGACAGCCTGGTTGCACCGCTACCAGCACCGTTTACTGCAGGATACGCAGGCAGGTGTACTGTCTGCAGAAGATAGAAGAAACACGATGGACGCCACCAACCCCAAATACGTTCTCAGGTATGCGTTCCTACAGCTGTTTGCATCTATTTTGTTGGTAATTGTGGGGTTGTTATGTAACTACTCGTAACAGTACCGTGCATAGTTAACACCTTCTGTTTCGCTTTGTTAATGTTCGCATCCTTCTTCTACCTTTTATCAGAAACTGGATGGCGGCGATGGCGTACGAAAGGTACGATTTTGTCTTCGTTCCACTGATTTAATCTGTACAAATATAACTAATTCATGCATTGGAATTCGCTCATTTTCAATGCAGGTCGGAGCAGGGCGATCACAGCATCATCCACGAACTGAGTGCTTTACTCGAGCAGCCTTATCATGAGCAGAGCGCCGAGCTGCAGCAACGCTGGTATGCCAAGACCCCTGACTGGGCCCAGAATCTGCCTGGGGTGACTTTTATGAGCTGCTCTTCGTAGAAGTACCTACTTTGAAGGTGTAAAGGAACGTGCCAAATGCATGATATTGCATTCAGTCGCTACATAACCATCGGTTTAATTCGTTATTTTTGTTCAAAATTCTTGCCTAAAGTTAGGCTGTGTACATGTTGTAAGTTTTCCGTAATTGGAGGTGTTTGGAGAAGTACAATATTGTGGAGCGCGTCACAATTTTGAGGGTATTCCCACATTACGAATAGTGGAGAGAAAGGGTTATCTGGACCGCGCATTTTCATCCAGGAGGAACAGGAGCTACAGATAACTGCAGCTATCATAGTCATCAACAACGAAAGATCATGTCTACTTGTGACCAGATTGAAGCCGAAGCTTGCCTTGTGCATGATACCGTGGCTGACAACGCACCGAGCTGCGACGCGCCTGCTACAGCTGATGTCGCGACCGACGAAGTGGCCAACGTTACAACTGAGGAAGTAACACTGACAGAAGAGCAGAGCGATGCACTTCTAGTTTTGGAGGAAGTTCCGGAAGAAGTTTGTCACACCGTTGATGTTGGTGGTATTTCCCATCAGGATGCCTCGGAAGCGCCAGAAAGTCTTGTCGCAGAAGTTGTGCTTGGAGAAGAACACTCTTGCAAAGTAGTTGAGCTGGACGCTTCTCCAGTGACCGAGAGTGTGACCAAGTCAACAATGGATGAAGTTGAAAGTATCTCGGTTGAAGTTTGCATCGAGGACCACGCGCATGGCGAGGAGCAGGCTTCTAAAGTTGCTGAGACTGCTTCGGAGATTCCTACCCCACAACAGCAAAGAAAGCTTGCAAGGCTTGCACAGATGGGAGGAAAAGAGAAGGAAATTTTTACAGAGAAAGTTTCCCAATCAACGGTTGTGGATGGTGACGTTGATTCGTCCACTATCCACAACGAAGCCTTCGCCAGCAAAGCCAACGAAACCCAGGATATTGTCCATCCTAGTGCCAATGCACTGGCAGCTTCATCATCGAAAGAAGAGGTGGCCACGAAGGCGAGAAAACTCAATAGCAAGCAGAGAAAAGCCAGGGCCAGAAGACTGGAGGCAGAGAAGGCCAGTGCGTCCGTCGCTGTGGACAGTGTAGAGAAGGATAGTAACACATCCCCTTCTGACACGAACTCCCCTGTGACGGTCGCGACCATGGGCACAGAAGAAACCGTCCCAAAGAGAAAGAAATTGACCAGCTCTGAACGCCGAGCGCGCAAGCTGGCTCAGGAGGCGGAGAAGTCAACTGAAGTGGTACCTGTGCTTTCGGCGGACGATGCGGCCCTTACTGAGGAGCCCGCCCCGACCCAGAATACAGAGCATGACGTAGCTGTGACAAAGACAAAGAAACTAAGTGGCAAGCAGAGAAAAGCCAGAAAGCGCGCTGCGGAAGCGGCCCAGGCGGCGGCGACCCTTGCAGGCCTCGCAGGCACTGTGTCCGTCGCTGGTGCTCCCGTTACGGCAGCCGTGGTGGTAGACTCCACTCCAGTGGTGGCTGCAGTTTCACAGGATGAAGGAACCAACAGCGCTCCATTGCGCAAGAAACTCACCAGCACGGAGCGCAGAGCCAAGCGAGATGCCAAGCTGGTCACTGAGGAGACTGCCCCCGCAGTCATTGATCCGCCAGTCTCTGTTGCTGTGACCACCGCACAAGCTACTACAGCCGCGAAGGTCGCGTCCACGAACGATGAGACCGAGGATCCACCAAAGGCTAAGAAGCTCAGCAGCAAGCAGCGCAAAGCGGCTAGACGTGCACGTGAACGCGCCGAAGCAGAACAAATGGCAGCTGCAGCTGCAGCAGGGGCACCAGCTACCACATCCAAGCCTGACGCACCCAAGCCAGTCACTCCTGCTCAAGTGCCCGTGGCGAAGAACGCCCCGAAACCAACCAACAGTGCCAAGAAAGCATCCTCCACGGAGGTTACTCACCCTCGCATCACCACTGTGTGGTCTCCGGACCAGTCCATCGCCTTGCACGCCACGTTGACCGTGCTGCGCCAGGGGCTACTCTCTCGCGATAGCGTGATTTACACCCAGCAGGGTGCGATGAAAATGCATCTTCTGACGGAGCTGTGCAAGCTTGGCTACCCTTGCATCGAAGGCAGTGCTGCTAGCTTCCAGGAGATTACCTGGTGCGCCACCAACCAATGCTTGACATACACCACTGCCATTGTCAACGCACCTCACCAGTACCCCTCCGCCTTACGTGCCAAAGGTGAACTGAAAATTGCCACTCCGGGTTTGAGTGTGCAGCTTAAGTGCTACCCGACCTTTGGCGCTGGGTCTCCAGCGTTGATGGGTCGCAAGAATTTCCGCAATGGGTTTGTCCGTCACTTCGAAGAAGTCGCCGTGCGCGAAACAGACAGTTTTGTGTTTGTGTTGCCCGCGGGAGTGTACACGCAATTCGCACGCGACGCCGTGATGTCCCTGCCCGCGGCGCAGAATATTCTGCAACACCTCAGCCGACACGTAGTGATGTATGTGAACAAAACTCAAGAGGAGATCCGTTTGACTGGTGTGTTCTGTTCTGTGGAGACCCTCTATGGGGAGTTTATTGTGGGAAGTGTGATGCTGGCATGAAATGTCTGTAATGGTGTGTAAACGTACATATTTCTGTTGATTCATACGACATGCGCTTGTGCATCCTGCAAATTTAAGAAATGTTCCTGACTTCTGAAATAAACATGTTTTATTTACAAAGAAAAACAAAAGGTTTGCATCCAAATGAAATTAAACTTGCAGAATATTAAACCACGTCGTTTTTTCTGCGCGATTCAAATTTTCCTTCAATTCCAACGCTTGATAATCCACTAATTTCTTCCTATCTCTCATGGATCTCCTCCGTTCTCGGTTGAAACTAACAATGCACAATGGACAGCGCCAATCATTGCACATCAACAGCCACTCTTGCTTGCTGACGGGCTTGTGGGGGTTGTTATTTCGTTTGTAAAATATCCCCAAGGCGCTGTTCAACGTGCGAAACGAGCGGGTACAGCTGGTGCAGGTGGCATCGGACGGTAAGTCAGTCACGTTCATCACGCAGAAAAATTCGTCCTCAGCATCGGAAGGATCTAGATTGTTGACTGGCACATAGCGCACAGGAGGGATGACTGCTGCTGGTGCAACTGCTGTCGCACGGACAGGTGCTGCAGCAGGATTAGTGGTAGCAGGAACAGGTGCAGGTACATGTGCAGCAGCCGTGGCAGCAACCGCGCTGGCGAGCACAGACGCACTCGACCGAGGGCGCGCTGGGGTGGCTGCTGCTAGTCTACGGGCCGCGGGCGAAGAAACGGCCGTGAGGTCAAACACAGCATTGCTGCTCCCTGCTGTTGCAGCTGTTGTTGCGGCGGTT
>LNAP01006057.1_pt1 | contig 10544 bp, 12 predicted proteins | sample 602601 | NCBI WGS metagenome assembly LNAP01 (sample SAMN02440304, study PRJNA202911) | soil metagenome | biome: Subtropical and temperate rainforests or woodlands; isolation source: soil samples (1 kg each in a 20% v/v slurry with milli Q water) were... ...
GAAATCAACCGGAATTGAGTTGGGGTACGAATAAAGTAATCGGTTACTTCCATTTCATGATTCGAACACAACGTTGAGGAAGAAAGACGTCCTAGCCAGATTTTTTTCAACGATTATCTGCTTGTAGAGAACATGAGTAAAGCTGTTGAAAACTCGGGTAGCCAGACTAGCAAAAGGAAAGTTGTGGATAAAACACAGAGTAGGATTCTAAATGTTGATGCACTTGATCAGTCTTTGTGGCTCGTCAAAGTTCCCCAATTTGTTGCGGAAAGATGGGCCACTGCTGATAACGACGATATTTTGGGGTCATTAAACATTACTTTGAAGTCGGCTGGAAACGGCCGACCCCCTGCAAAGCAATTGAACATAACGTTGAATTCGAACCACGAGGGCGGAGGGCCTGATAAGTTTACATTGGACGAGCTCAAATCTGCGAATGACAGCTTCGTTGCCTTTTCATCAGAGAAAGATATTGGTAAAGGATTCAGCATTGACGGGAAAGTCACCAAGAATATGGTTTTAAAACCACAAATTAACGACGAATACCGCGAATTGATTCGACAGCGTGGCCTGAATACGGTAGCCAACCGCAAGGAAATCGGCGTGGCGAACATGCAAGAGATTGAACGCACTTCCACTCAGTCCCACACCGTGGAGTTTATCACTTCGGATAGAATGGAGTTGAAACGCAAAGCGGCCGCAGAGCGTGGGCTGTTCGGTGGCAAGCAGGCGAGACTTGCCGCGGGCGATGATGTGGATGCGGCAGACGAGGAAGTCATGACAGCCCTGCGCAGCCGAGTGTTTGAGGCCTTCGAGAAGAACGACAAGCTGACGTTCAAGGATATTTTGGGGTATTGTACAGATGTGCCTGGGTTTAGCAGAGAGAAAGATCTTCGTGACTTGCTTGAAGTGTACGGAAAGTATAACCACAGAGGCAACTTTAAACATTTCTGGGAACTGAAACCGGAATACAGAGATCACTCCGTACTGGATTCAGCGAATGCATAGTTTTTAGTGTTTAATTAAGTCAAAGATATGTGATTCTTGCAACGTAGTTTAGTGTTTATTTACACGTGTTCCGTACAGAAAAATTGTACACTACAGGTTTACTCTCTATGCCACAGTATAAATACGAATAGAAAGAAAGTTAGCAATTTAGTGCTTGTCCTCATCGCAGTGAGTCTTGTAGGCAGCCTCGTCCATCAGCTTGTCAAGCTCAGCCTTGTTGCCAATCTGTGCAACAATTCGCAACACACATAGGAATCAAATAACCACGGGGTAAGATTTAACAGCTCAGCACTACGATGCTCTTACCTTGAGCTTCATGAACCATCCAGCACCGAAGGGAGCTTCGTTCACAAGAGCAGGGTTACTGTCGAGCTCCTATATAGTTGTCAAGCATAACGAGAATTACAGATGAGCAAACAGGAATGTCTCAAGTCAATGTTTCAAAGGTCGAAGAAGTGAACTTACACTGTTGACCTCCAGCACCTCGCCGGAAACAGGGGCATACACATCGGAAGCAGCCTTAACGGATTCAACGGAGCCGAATGAGTCAGTAGCGGAGAACTTCTTGCCGATAGCTGGGAGATCAACGAACACAACATCGCCAAGAGCATCGGCGGCATGAGCCGTAATTCCGACAGTTCCAACATCACCATCGATCTAATGAAATACAATATGACTTTCTTTGTTAGGGATAATTAACCCAGTCGTGCAACAAGCCATCCTCACCTTGATATACTCGTGAGAAGCACTGTACTTGATGGTGGACAAGAATCTGGCACTACTAGGACCGCGAGCCATGAAGCTCTTGGCGGAGATGCGAGCGATAGAAGCGATAGCGGCCATATTTACGACGTTGATGTTCAAACTGCGGGAAAGACAGCAAGCCAGCACTGCACGGAATCTTGATCAAACGTATGTAACACTATTTTAACGTTTATCTATGTGCATATGGTGTGTAAAGTGCGTCAATTTATTACGATAATTGCCTTTGCTTCCTCCGTCCATTGAACGCACTTCTCGGCGTATCAGCACTTTAATAGCTCCAAGCTTTCATTAGAAGTCAACACATCACGGTAAAACTATTCAAACAAGATGGCCAGATCAAAGAGAAATAAAATTGGTAAGCGAGGTTTTGCTCAATATGCACTTCGAGTAGCTTTTATCGGCGTGCATTTCATTTTTTTTGTCACAGTGTCTTTAACCAAGACTGATGCCAAAGGAAAGGACCTGAAGAAGAAGTTGGTTGAGGTTCTTCGCAGTGCTGTCGATGAGTACAAGGGCTTATACGTATTAAACTTTGAGAACATGAGAGCTGCGAAGTTTAGAGAAATCAGAATGGACTGGAAGGAGAGCAAGTAAGTCCTGCTGACAATGCCACACCGTATTCAGCGGTTACTAATAAAACTATTTTTTCGCAGGATCTTCATGGGCAAAAACTCTATTGCTCAGATTGCTCTGGGTCGCAACCCTGAGGAGGAATACAAGGATAACTTGAGACACATCAGCAAGGTACACTAGCCACGAGTCATGCATTATATCTTCAACACTCGCGACTAACAATTCTAATCTCAAACGCCTCACAACAGAAACTTGAGGGAAGTGTTGGCCTTTTGTTCACCAACCGGAAAAAGGACGAAGTACTAAAGTATTTCAAGAACTACGCGGCTGCGGATTTCGCCAAGGCTGGTGCCATCCCCACTGAGGAGATCGTGCTGCAACCTGGTGTGCTGGACTTCCCCGTGACGATGCTCGACACGTTGCGCAAGCTGGGCATGGTCGTGGAGGTGGACGATGGCACTGTGGTGCTGCGCTCTCCCATTACTATCTCTTCTGTGGGTGTGCCCCTTACCCCTGAGCAGGCCAAGATCCTGGTTAAGCTCAATACCCGCACTATTGAGTTCAAAGTGAAGGTGGAGGCGTCTTGGGAGAACGGCAAGTTTAAGGAGTACTAAATGCAAGGAGCGCGTTGTTCTTTTGCATTGATTTTCTGCTGTTCTCCACAGTATGGAATGTTGATAGTATTTTTTGTCGGTTGGCCACACCGGTGTTGTAAATAATATTATAGCGTTAGGCAGACACAAGAAATGCTTCTTTTTGCTGAATGGGTACCAGTACAGTATATTAAGTGTGGTGGCGCGTGTTACAGAAGCATGACCTGAATCAAACCTTTGTGCTTCTACCGATTGAATAATTACAACGCTTTAGGTAGCAAACAACAGCAACAGCCTGTCCGCCTATCGGACATTGACATGTACAATGAATACAACGCAGTGCTGAAGAATTTATCCCAAGAATTGAGTGTGGAGTTTATTGATTTAAACCCCCATTATGGGCCCAATGTGGGACAGTGCCCTGGATTGGGGCCACCCGACAGGTAAAGTAGCCACAGCGGAGAGCGAGACTGTTTTGCTCCATATGTTGCGTTCCTCTTTGCGACGCAAATTGGGTGTGAAGTTGTATCATGTTTAATATTTTCGCACTTTACCTTGCCTTTATGAATACCTGAAAACCCTGGATCTCATCTGACTGTGACAGTGATTTTTTTGCATTCATTATAATGCGTGTCAAGAGGGGATCTGACTATTGTGCAACAGTTATGTGTAATGTTTGATTGCGTTTGCTTAATATTTATCTTCCCACGACAATATTAATATTGTTAGGTGGACACAACAACAGACTTTGTTTTATGCAATATATAAACAGTTTTACAGTATTTTTTAGGTAATTAACAAGCCTAGTTACATCCGTTACGTAAAGAACATACGCACTTGTCGCCACAGCCACATCAAACACGACCACAAGAAGTCCCTCAACCGGATTAATTGTTCGTACAATACCGGACCGTACTGTGCGCCACAGGCCGATATACTACTGCCAATGTACACCAAGCCAGACCATACACTAGATCCTACGTAGGAAAACCCACCCAGGCAACGATTAAAAAGTGAGTCGGAGTCAGAGCATGCGCTGAGAGTGGACGAGCAGAAGGTCGCCACGCCGGTGGGTCCCTCCATGAGTGCTCCGCTACAGGAGGAACAGAACTCTGCAGAACTCGAGCACGCCGCAGAGATCGATGTCCAGCAGCCCTCGAACAACGTGCTGGGACTGGAGATAGTGGCGGCCGTACAGGACCAGCAGTAGGTGCACATACCAGAGATGCCTTCGGTTTGAATATGGGTGAGACAAGACGTGCACCCGTCGACGATGCCCCAGGACACTGCAGGCTGTACTTCGCCTGGCGCAAAAAGCCCAACGATAGTTGCCTGCATAGCACCGAAGAAATCTGATATTGTGTGCCAAATCGTATGAGATTGACGCCAATCCACCCAAATATTCTTGTGGATAAAAATGAAGAAAGTAATTATGTCGCCTATGGTGGGAATCAGCCTGAAATACAAGGAGGAAAGGATCATTCGTAAGTGAAGTATCTGACATGACATGAGGAGTGTGTGTACTTACACACAGAACACGAAGATATATATGTAGGTTCGCCACTCCAGCCCGTCTAAAATGATCCACGATATGAAGAAACATGCCACAACGTCGAGAAATAGTTTTATAGCTCCAAATAATGACACTCTTTTCGTAGAGGCTGTCGTCATAATCATTTCAAAGATTAAGCCAATTATTCCCATCGCGATTAATCCCGTATACGATCGATCAATTGTCGAGTAATCGCTTCGGTTGGCAGACGCCTTCAGAGTAACCTGAAGAGGGTCGTACCTCGTCCAGACCAAACCGGTTGTGAGAATAAAGTGAGACATCAGCGCAATAAGCTGAAGGGATGGGAATGGTATGTTGTCAAACATCTTTGCTTCTTCTTTTGCTCGAACAATCAGTCTTGTGATCCAAGTCCCTTTCGAATTTCAAAAGCCGTTATTCAACGAATATTCCGCAATGAAATAGACACAAACAAATCCAATAATCACACAAAGAGCGCCAAATAATGAAACGAACGGTTGACTCGTGCAGATTTGGAAGATTGGAAACCATCGAGATTCATTCGCTGGTCATTCTGTCTTGAGTCATTACTACCCGTTGAGACCGATGGAAGATACTGGGAGCTTAGAAGACCTGTTGGCGAAGATTGCGAAGCTGGAGAGGAATGAGTTTCAGCTCAAAATGGAGGTGTTTTATCTGCACAAGAAGTTAGCAGACGGAGCTCACAGTGTGGAAGAGAATGAGGACCAAAGCATAGCCAGTTTCAATATGGATGATAGAAGCATTGATTTTCTTGCTTTACGGGAGGACATGGAAGTTTCGAGACAGAGGATAGTTGAGTTGGAATCTGAAGTATTGCAGTTGCAATTGCTGCGTGAAAATGAAGGGTTGGAGTTTCAAAGGTTACTGCAGATGCAGCCTTCAGCAGATATCGCCATGCTGGAAGAGAGCAGGCGCCGTGAAAGAGAAGTTGCGAGGAGTGTTGCTGAGCATGACGGCGCACTCATTGCACAACTCCAGTCAGACCTAGCAACACTTCAGTCCCAACACGAAAGTGATGTCACGCTGGTGGAGGATTGCACTGCACGGCTCGCAGCGCAAATGGAACTGACCGCAAGTAAAGACGCCGAACTAGCTGAATCACGTAATGCGGTTATGGAATTGACGAAGAAGGTTGCGATACTCACTGACACAGCCCGGCAGCAAGAACAAATTTTGTCTGACGTGTCCATCCACCAAGCCATTCAGAGCAATAACGAAGCAGTGAGTGTGGAGCTGGAGTCGTACAAAATCGAAAATGCCAGTCTGAAAGAGCAACTAGAACGACAGAAAGCAGCAAACATGATTCAGACAGAAGCGCTCACGCAACTTCGCACCGTTGCCACCGAAATGGGCAAGTTCGAAAACGAAGAATTCACCCGACTGGGTGCAGAACTGAGCCAGTGCCACAGCGACCGAGAGACAGCCCAGTTGGCAGTGCAGCGACTTGAGCACGAGAAGAACGTTTTGCAGAAGCAGTTGAATGAGCTCAAGGGACTGCAGCCTACTAGCGAAGGCCACGGTGTCACCAGCAGCACCCTCACCACCAGCACTTCTGCTGCTGCGGTCAGTCCCAGTGCAATAGTAGGCACCACGGTAGTTGCTACGCTAACAGAGATTGCTAAGAGTCACAGTCCTGAGGTTCTCTCTATCGATCCTAGAATCCTAGACAACTACAGGTGCGCCATAACTTTTATGTTTTTTCTTTTGTTGCATTAGAACTCATCAGTTTACTTTACGGCATTATAGGAAGCGGGAGGCGGACCTGCTTGCAGCTTTGGAAAGCCTCATTGTGCGCTGCCAGGAGCTGGAACTACAAGCCCACGAGCGCGAGGATCATCAATTCGCGTTGCAGCAGCAACTGCACCAGCAGACCCAGCACCTCCAGGCCTTACAGGCTGCCGCGCCGCCGCGCACCTTGCTGGACAACTCTCCACACAGCTCGCGACGCCTGCGCCCCAGCCTCAGCAGCAGCGGGAACAGCAACCGCCGCGGTATAAGCAGTAGTACCGCGGGCGATGTGTCAAGTCGCGCGCGCTCGGCAGGGCCTGACGAGCGTACACTGGGCCGGTACAGTGAGCCATTAGCACGACATATTGCACAGGAGTCGCCAAAACAGCGCGCGCGGCAGCCGTCGAGTGTTGTGCACAACAGATCCTGGCATTAAGTGTACCTCTTTGCACTGCTTTTCGCTTTTTCATAATGATTTATGTGGTAAAAATGATGTACAAATAGTAGAAAAATGTTTGGACTAAGACGTAGTCGTTTTTGTTGTTTAAAAAAGAACCATCCATAAGTCAGAGTAAAGAGAACAAATCTATTTACATCTTAATCATCTTAATCTTTGATATAGCCCTTCGAGCGGAGCTCCTCCATAGTCCAGTCGTAGAAAGCCGCCGTGAGCTTCGCATCCTGGCACTCCGGGCTGGGTCGGTGCACATGCAGGCCATAGGACTGGCTCTGAAAGGCCAGGAGCACCATGGACTTCACCAACAGCACCGGGTCGCGGATGCCTCGCTTGGTGAGGTCGCGCAGAAGGTCATCGAACCAGGAGTACTGGCTAAACGGCACCACCTGGTTGGTCAGGAACTCCCCTCCCTGCAGGTCCTTGTCGACAATGGCACGCATCGCCGAAGCAATGCCCTCTTGGATCTTGAACGAATTGGCGTGAATCACATACGCGGGGATGTCCTTGTCACCCAGAATACTTGTCTGCACCCATCCGGGGCACACCGAGACGGCCTTGAGGTTGGAGTAACCATACCCGGCGAGGCGCTTCTGCAGCTCGATGGCATGGAACACGTTCGCCAGCTTGGTGACTCCGTAGGACTGGGCACGATGCTTGAATGGCTTGCCCTCAGCAAAAGCAGCGTCGGGGGTGTTGCCGTTGGGGCCCAGTGCAGGGTTAAGCGTGGTGCCGTCGGCTTGGAAGTGGAAAGAACTAGCGATGTTCACGACTTTGCCGCGGATCATCGGCAGGAGCAAGTGGGTCAACAAGAAGTGGCCCAAGTAGTTGGTGGCGAAGCACAAGTCGTAACCCTGCTTGGACGTAATGGAGGCAGACATATTGGTCATGGGGTTGTTCTCTAGTGCTCCGTACTGAATGCCTGCATTATTGACCAGGTAGTCAACGTGATCGAAGTTCTTCTTCACCCAAGCTGCAAAGTCGCGCACAGAGTCCAGGTCGGAAGTGTCCAATTTACCAAACACAAGCTTTCCTTTGCTGCCAGGATTAGCGGCAAAGATCTCTTCAATTACGGCCTCTCCTTTGGTGGCGTTTCTGGAAGCGACGATCACTGTGGCACCGTACTTAAAGAGCTCTTCAGAGATCTTTTGTCCAATACCGGAAGTAGAGCCGGTAACAATAATGACAAGACCTTCACCATCCTTGCCATTGTGAAGGGGATTTTCTTTGAACATTTCGTAGATGGCCTTGTGAGGATAGCGCGGAACAGTGCGGTTGATGTAGTGCCCGATTAAGAATCCCAAAAGGACAATCAGCATGCCCTGGAAGAAACCGATAGCACCCGCCTTCATTCCAACAGCTACGACACCAAAAGTAACAGCAGTTATAACCAGGGTATTAGCCATGCCTTCACCGCTAAAAGAATGATCTGGATCCAGACACGGATGAGGCGCGATGAGAGTGGGAAAGGGTTAACATGTTGAAGGACTCCACAGCAGCAGCAGGCCATGGGCAGTCATCTGCATCTGCACCATCACACTTCTTGCTCATGTTCGTTCTGACATTTTTACTGGCTCTGTCTTATTTGGCAGCAGGGTCTGCTCTAGAGGTGAAATCTTGGTTGACAACTGCAGATGCTAACACGGGCGCTGCCATACTTTTACTTGCCGAACAGGCGCCGATTAACTCCAACTCCAAGTTGGGCAGCGGAGGCGTGAACATCAATGTCAATATTAATGACATTAAGCAGACAATCCTTGGATATGGAGCAGGTCTGCCTCAATCCTCTGCAAAAGTACTGAGCGATTTAAAGGGCAGAAATTTGGAGCTGTACAACTCCGTGCTGCAAAAATTATTCAGCAGCAACGGAGATGGTGCTGGTATGAACATCCTGCGATTTCCTATGGGCTCATGCGACTTTTCCATGTCGATCACCTCCTACGATGAGGTCAAAAACGACTATAACCTGGACAATTTTGGCATTGACGAGGACAGTAAGCTAATCGTCAATGTACTAAAGGACATTATGCAAGTCAATCCAAAGCTCATTCTTATTGGTAAGCACTCTCTTTATTATTTTTTATCATTTGACCTATTATCCAAAACAAACAATCTCCGTGTTATCTTCCCAACAGCCACTCCTTGGTCGGCTCCATCTTGGCTGAAAGAGTGGAATGAAATGATCGCTTACTCCGAAAAGAACACTTTACTCAGTTCTGATGAAGCCTACCAAACCTACGCACAGTACTTCGCAAAGACCCTGCGTGCATACAAGGACCAGGGCCTCAATATTCAGTATTTTACGTTGCAGAACGAGCCGCTGTTCGGCAATGGCGACCAATATCCCGGCATGTACTTCGACGCGGCGCAAGCCACCAAGCTCGGTAGGTTTGCAGTTAAATTGATTGCTTTCATAGTTATTACACTCTTCTTCCATTTGGTGGGCTTTGTGTTGTTTAACGGCATTTCTCTGTTTTGGTAAACACTTACTTCAGGTCCATTGGTTCACAATCTACTGGGCGGAGAGGCCAAGCTGTTGGCCTACGACCACAACTGGGACGTGCCCTCGTATCCCCTGGAGGTACTGAGTGCCACTCCTCCGGGCACCTTTGCTGGCACTGCGTGGCACTGCTACGGCGGCGACATGGCCACGGCGATGGATGAAATGCATTCCCAGCATCCCGACTTGCCCCAGCATGTGACCGAGTGCACTGGTGGCTACCCCGATGGGGTCTGCGACATCACCAAAGGTACTACGAGTCGTACCCTTTTGGTCGTACATTTTGTTTTATTAAGTGCTGCGCAAATTATTACTGCTGTGCCTTCATTAGTCAAAGTGCGAGTAAACACCTTGCCACATTCGTTATTCCCTTTTTTCTATCGGTTATGGTTTGTACCAAATATTTTTACACTCTCACCAGGTATGGAAGGGTTTGGCTGGAACCACGAGTGGGACATGAGCAACATATTGCTCGGTGCTGCGGCGCACTGGTCCTCCAGCGGGGTCAAGTGGATCCTAGCCCTGGACGAGCACTGCGGCCCCACCCTGCCCAAGGTCACGTTCACCAACGGAAGACCCCTGGTGGCCATTCCCAGCTGGGCCAACAGCGAACAGGATGTTCAGTACAACCAAGATTACTACTCCATCAAGCACATGAGCAAGTTCCTCTTGTCGCAGGGTGCCTCTCACGCGGCCAATACCACCACCACTGCTGCTGCTGCCGCTGCTGCTGTGGATGGTTCCTCTTCGGCTTACGGTAGCACGGTGCGTGTGGCGACCGCTGTGAAATCCTCCGACGGGACTAATACCAACAACCTTATCTTGGAGAGCTTTTTGAACGAAAAGACCCACCTGGTGATAGTGATTGCGATGAATAAAGACCACAGCAATGCGCTGGACATTCACCTGACCCAGGGCGAAGAGGTCTCTTTTGCAGACTCACTGCCACCGTTCAGTACGAAGGTGTACCAGTGGGTTAAGAAGTAAACAAATTATACGTCGTGTCAAGTGAGTGTGAACTGTTTGTGGCTGCATATGTTTTTTTATCAGCAATGACCTTATGTCCAATAAAATTATTATTCATCGCCAAATGCTCCACTGTTGCTATTTGCGAAGAAAAGAGGAGAAATGTTATTGTTCACTCATCTTCAAATGTAAATACGCCACAAAATGACAACAATCTATTCCTCTACTGTAACATTGCAGAAAACTTCCTATACTGAAATACAGGCGCTAAGAGCCACATGAAAAGTTTGGGCATCATCAGCTAAAATTATTACTCGCGCCTCATAGCCGCTTGATGCAGTACAGCCTCTTCCTTGATGTTGGTAATGAGAGCGCAAATCCGCTGGCAGTCTGCAGAAGGCAGCA
>LNAP01006058.1_pt1 | contig 10543 bp, 10 predicted proteins | sample 602601 | NCBI WGS metagenome assembly LNAP01 (sample SAMN02440304, study PRJNA202911) | soil metagenome | biome: Subtropical and temperate rainforests or woodlands; isolation source: soil samples (1 kg each in a 20% v/v slurry with milli Q water) were... ...
ATTGGCGTTCGAGGCCACGTCGATGGAAAGCGGCTGGCCCTGGGCAACACGGCATTGATGCAACAAGAAGGTGTTGACGTCTCAGAAATGACGCAAACAGCGAATCAATTACGCGCAAAGGGTGCGAGCGTCATGTTTTTGGCCGTTGATGGAAGCTTGACGGGTCTGCTTGCCGTCTCCGACCCGATCAAGCAAAGTACGCCACAGGCAGTCCGCGATCTTCAGCATGCTGGCATTCGGGTCATCATGGCAACTGGCGACGGCGTAGCAACAGCCCACTCCGTTGCCAAGCAGCTGGGCATCGATGAGGTTCACGGAGAAGTAAAGCCGGCCGACAAGCTGGACTTAGTTACCAAGCTTCAGGCCGAAGGGCGAGTCGTCGCCATGGCGGGAGACGGCATTAACGATGCACCGGCGTTGGCGAAAGCCGATGTGGGCATCGCAATGGGAACGGGCACCGATGTGGCGATGAATAGCGCACAAGTAACTTTAGTGAAGGGCGACCTGCGCGGCATTTCAATCGCCCGCGATCTGTCCGAGAAGACCATCGCGAATATGAAGCAGAACCTGGGTTTCGCGTTCGTTTACAACGCTCTCGGCGTGCCGTTAGCCGCCGGCGTTCTATACCCGTTCATCGGCCTCCTACTCTCGCCCATGTTTGCCGCCCTAGCCATGAGTTTAAGCTCCGCGTCTGTCGTCTTTAACGCCCTTAGGCTCCGCAGGTCGACATAAACCATCGGCTCTATCGAAAGCCACCAGCTCATCGAGAAAGGGATTAATCATGCGTCAATACCTGAAATTCGCTGCCATGATAGGCACTTCAACTATCGTTATGTTCGGCCTGATGTACCTGAACACCTACGAAATTAAAGACATATTCTTCAGCGAAACACGCGTCTACATGGCGCTTATTATGGGCGCAGCGATGGCGATTATCATGCTAGCCTTCATGCTACACATGCATCCGAACCGCCGAATAAATACAAGCATATTTGTCGGTAGCGTGATGGTGTTCGCCTTAGCACTTTGGCTTGTACGCAGTCAGAAAACGATCGAAGACGTTTCTTGGATGAAGGCGATGATTCCGCACCATTCGATCGCCATTCTCACCAGTGAGCGCGCTAACCTTACCGATCCACGCGTACGCGAACTGGCCGGCCAGATTATCGAATCTCAACGCAGAGAAATCGAAGAGATGAAAGCACTCATCAAAGAGCTGGAAAACTAGGTTGGACAGGAATCAGCGCAGTAGCTCTGGCGTTCACCTGTCCGCTCACAACCGGCTTATCCCTAGAAAGCTAATCCCTAGAAAATGGTTTGCCGGAAAAGTCCACGGTCACGAGATTCCCATCAAGCTCGCCCATACCCGGTGCGTTCAAAGGCATGCCCGGGGCTGAAACGCCCTTAACCGATGAGTCCGCCAACAGTTTGTTCACTGCGCTGGCGGGCACATGGCCCTCAATAATCTGCCCGGTATCCTGTACCACGGCTGTGTGACAGGAGCTTAGGTTCATGGGCACGCCAAGCTTCTGCTTGATCGAAGCCATATCGCCCGTCTTGATGGCGTTGACGTCGAAACCAGCATCACGCATATGATCCACCCAGCCGGAACAGCAGCCACAGTTCGGATCCTGGTAAACGGTGATGGCATTTTCGGCCGCGTGAGCAAAAGAAGTTGCGGCCGTGAGGGCGACCGCTGCGAACAAGATTCTCATAAAAAATTCCACACAGAATTAGCGTTGAGTGCAGGGCGGCGACTGCCCAAGTTAGTCGCGCCGCTGCAACGTAACTTCTTTTTGTGCCTGCAATACCTTAGGCGGCCAATCGCTTTTGATATAGGCCAACACGGCAACGATTTCCTCGTCGGTCAGTATCCCCGCGTATGCAGGCATGTCGCTCTCATAGCCCGGAGGAGCGGTTTTACCCGGCACCAGTCCATTCTTGACCATATCGAAAAGCATCGCATCCGGATGGTGCCAAGTATGGCCGGTCTTGTCGTGAGGCGGCGCGGGCAGCCTCCCGTTAGGAAGGCGCTCGCGCCAGTTCGGCTGCCCTTGCAGGGCCTCGCCGTGGCATGCGGCGCAATTATTTGCGTAGATCGCCTTGCCCTTCACCACCAGCATGTCATCAGAAGGGTCGATGAATGCCGGCCCCGCGTCGCGTCCGGCGTTATACAACAAAGCGGCCCCCCCTGCGAGCAAGACGCCGACGGCGCCAAGAACGAACCTCTTCTTTGACATATCAGCGCTTTATCAACCGACCTTTACCTTGCCGATCATCCCAGCCTCCATATGGCCTGGAATCAAGCAAGCGAAATCAACGGTGCCCGCCTGATCGAACTGCCACACTAAGCCCCCAATCTTACCTGGTGCAAGCGTAATCATGTTCGGTTCCGCGTGCTGCATACCAGGCATCTTTTGCATTTCGGCGGCATGAGCCTTCAGGTCAGCAAGCGACCCAATCACCATCTCGTGCGGGATCTTCCCCGTGTTTTTGATGAAGAAACGAACAGTCTCGCCTGCGTTGACCTTGATATCACTGGGCGTAAATCGCATGGTATCGTCCATCCTCAGCTCAATCGTGCGCGTCACTTTGCCCGGATCACCGGGTCGGCCAACTGGAGAAGGCGCGTTCGACATTGTGGACATGTCATGGCCTGGCATGCCGTGCGCGGGCATTCCGTGACTGCCATGTCCGCCACTATGGTTGCCAGCCGCTAAGGCGATGGCGGGTAGTACGCTCAAAACCAAAATGGATAGGGTTTTTTTCATCAAAAGGACTCGTTAAATTATTTGCTGGCAGCGGCTTCCAGCCGCCTGTATGAAAAAAGCAGCATCAAAACCGGAAACTCAAGCCCGCGACGAAACGGGTCTCGTGTCTCGACTCTCCGTGTGCGCGTGCATAGTCAGCCGTTTTACCGAACTTGTTCGACCACTCCACGCCGATGTATGGAACGAATTGGCGTGATACTTCGTACTTAAGGCGTAACCCCGCTGTGGCATCGGTCAACCCGCTGCCGATTCCCCTTTCTTCATCATCTTTCCCGTAGAAGTTCACCTCTATTGCTGGCTGCAGATAGAGCTTCTGCGTCAGCAAAATGTCGTACTCGGCGCTTAATCCAAGCGCCGTTCTTCCACTAGGGCCGACGTAAGCAGTGGCGTCAACCTCGAACCAGTATGGCGCAGTTCCTCGTACGCCGAAGGCCAGCCACTCCCTGTTTGGCGCCCCATGGCCGTAATCGAAGCGGGCGCCCAGTTCTGTATCCCAGAACGTGGAAATTGCATGACGCCACAGAAGCTGCGTCTCGGATTCTTGCAGCTTCCCGCTTGCGACCTCGCCCTCTGCCTTCAACACCACACGGTTATACGTGCTGCCGTACCAGGCTTCCCCCTCATAGGCGCCCCACTCTTCGCCACGCGCTTTCACGTACTCGAAGCGATCAAACTCAACCGCGCCGAAATTGTGCATGTCGGACATGATCAAGGCATCCGAAGGCGGCAAGGCATACTTACCGGCGTTGCGGACGTAACCGCCTGAATAAGCATCCGGATCCCGGGCGCCTGGTGGCGCTGACCCGCCTTGCATCTGCATATCGCCGTGATCCATTCCGCCACTGCCATGGTTCATGGCGCCCATGTGGTGGCCTGCGGCGGGTGCGTGGGATGCGGCTTGATCGTTCGCCATTTCATGCGTGCGGGGGGCATCGTTACTGTGATCCGCCTGCTCCATAGGCGCCTTCGGGGCACGATGAACCTGTGTTTGCGCACTGCCCGACCCGTGCATGTTCATAGAGCTATGGTCCATACCCATAGAGCCGTGCTCCATGCCCGGCGCATGGGTTGACGTTCCCGCCTCCGGCGGCTGCTGGCCGTGACTTGGGTGTCCGCCATGCGCCTGCGCATAGGCAAGCAACGGCGCCGTGCTCAGTGCAGCGATTGCCGCCGCAAGGATTTTCTTCTTCAAACTATTATTCATGACCGGTATGCCTAACGTGTTGCTCGTTGTTTTCATGCAACCACCACCTCGCGGAACATGCCGGCGTCCATGTGGAGCATCAAGTGGCAGTGCCACGCCCACCGTCCAAGGGCGTCGGCGGTAACAAGAAAACTGATACGTTGGGCAGGTTGCACAGGAATCGTATGGCGGCGCGCCTGGAACTGCCCGTCGGGCGCTTCAAGCTCGCTCCACATACCGTGCAAGTGCATGGGGTGCGTCATCATGGTGTCGTTATGCAATATCACCCTGACGCGCTCGCCATAACGGAAATGAACCGGTGTGGAATTACCGAACTCCACGCCATCGAACGACCACGTGTAGCGCTCCATGTTTCCTGTCAGATGGAGCTCAATTTCACGCTCTGCACCGCGGGGATCCATCGGACCACCAATGGTGTGGAGATCGGCGAGCGTGAGCACGCGCCGACCGTTATTACGGAGGCCAATACCCGGATCATCCAGGTTGGTGCGCGGCATATCGACCCGCATGTCGGTGCTGGCGCCGTACTCAGTCCTGGCATGGCGCACTTCGGTGCTGCCAGCACCTGCACCCATCGCGCCGTGCCCCGCCGCAGCCATGCTTGCGTGGTTCATCCCCTGCATGCCGCCATGGTGTGCTCCTGCCATACTGCCGTGATCCATGCCGGCCATGGCTCCGTGAGACATGGCACTACCGTGACTCATGCCACCCATGGGGGCGTGGCCGGTTGCGCCATGATTCATTCCCGCCATGCCGCCACCCATTGCCCCCATCATGTCCGCCATGTCCAGCCACTGCACAGGGTCTAGCGACGGTACAGGCGCCTCCAATCCGGCGTGTGTGGCCAATGTGCCGCGCGCATAACCTGTACGGTCCATCGCCTGCGCGTAAACGGTATAAGCGTCGTCCTTGGGCTGCACCAAGACGTCATAGGTTTCACCGGGTCCGAAACGGAACTCATCGACGGTGACGGGCTCGACGTTGATGCCATCCGCCTGCACGATCGTTAAGTCAAGGCCCGGGATCCGCACATCGTAGAAGGTGTTGGCCGCCCCATTGATGAATCGCAGCCGGACACGCTCGCCGGGGCGAAACAGTCCCGTCCAGTTTCCAGCCGGCGTGGTGCCGTTCATCAGGTAAGTGAGGACGTCGGCCGACAGATCTGCCAGATCAGTGGGGCTCATGCGCATTTCATTCCACATCTTGCGCTTATCGACGGCCGCTTTAACCCCCATGTCAGAGACGTCTCGGAAGAAGTCCACTGCCGTAGGTTGGTTATAGTTGTAATAGTCACCTTGCATCTTCAGTTTGGCGAGCACGCGCATAGGGTCTTCGTCGGTCCAGTCGGACAGCTGAACGACATACTCACGGTCAGCGCGTATAGGATCCGCTTCTGCCGGGTCGATAATGATCGCCCCATAAACTCCCGTGGCTTCTTGCATGCCCGAGTGTGAGTGGTACCAATAGGTGCCGTTCTGCTGCACCTTGAAGCGATAGGTGAACGTTTCTCCAGGCGCTATACCCGTAAAGCTGATTCCCGGTACACCGTCCATTTCAAAAGGCAGGATGATGCCGTGCCAATGGATGGAGGTCGTCTCCCTCAGGCGGTTCTTCACCCTGATAGTTACCGTATCGCCCTCGCGCCACCGCAGGGTCGGCGCAGGAAGCGAGCCGTTCACCGTGGTTGCCATGCGGGGGCTACCCGTGAAATTGACGGGCGACTCACCGATTTCCAGATTGAACTCGGTTCCGGTCAAGATCTGCGCAGAACCCGTGCTCGTCTGGTTCGAGGGAGCCCCAAGGGCTCGAGCATAAGGAGACAGACCAAAAAGCACGCCGCCAGCCGCCAGGCCTTGAACAAAGCGGCGACGGGGCATAAGTGGTACGGGAACAGCGAGCGTAGTACGGCGTTTCACGCGAGGCAATCCTGTGAGATCAAAGTGTTATTCGGGCTTTTCTTAACGGTCCGCGCCTACGCGGCGGACCACTTCTTAACTTTAATCAAGTGCGGCTGTCCGGCGCGTGACGCCAGGATTACTTTTTTGTAATCAAAGCCCATTCGCCGATGGGTCTCACAGGGGAATAGCTATATCCAATGAGCGCAGAAACTTCTTCGCTGACTGAAAACCAACAACTTGAAAGTCTATTTCCTCACCCTGCCTGTCGAAAAAGATGATTCCCGGCGGGCCGAAGAGCCCAAAACGCCTAAGCAACGCTTGATCGGCAGCATTATTGGCTGTCACATCCGCCTTGATCAAAACCACATCTTTGAGCCGAGCCCTAACCTTTGAGTCAGTGAACGTAAATAACTCCATTTCCTTGCACGAAACGCACCAATCCGCCCAAAAGTCCAGCATCACATAGCGGCCATTGGCAGCTTGCAATTGCGCATCAAGTTCAGCGAGACTCGTGATCTTTTGGAATTCCAGCGTGCCGCCGGCGCCTTCGGGGTCGCTTGAAGCGCTGGAACTTGCGAAGGCGCTCAGGGGCTGGAAGATGTCGCGGCTTCCCGACAATGCGCCTAGAAAAATCGCCAAGCCCAGTGTCAGGGCAATTATCCCGACGCCCTTTCCGAAGCGAACCGCCCCGGGCGAAGCTGCGGGCAACGGATCCAACGCTTTCAGATACATGGCCGAAATGATCAGCAAAATGGCCCACAAAATCATATGGACAACGGCAGGAATCACCGGGGAAATCAGATAGATGGCGACGGCGAGCATTGTGACGCCAAAGAAATGCTGCACCGATTTCATCCACGGGCCCGCTTTGGGCAATAGTGCCCCGGCAGTCGTCCCAAAAATTAAGAGGGGTACGCCCATCCCAATGGCCATCGTGAACAAAGCCAAACCGCCCAGCACCACATCTTCGGTTTGGCCGATATAGAGCAATGCCCCCGCAAGCGGCGCTGCGACGCACGGCCCTACGATGACAGCCGAGAGCACACCCATCAAAAACACGCTTAGGACCTTGCCGCCGCCCCGACGATTTGCCGCGCCAGCCAATCGGGTCTGAATCGAAGCAGGCATCTGCAACTGGTAAAAACCGAACATGGATAGGGCGAGCAGAACGAAGACAGCTGCAAAACTTCCCAGAATCCACGGGTTTTGCAGATACGCCGCCAACATGGTACCGGCCATGCCGGCCGCTACGCCGGCCAGGGCGTATGTCACTGCCATCGCTAAGACGTACACCAGTGACAGTCCGAATGCATGCCGACGGCTAAGCTTGCCCCGCTGGCCAATAATCATGCCGGACAGGATGGGAATCATGGGCAGCATGCAGGGGGTAAAAGCTAAAACAAGACCAAAACCGAAGAACGCGGCGAGCAGTGCCCAAGTGTTGCCTTCAGCGAATAGATCTTGCACCAAACTTGTCTCAGAAACCGGCCTATTGCCAGCTTTACTGGACGCCGTACCACGCCCTTCACTTGATTGCTGTTCAACTGCAGACTGAATCGAAACTGCGGGCGCAGCCGTATCTGCCAGCGATACCGTGAGGGTTTGCTCCAATGGCGGATAGCAAACACCCGTGGGAACGTTGCAGCCCTGGAAAAATGCACGCAAACGCAACGACGCGGAAGCATCACCTGCCGGTCGATTCAATGCGATCAAAGCCTCTATCGTGCCGTAATAAACCTCGACCGGCCCGAACGTGGGGTCATCTTTGAGCTTCCCTGGGGGCAGCGATACTTGCGCAATCGCCACATCTGCGGAGTCCTCAATATGGAACGCAATACGATCGCGGTATAGATAATAGCCCTCGGCAGCTGTTAATGTGGCAACCAAGGTATCGCGGTTCTGCGCGGAAAGGGCAACCTGAAACGCTTCTTCTGGCGGCAGTAATGCCGGCTCTTTAGGTGCGCCGCCAAAAATTCCGCGCAATGAGTCCAAGACACCCCCTGATGAAGCGGGGGTCAGAACTGAAGCGTCTGACGCTGCTGCAACCGAGCCGGCGGCATATGCGTGGCTGAAACCGGCTAGCCCTGCCAGAAATAACGTCAGGAACGCTGCTATTAAACGAACTGCTTTCACCAGGTGCCAACCATACGGGTTATTGAGAACCGTTTAATATAGGCTTCCCGCACTGTCAGCTGAATTACCTCAAGATTACATTTTCGTCATGAGAAGAAGCCGGTTCGACACGCAGCTATCCCAGTCCCGCAGTAGCTACCCGGATAGGCAACGCCCTATGGAAGCGCGCGATAAGTGATGCCGTTTGGAGCGGGGCCGACCTTATATGTCCCGACTACTGCCTGCGTGCTCGTGTCGATGGCGCTCACTGTATCGGCCTTGTTGTTCGTAATGAATACCAAGCTGCCATCGTCGCTTGCCACCACCCCGTGGGCGCCCATATCTGTTGTCACGGTGTCCACGACGCGTTGTGTCTCAATATCGATTACTGACACTGTGTTGTCCGGATCGCTGTCACTGCCTTGATTGGCAACGTACATTTTGCTGCCGTCCGGCGTGGAAAAAAGCTGGATCGGGTTGCGTCCCACTCGGATTTTACCGGCGACTTTCCGGGTACTCGTATCGACGACCGCAACACTATTCTCATCGCGCAGAGATACATAGACCTGTGCTCCATCAGGTGTAAATGCCACCTGAACCGGCGCTTTGCCCACAGGGATACGTGCAGTCTCTTTCAGATTCTCCGCATCGATTATTGACACGCTATTGTCTGTAACGTTCGCTACGTATAGCTCACGCCCATCCGGGCTGAGACGCAAACCATGGGGATAACTGCCGGTAGGAATTTCGGCGACAATGGCTTTCCGGCTGATATCGACTACCGTTACCTGATTCGTATCAGCATTGGTTATATAGGCAAGGTCGCCGCTCTTGCTGGTGACGACATGGGCAGGATGGTCGCCGGAGGGCAGCATCACGATTGGTTCGCCTGGCTTGTTTGCATCCAACAGCACCAGGCCCGCCTGACTGCCGTGGCCGTGCGTGGCGGCTGAAGTCGTTGGCTCGCTCTTCTCGCCACCATGGCCTCCATGGCCACTGGAAGACGTGCCCACGGCTAGGAGAAGTTTGCCATTGGGCGATATTTGGACGTTATGGGGCACCACGGGTATATCCACCGTACGGACTTCGCCCGAACTTAGTGTGATCACGCTGATGGAGCCATCGCCCTCATTAGCGCTATAAACGACTCCATTGGCTGGCGAAGCTGCATTCGCCAATCCTATGGTGGCGGCAAGAACAGCTGTAATCAAGCTAACGCGGAACTTCTGCATTTTCATCTCCAGAATGGAAGCAGGTGGTTTTGGGCGAAGGGACGGCCCAAAAGGCATGTTGGACTCTGTTAAACAACCGTCGACGACCCGGCCGCGTCAATGCCGCTCATCAAGAATGTTTTTCGTATCGGGTAGCGTCACCGGTCGTGCTTCGGGCTTACTGATGTCTTGTTCTTTGTGGCAAGACTGCATGCCTTTCATCATGAAGAACATCATCACGGGACAAATCAGGAAGAACAATGCTGGCGCCAAGGCAGTGATCAGTTCACGGGCGGCGGGAAACGTGGCGTAGGCGACGGCGACCACAGCGGCCAGGCCGGCCCCCGCTTTCAGCATCATCTTGATATCGCATTTCATAGTGTTCTCCTTGTGCGAGTTGCGCTGAACTCTCAGCATGGCCAACGTTGTGCGACCATTAGAAGAACTGTAGCGGGGTGACCCTGTCGGACGCGTTGCAGTCCGATTACATATTTGTCATCTATCGCGAGGCGCGGACGAATGAAATAGTTTGTATCTGGGCGCTCGGCAAGGTTGTCAATGCTTGCAGTAGACGCGTCCCGATCGGAGACGAGTCGGAATTTTTACAATGGCCGGCAGATACGAGCACCTCTTGTGTTGACCTTCCCATGCTGGGAAGGTTTATCGTACGGGTATTCAATCACGAACCAAGAGAAGGAACGTCAATGGTCAATTTTCGGGTAAATGACATGACTTGCGGTCACTGCGCGGGCACTATACGAGCCGCAATAATCACCGCCGCTCCGCAGGCGGACATTGAGGTGGACCTCTCCGCACGTCGAGTAGCGGTGGAAGGCGTTACAGACATAGACACGGTCGAGCGCGCCATTCGTGAGGCCGGTTATACCCCCGAGCGCCAACCATAGCAGCGGCAGCGCATTAACGCGTTCTGATCTTACCGGCTGCGGTTGCGCTATCCTTGAAGAGCAACCGCAACGGTTCACGGGTTCCTCAGGCCATCTGGGCCATCCGCCTGCATTCTTCGGCGCACCTACGGCAAGCTTCCGCGCAACGTTGGCAATGATCCATTGAATGTTTTGCACATTCTTCGCCGCATGCTTCGCAGATCTCTGCGCACACTCGACAAATCGCCTGGGTGAATTCACTGCCTCGTGCCATGTAGCTGGCTGCCACGCGACAAATCTGTGCGCAGTCCATATCCAGCTTTATGCAGCGGGCCATGCTTTTTACGTCTTGTTCCTCTAGGCACGAGACCGCGCAATGGTCGCACTCTGTCGCGCACGCATAACACGCGTCGATGCATGATTGAAATTTTTCATGAGCCATATTGATCTCCAAAGGACTTAA
>LNAP01006059.1_pt1 | contig 10543 bp, 9 predicted proteins | sample 602601 | NCBI WGS metagenome assembly LNAP01 (sample SAMN02440304, study PRJNA202911) | soil metagenome | biome: Subtropical and temperate rainforests or woodlands; isolation source: soil samples (1 kg each in a 20% v/v slurry with milli Q water) were... ...
AAAGCAGTGGACTAGGGCGTGCAGATAAACATCAGCAATAATAAAAGGTGTTCTATTTGTACCTGCTCAAGCTTGCCCAGTGTTGGCGAGCCTTTTCTACTCGTAAATCGGTAAGATTCCAAAATCGCTTGAACCTACAGAAACACGGACGTACAGTAAAATCGTGCATAACTAGCATTAACTGTAGATAGACAAATGTTCGTACCAGGTACTCCGAACCAGGGTGGGTGGAAATAAAGGCTCGTTCTAGCACATACAAATCCACCGCTTTGTCTTCCTGATTGGGCTTCATCATGCCCAGGCCAAAGTCAATAACGACCACTTCCGGAGCTGCCCCGGAATCTGTGCTGTCTTTTACCATTAGATTTGACGTGGTGAGATCGCCATGTACAATTTCTGCATCGTGCATTTTGCCGATGGCAGCACCGACGCTTTTGGCGATAGCAATTAGTGTTTCCCTCCCTGCTTCGCCTCCATCTGTGAAGTGCATAAACAAGAACCGCAATTACAAAGAGCGAAACTCAAAACTTTGATATTATATAGTCACATCACCTTTCGCATGGTTCCAAAGTATGTCTTTCAAAGTCTTGCCGATAATCTGCTCCATGTACAACTTGTTGTTCTCCAAGTCCACCAAATAGATGCTATGGAACATAACAACATGAAGAACGCATAAGACCAATATAAGGCCAATATAATACGGAGGGTTGTGGTTATTCTACCTTGGTGCTGAAACCCCAGCTCTTCTGCACTTCACAATACACCTCGCTTCCTGCAGTAGACGCTGCTTGTTGATCTTCTTGTCAAGTTCCACCACGCGGTAGCTCTTTACTAGTCGCTCTTTCACCACCGCCGGCATACCAGCAAAAGACGTAGTAAACACCCGACCCTCTGCTCCCTGGAAAAGGAACTCTGTCATAATGGCTTCTCAAAATTATGAAATCGTGGACAATTGACAAAGCAACCAGAAAGGGTTATTTAAAGCGAAAATGTTTATTCGTATGAATGCCAGTTTAACTTATGATACTTCGCAAACTTTTATGGTTGGTTTGTTGTATTTTTTTAGCTGCCGAGCAACGCTTCGGGCAACCCGCCGTCATAAGTCACAACAATTTGGTATTTTCTTATTCACAAGAACATCAGACGTGCAAATGTATGCACGAAATTCTGTACACCAGCCAAAATTTCCTAACAAACAAATGATATTTACATCCACCGCAACAGTCCCGCCTTGTCAGAAATAGTCTCACCCGACAGCTGTCTGTAATGAGCCTCTGTTCAACAAAAGACAAACAATCCGAAAAGATTAAATTAATGGAGTGGTTCTATATATAAAGCAATTTGTAGTTTATACCTTTTCCTCTATTATCAATATTGTCATACAGAGACTGGTATTTGGCTCTTACTTCCTGTAATATCAACAAGGTTTTTAAAAAGGACACCCTTTGAGAATGCATTGAAAGTGAGACAGAACGTGTACTTTCTTCACGAATTTACATTCTACATAAACGGTGCAGAATGGATTAAAGCACCCTTCATTAAGCAGCCATGTACAACAATATTGCGCTATATTATACACTTTCAAAAATTGTAACTACCCCCTTAAAACAGATATCACTAGTTTGTTTGCATCCCGAAAGACTTGAACAACACACCGCGACAAGAAAAAACAAAAACAGTGCGAGGAGAAGGGTTTTTATTTACCTACCGGTAATAAAAGCACCATCTCCGCCACTTTCTACAGACTACAAGAAGGCATTTAGGGCTCGTATTTTGTCTTTACCTCGAAGTACTCGGGGAACTACAAAAAATAAAAAAAATAAAAAAAATAAAAAAGATTGAAACAAATATGGGTGTAAAGGTTGCATAACCGAAGTAACAACCATACCCAAAATAGACATGAAGAAAATAATGTGCGACCTGCACGGAAGTAAAATATATTCGCACACACTACATCTTCTGGTGCAAACAAAGAAGCAACGATAAATAATGTTTGCGAAATAGCTAACCTTCATGTAGATTAGCATCTGAGCAGGTCCCCAAGCGGACACGATGATGCCACACACCATGGGCAGCGTCTTCGGCTTGTCCAATCCAAAGCACAGAATACCAGTCCTGGAATGAAAGGGCATGTTAAAATTAACGGTGCATCAATGATTTTGAAACGGAGAAAAGAGGTAACTTACATCAAAATAAAAAAGCTTTTCCCGTAAATGCCGTATAGAAAGCCGAAATTTTTCTTCATAAAGTCATCAAATCTTTCCCAGCGAAGAATTTGTGCGAGCTCGTAAAATGTCACAAGCCCAGCAAATATGATCACGTACAAACCAACAAAAATAACACCCGTATCATTGATAGTTGTGGCGGAGCCAATGCCCAGAGCAGCTGTGGCGGCCAGGAAGATCATCATACCAATGTTCGTAAAGAAAAATGCCATCTTCACAGCCAAGAAATAAGGTGGTCTATCAGCATCACTAACAGTGGCAACAGGACTTCTCGCTGATTCCACATCCCCTCCCCCACTACTGGGAGCGGGTGCGTCCATCCTACAATATGCGTAAAAATTTTAAGTGTTAGAAAACAACAACGGTGAGTTCTAAAAAACATGAATGACTCACCAAGAAGGCTTGTTAGTCGACATTCAGCAACAATTCGAACAGCAAAATATGACAGAGGATGCAGGCAATCAAGCAAAAAGCTCACAAGATCTCATGTGCCGTGAATGTACGTACAACCCAATTGTACGTACGATTCTATTCGTGTAACGGTATTTGTATCAAAATAGCGCGATTTGAGTTCCAACCAAGTTCAAAAACGCACATTAATACTTTGATATTGGCCGTTTTGCTTCATTGACATCAGAACAGATTGACAAAATTGACATCAAAACAAAGACATTGAAGAGCAAAGTCACTGTACTTGGATCTGCTATCTCTACGCTACACCCCCTAGACAGTCATTTATCAAAATGGAGAAAGAAGAAGGAAAAAATAAGCATTCCAAGGAGTTTAAGGTTCCTCCTAATTTTGACGAGGTTCTTCGTGGTTTGACTCGGGAAATCTTGAGGAATCAACCAGAGGATATCAGCAAATTCGGTAAGAGATGAATTTACCGTATTCATCAACAGTCCGTCACCATGCCACTTTACTCACGAATCAATCGCTTACCTCTGACTTTAACAGCGTATGAGTATTTCGCAAACGAACTGCAAGCGAGGGCTCTTGCCTCGGATTAACTTTCACCACGTAAATGGTGTGTATATTCTTTAGTTAAATTTGTATATTGACATAGCAGTGCAGTTGCCTTAACTTATTAACCGTAGCAAGAGAAATTATTAGTCGTTGTACACACGCATATTTTTCGTTCACAAGACACGAAATTGATGCGAAAATCGTCGTACAACTCGTGACAATTAACAGTTAATGTGTTTTCAATACATACTGTGACCTGTAGATAAACAGATATGAATGCAGCGTTCTAAACTCACATAACGCAACAACTACTAAAAGAGTGGTATTTTAAGTGTCTCTCGTCCATACCATACAATCGGACACACCATATTGATATTTTCTCTCGTGTTCGCGAATGACAAAGTCCATCTCTTGTCTGTGCGTGAGTTTCAGGGGTACATCGACTTGCCTCAGAATCGCCTCCACCTCAGCCCCGCTGTCCGGAGCCTCTGCAGTACCACCAATCCATTCCGATACTGGAGTATACTCTTCCAGCCACGAATACGGCGAAATAAGCACTAGAGAACCGCCGGGGTTGAGGAATCTGGGGACTTCGTTCAAGAATTTGCGCGGGTTGGGAAGTCGACACAGCAAATTGGAGGCGAGAATCACGTCAAACTTGCCTAATAGGAGGGTCCAAGATGCGAAAGAATATAAATAAAGGGAAGAAAAGACATGCTGGTAGCAATTGAACTGCGTACCGAGGGTGGGAGACAGGTTGCACGCATCTCCTTGTTGAAATTCAACTCGAGATCTGTCAATGGATTGGTCCAGATTTGTTACACAAGTTTTGAACACATTTCCTCGAACAAGCGACTCAAACTCGGTGCTACCACGCTCCTTCATGAGGTTCGCTGCATCAACGAAATGATGGCTGAAATCAATCCCCACGACTTCGTCAAAATACTTGGCAAGTTCGAAGGACGAGGCACCGACAGCGCAACCAATGTCCAAGGCTCTTTTCTTAGAGGTAGCAGTGTGGTCACTGCAAAGCTTAGCACTACGACCAGGAAAGTTTAAGGCACTTCTGGGACCTGTCATATGAGGCAAGTGATCGTCAGGCTTCCCGTAATGGAAAAGCAAATACTCATGCACGGCTCGTTTTGATTCATAGACTTGGCTTCCACTGGCGGCTGTCGATCTTACATTGACGTTTGTTGACATCTGTCTAAATAGTACTTGCACTTTTCTTGAGGATCCCAGCATCATTATTGTTTCTGTTGCTCTGTCGCAACGTTGGTTCTGACGCTTCAAGTGCTCAATTTCGAGCAGTGTCTGAAAACGAAGACATCAGTAGTGAAGGCTCAATTTTGCTTGGTGCTGATCGTAACATTGTGCACTTTCATTCAATGCAGAACTGAGCAGAAGATCGGAAACAAAGAATCAAACGTCCACAAAATTTTGTACTTCAACGATTAACATTTTAATTATCTGTATCGTATTGTAAACGAAGGTTTATTAGATCTACAAACTACATGAACACAAACTCCATTTAGTGAATCTTCATGTAATGTCCCGTCTTGGGGATAATGGGAACCATGAACGCATGCTTCAGCCCGGCGTCTTCTTTGTTCGTCACTTCGAACTTGTACGTGGAAAGAAGGATCGAAAGAACAATCTTGGACTCCAGCAAGGAGAGAAACTGGCCCAGGCACATGCGCGGCCCTTCAACAAACGGCAAGAAGGTGTACGGAGCCCACGGCTCGAAAAAGCGTTCGGGCTTGTAGACCAGCGGCTCCGGCCAGAATTCAGGGTTGTGGTGGACGCCCTGCATGTTGACCATGAACGTATTGCCCTTGGGGATCTTGTGCTCGCCCAGCTCGACGTCCTGGGCATTGATACGCACCACCGTAGGGACAACAGAGTATTTGCGCAAGCTCTCGCGCAGGCAGCAGTCCGCGTAGGTCAACTTGTCCAGCTCGGACCGCGCGGGCAGACTCGTGATGCGGCCTGTCTTGGGGTCCATGTGGCCGGCGTAGACACTGCGGGCTTCTGCCTGCAGCTTCTCCAGCGCGGCCTTGTTGCTGTCCAATGAGAGCTCGTACAAACTCCACGCAAGCATACTCGCAGAGGTCTCGTGGCCAGCCAGGATGAAGGTCTTAATTTCATCGCGGAGCTGCGCGACCACATCGCTGGACCATTCTTCTTCGGGGATCGCAGCAAGGGAAATGTCGAGGACGTCCTGGTGTCTGGTCACCGGTGCGCCGCTGGCGGCCTCCTTCTTGCGCAGCTCCCGCCTCTTCTCAATCAGGCTGGTCACGTAGTTATTCAGCTTCGCCACGTCGCGGCGGAACTTAAACCACGCAGGAGTGGGCAGGTACATGCGTTCGGGGTTCCAAGTGCGCAGGTTGCCCTCTGTGACAATGGGCAAGTACATGTGAGCAAATGTCTCGTCGCTCTCTTCGGGCGAGAGGGATAGAATTGTTCCAGCAATGACCTGAAGCGTCATGTGGCGGAACTCTTCTGCCATCTCGATGATAGTTCCATCCGCTTTGGCCTTGTCGAGCTTAATGCTCAATCTCTGGACGGCTTGTATGGCAAAAGTGGGGATCTCCTTTAGGATATCAAATTTTAAGTGATTGGCCAGCAATGTGCGCTGCTTTCTCCAGCTCTCTCCATCAGAAGTAACTAAACCATTACCCAAAAGGACAAGAAATGGCTTATAGGTCCAGACGGTGTCTTTCTTAAAGGTATTGAGCTTGGTTGCCAAGATAACCTTTAGGAGGTTAGGATCGGACACAATAATGGCATCTGAACCGAATAGCTGAATTCTATAAATCTTGCCATACTCTTGCACCCAACTAGCCATCGTATCCCAAGGCGAACCCTTCAACATGATGAACATTTGGCCGAAGAAAGGTAGTCCGCCTTGGACTGATGGAATGGAGGTGATCCTCTTCTTCCCAAAAAGTAGAAAGAATATCACGAGCACAACTGCTCCAATAATATAGGTCTGTGTATTTTCCATAGGAACTAGGCCTGCACTGATGAAAGTGATAAACTATGCAGTCCCAAAGTTCGACTGCAGTTTGGACGGTGACGCCAGAGAAAATGGAGTGCACGTCAAGTGCAGAGGCAGAAAAATGCAATTAAAGGCCCAAAACCGAGGATATTTTTGGACCAAAAAACAAAAAAATTCCTCATCGATTAGCTATTTCTTATAAACATAAACACAAGCGGCATTTAGAATCTATCATCCTCATCATCCCAATCAAACGAACCAACAGCATCTTGCATGCTATCGATGGCCGGATTTTGCGAAGGTCTAGCCTTCTTGCCCTTCTTCGCAGAGGTGTTCTTCTGCGCACTTACAGGAGCCTTGGCAGACTTGCGAGGTGCCTCCTCCTCTTCCTCACCCTCAGAGTCGAAATCACTGCCGAGCTCGCCCTCGGAGTCACTCTGCTCGCGGAAACTGTCTCCACTCTCGTCACTATAGTCGTCGTTGTCACCGTCCTCCATACTGTCGGCGTCATCTACTTCGTCACCACTCTCCTCGTCGCTTCCTCGGTCGTTCTCGCTGTCGCTATCACCGCCCTTCTTCTGGGCCTTGTTGCGCTTCTGTCCAGCGGCCTTGGCCTGTTCGGCCTTGATGGCGCTGTAAGACGAGGCAAACAGATCCTTGGGTGCCTTCTTGGCCTCGGGCTTCAAGTGCGCGACAGGAGTGATGTCGCTCTTGCCACCGGCAATCAGCTTGTGCAGGCGTACCTTCGCGGACGGAGTGCCGTTGGGGAGCAGCGGCTCGAAGTCAACCACTGACATGGGACCGAGACTGAGCGCCGCGCGACCCTGCTGTGCAGATGTGGAATAAGATTCCATTTGTCCGGTCACGTTGCGAACAATGTCACGCCACTTGGTGATCTTGCACTTCTTCAAGTACGCCTTGAGCTTGCGGATCGTGAGGTACAGGTACTCTGGCACACCTACGTGGAAGCGGTACACCTCCGTGTCCTGGCGAATCAACTGCACCGCCTCGGTCACGATGGCGTCTCTCACGACGGCTTTGGCGACGGAGTTGGAAGGCAAGCGAACCATCTGGTCGAGCTTGGGGGAAAGCTCCGTGGACGGCGTGGGCTTGGCCACCAGGTCCGGGTGCTCCAGCACCTCCACCACAATACTCGTGGTGGGGATAAACAAGTTGCACGCAGCAGCCAACTGGTGGAGGCAGGTGATCAGGTTGAACTTCAGAGGTGTGTAGTAGATGGAAGGTACTGCAGACACCACACCAAACATGATCTGGGCAAGAGGGAAGGCCAGCGCGCCGAGTCCGTCCTCACTAGAAGGGTACGCACTCACCACGCGTGTCCACAGACGCAGACAGTTCAAAAACTGCATGCTGGTGATCTGACGCGTCGTCTCGTCGCTCTTCTTCAGCAGTGCCGCGCGGAGGTGCAGCGCGAGCTGACGAATGTACAAGAAGGACTGCTGGTAGCCCAGCGCGAGGTCCGTGCCGTACAGCTCCGCCACACTCTGCATCATGAACACCACCGAGGGAGTGGTGAGCTCGTTGTACGTCTTGCACTGGCGAGCGAACTTCAGGTACATACTGCGGAAGCACTCCTCAGCGAGGGCACCAGGAAGCTGCACGGAGATCTGACGAATGCGCAGGAATGCATGACCGCGAAGGGTTAGCTGGTCGACCTTGTCGGGGGAGGCCACAGTGGCCTCGGCAACGCTCGTCAGACTGGGCTGCTGGGCCCACACGGTGAGCAGGACTTTTGCAACGTTCTTTGCCAAACGGGGAAGAGGTGCCAGGAAGGGAATGTAGTGCTCGAGACTATCGACCAGGAAAAGAGCGACGCTGTTCTGCTTGGTGCTCTCAGCCAGTCCAGAAATAGTGTGCATGATGGACTTAAAGTAGGAAATCACCAGTAGTTGAAGCTTCTTCCACTTAGGTCTCTTTTCCAAACCAGTGAGACCAGCTTTCGTGAGGTCTTTACTCTTCAGTTCCAAGTGTTTGCTGAATGCCTCGTGCACCGTGCTGATCGATGTGAGCATAACCTTCTCATACACTTCAGCAGAAGGAATCGAATACCGACTCACCAAAGGCTCGTCACCCATAGATCTTCCGCCGTCGTTAAGATCGCTCTCAGACTCGCCACTGGGAATGCATGCCGTGCGAAACATTGAGAGAAGCTTCTTCAATTCCGTCAAAGCGTCACTGCTCAGTGCCTTCTTAGCCGTTGCCTCCACAAGTTCAACGGTAATTTCAATTCTCTTCTTTTCGCGTCTAGCAGTCAGATCACCTTCTTGAATGGATGAATCATCGTCCTCATCCATTTCGTCCGAATCATCTCCATCGCTGTCACTTGCGTCCGAGTCGTCACTGTCTTCCAGATCACCCTCATCCAAGTCATCTTCGCCATCACTTTCCTCATCATCGGCACCGAAATCAAGCAAGTTAGTGTCATTCTTTTGCAAGAACTTAAAGAATTCAGGATCAGTTTCTTCCAATCCCTTCAGTTCGTCTTTGTGTCTGCAAACGAGATAGATACAGGATTAAGTCGAAGTTGAACAATCACAAACCAATTACATGTCTTACCCTTTCACCATGTCCCCGCCACCTTTCTTGCTTTTAGGATTCTTCAACTTGATAACTTGGTCTTCGCGATGTGCTTCGCCCAGACCGCCGACAGCTTTCTTGCCGACGGGCTTTCCTGCACCAGGCTTGCCAAACTTCTTGCCAGCAGGCTTGCCTTCATGCTTAGCCTTGACTGCGCTCTTTGCAGCTCCTTTGAGAAACTTCTTTGTGCTCTTCTTCTGCTTCATTGTCGGCAAGGTACGATTGATACTGTGATTCGATCGCTGCTTGCGTCCGCTGGAAGGTTTTTGGTTGGCCTCGTAAACATATTTAAAAACCCACTAATTTGTCAACGTTTTGAGTCTAAAATCCAAATATTTGGCCTGGACGAAAATGTTGCCAACACCATTCATCAAGGACTTTTATTGCCGGCGTGATACACAATCTTTTCTTGATCGGCAAATGAAAACTCCGACTTCGACGAAGACTCAGCCTAAGAGACGTGCATTTGCGTCTGGTCCCACCCGAAATGGTGCAACAGGAGTCAAGCCGAAGGCTGAAAACCCCTTCGACAAGTTTGCTAATGCGCGCAAGAAGCACGAAGTGCTCAACAGAAGAGTGAAAGGAGAAGACAGAAACATGGGTCGGGCGCGTGAGAAGGTAGATAAAGTTGTAGTTTGGCTTTGTGCGACGTGTATTACTGACTGTTGTGTTTGTTGTGAGTAGGCCATTGACGAGCGCAAGACGAAGCTGTTGAAGGACTACCAGAGCAGCAAGAAGAGCAACACTGTTCTTGACAAGCGATTCGGAGAGAGCGACCCTACTCTTTCTTTAGAGGAGAGAATGTTCATGCGTTTCCAGAAGGAGAAGGTCAAACACGTGCGTAACTCATCGTCGTTCAATCTCGAGAGCGGAGACACTGAAATTCTTACACACAGAGGACAAGTTCTTGGCAACTCAAATCTGGAAGACCACGACTGGGTGTCTTCCGATGAAGAGGAAGGTAAAACTGGCAGTTTAAACAAGCAAGTGGTTGACAGTCTGCACTTTGGTGGCGGTCTGCAACACAAGCGAGGCGGAAACACAGAGGAGGTGCCACAGAAGGGTCGTCTGGATGCTTTGCAGGAAATTGTGATGAAGAGCAAGCTGCACAAAATGCAGAAGAAGGAAGCTCGCGAAGAGCAAGAGGACGAGCGCACAAAGATTGATAAGGCCTATCAGGAACTGTTTGCTGGTTCCATGCTTGAGTTCAACAAAGAAAAGAACGACCGAAAGTCCGCTCGTTCGGATCGCGCGGGTGCTCCGGAAAGCGCCGAAGATCTCGACGACTACGACCAGGCGCTGAAAGAGATGACTTATGAGGCGAAGTTGCCAGCCAGTGAGCGCACCAAGAGCGCCGAGGAGATCGCACTGGCCGAGCAGAAGCGCATTGAGGAGTTGGAGGAGGCACGCATTCAGCGCATGAAGCAGGCCCACTGGGCTGCCAAGCATCCCAACCAAAAGGCCAGCAATGACGTGGAGGAAGAGGACGGCAGAGCCAACAAGCGCAAACACCGCACCGACGATGAGATCGACGACGCTGCCTTTGCACCCACGGCGATCAAGGCGAACAAACGCGCGTCCCGGAAGGAAGCCGCTGTGGAGGACCTAGAGGCCAGCAACGCCGCCTATAACGAGTACATCATGCAGGATGAGGAGTACGAAGACAGCAGCGAGGAAGAGGGTAGTGATGGAGATGAGGAAGGCTCTGACGAGGAAGAGGATGATGAAGACGAGGATGAAGAAGATGGAGAGG